>Ga0209573_1001644_pt1 | contig 32985 bp, 33 predicted proteins | sample TNRBio252014_DNA_FD_185870 | JGI IMG/M metagenome (GOLD analysis project Ga0209573, IMG submission 185870) | Wastewater treatment Type I Accumulibacter community from EBPR Bioreactor in Madison, WI, USA - TNR Reactor_6/25/2014_ DNA (SPAdes)... | ecosystem: Engineered > Bioreactor > EBPR >...
TGGCTTTATGATCTCTGTAAAAAATCTTTCAAAAAAATATGGGTCTAAGACCGTTATTGACAACCTATCTTTTGACGTCAAGCCTGGAATGGTGACTGGTTTTTTAGGACCAAATGGCGCAGGCAAATCCACCACCATGAGACTTATTGTTGGACTAGATAAGCCAAACTCTGGAACTATTGCCGTCAATAATTCGAACATCGGCAAGTTCAAAAAACCTATGAAAGAAATCGGTGTGCTTTTGGATGCTGACTATATGCATCCAACAAGAAAAGCACGGAATCATTTAAAAGCGATGGCAGCTTCTAACGGAATTGGCAATAAACGCGTAGATGAAGTCTTAGACCTTGTGGGACTGCACGAAGTAGCTAAAAAACGTGTAGGCAAATTTTCGTTGGGCATGAAGCAACGAGTTGGATTAGCTGGAGTGCTACTTGGTGATCCTTCGATAATAATGCTCGACGAACCAGCGAATGGTTTAGATCCAGAAGGAATTCGATGGATTCGTGATTTTCTCTCTTTCCTTGCAAATGAGGGTCGTACAGTTTTCATTTCTAGTCACTTGCTAGGAGAAATAGCATTAATTGCGGACAGTTTGATTGTAATCGGACAGGGAAAACTGATTACACAAACAACAGTCGAAGAATTAACGTCTCAAGCGAGCGGCACATACACTTCGATTATTTCTCCTCAGTTCGAATCGCTCATAGACATTTTGACGAACGAAAATATCGAATTTTCAAACATAGAAAATGAATTCCGAGTCAAAGGTTTATCTGAAAGCGAGTTAGGACACTTGGCATTTAAAAATCAGTTAGAAATTCATAGGCTCGCCAAAGTGGTTCCTTCTCTTGAGGATGCTTTTCTAGAGATAACAGCCAAAGCTCAAGAATTTAAGGCTGATTCATCTGGCTTCGACCATAGCCAAGGAGCGAAATAATGTTGTTGCACCAAATTCAATCAGAGTGGATCAAACTACGAACTGTACGATCCACAAATGTCATGTTCTTTTGTGCCCTTTTCCTATCCGCGTTTTTTGGTGCTGTTGTCCAAATTGCTGCCGATGGCGACCAACCTGTGGAAAATTTATTCTTCGGGCTGCTGATCTCTCAAGTACTATTTGCCGTAATTGGAGTACAAATTATTGGACAAGAGTATAGATTTAAAACGATTCGAACAACGTTTGCAAACAACCCGAAACGAATTCAAGTAGTAATCGCTAAGTTGATTGTTTTAACTGGAGCAGTAGCAATAACCACGCTACTTTTGATGGCGATTTCGATTGCATTTGGACACATCGTATTAAGCATTCAAGGATATGGCATTAATTTTGAAGCACCAAATACACTTAAATTTTTAGTAGGCGTTTTTTGTATCAGCGTTTTTACAAGTATATTTGGTTTTGGAATCGGCTCTATACTTCGTCAACCAATCGCTGGAATTATTGTCGTTATACTTTGGATGCTAGTAATCGAAAATGTAATTGCGGGCGTTCTAACTATTTTTGACATCCAAGCTTTCAAGTGGTTCCCTTATTCCTCTTTGATGAGCGTAGGCAACACTCAACCTGATCCGCTAGCGTTTTCTCCCCAGATTGCCATCCTGTATTCAGGTTCAATATTTTTTGCTTTGGTAGGCGTAGGAGCATTCTTAATTAAGTCGCGTGATGCTTAAAGCGCCATTACAACTTATTGCGTTAGGCCGATAAAGTACCTGAATATGGCAGTTTTTACAAGCACACAGATAGTTTGTGATACCCACAACCCGCAGTTCTCCAGTTGGTCGGGCTAGCGGGAGTTTGTGATACCCACAACCCGAAGTTTCCTAGTTGGTCGGGCTAGCGGGACTTGAACCCACGACCTCTTGTCCCCCAGACAAGCGCGCTACCAAGCTGCGCCATAGCCCGTAAATGTTTGCGATTTAGAATATAGCTTTAAACCCTAGAATCGTAAATTCAATTAACCGGAATCCTAAATATATACCAGCGAGAGCAATAATCAACCAAAAATGCCAGGGAATTTTGGTATCAAGTTCATCTGCTTCAGTTTCAAGATCTCTGGTTTCTTCATCCATTAATCGACCTTTTTGCGTACCCTCAATTTTATAGATGTTGAACCAAGGTCAAACTTATCGCGGAGGGTATTTTCTAAATAACGCAAATATGAATTGTCCAAAGACTGCGTAGCGAAAATAGTGATTGTCGGAGGATTGATTGCTCCTTGAGTTGCATATGAAATTTTTACTCTCTTGTTTCGACGATTTGGGTGAGGGTGTGAAATTTGAGCTTCGTGAATTACCTTGTTAAGAGCAGCAGTAGGAATTCTCTTTTCGTAGTTTTCTCGTGCTTCAAATAAAGCTGGAATGATTTTGTCAAAATTTCGACCCGACAAAGCAGAAATCGTAAGTACAGGGGCATAGTCTACAAATCCAAGTTCTTTTTTGGCTTTTTTCAACGTTTCAACTCGTTGTTCGGTGTTCAAGGTATCCCACTTGTTCATCAAGATAACCAATGCACATCCGGCTGCATCTATTCGTTCCAGTAAACGCATATCGAAGTGAGTGATTCCTTCGCTTCCATCTGCGACATAGAGAACACAGTCTGCTTTTTCTATGGCAGTAAACGACCGCAACGAAGAATAGTATTCAGTATTGTCTGCCTGCCTCGATTGTTTCTTTAACCCAGCAGTATCAATGAAAGTTAAAGGCCCTTGCTCGGTTTCTATTCTTGTATCTACAGGGTCTCTAGTTGTACCAGCCATATCGTGAACAATTACTCGTTCGCTACCAATTAACTTATTAAATAGAGTAGATTTTCCGACGTTAGGTCTTCCCGCAATTGCAATATGGAATGAATCGTCTTCGACATCTTCTTCCTCAGAGACTTCGCTATCTTCTGGAAAATTGCCAGTAACAGCTTCTATTAAATCCCCAGTACCAAGACCATGCAAAGCGCTTATGGCCACTGGATCACCAAGACCAAGTTTAAGAAATTCCCAAGTTTGAGCTTCCCTGATTGCATTGTCGACTTTATTAACAGCAACGACTGCAGGCACATCTTGCTTAATTATCATTTTCGCGAGTTGTTCGTCTTCGAGGGCCACACCAGTCTGTGAATCTACAACTAAAACGATCACATCTGCTTCATCTAAAGCCGCTTCGCTTTGCAAAGAAACTTTTTCATCTAGAGTTCGTTCAACTTCTGAAACTAGACCTTTGCGATTAGTTACAGTCTTAACTGCTCCCATCCAGCCACCGGTGTCAATGATTTCAAACATTACTCCGCCGAACTCAACTTTCAAAGATCTTCGGTCGCGAGTAACTCCCGGTTTCTCTTCAACTATGGTTTCACGTTTACCAACTAGTCGATTAACCAAGGTAGATTTCCCAACATTGGGACGTCCTACTATTGCTATTTTTTTCATTGTTTTGCTTTCGACCAAAAACTCAGCTGGTGCGGATGCACTCAATATTGACCGCTTCAGGTACTTTTCTATTTTAGTCGACTGCTAGGCTTGAATCTATGGTGCAAAAGGTCATAGTCGCACAACCTCGTGGTTTCTGTGCTGGTGTAGAAATGGCAATTAAGGCTCTTTCTTTCCTAGTAAAAGCCTTCGAAGCTCCTATTTACTGTTATCACGAAATTGTCCACAACCAAATAGTTGTAGATAGATTTCGTAAAAAAGGTGTAATTTTTGTTGATTCTATAGATGAAGTTCCTGCAGGTGCTATCGTCATGCTTTCTGCACATGGCTCTGCCCCCAAGGTTGTAGAAGATTCGAATGGCTTAAATAGAATTTCAATAAACGCAGTTTGTCCTCTTGTTACAAAAGTGCATCATGAAGCAAAGACCAGAACAAACAAAGGCTATGAAGTCATATATGTTGGCCACGAAGGGCACGACGAAGCGATTGGAACAATGGCAGTTGCTCCAGAAAAAATTCATCTTGTTACAGACAACGAATCTCTAGAACAAGTTTCAAAGCAAATAGCTCCAGATACCCCTATGGCACTATTAGCGCAGACAACTTTGGCCATGAGCGAATGGGACACTATCGCCGATAAAGCAAAAGAAAAGTTTCCCGAAATGTGGACAGCGACCAAGAGCGATCTATGTTTTGCGACAACGAATAGACAGACCGCTTTGAAAGAGCTTGCGAAGCAGGCTAACGTTCTTCTTATTATTGGGTCAAGTAATTCAAGTAATACGCTAGCTCTTGAAAAAGTTGCAAAAGAACAAGGGTGCCAACGAGTACATCGTATCGATTCTCCTGAATGTCTCGACCATATTGAACTTAAAGAAGAAGACATAGTTGGGGTAACTGCAGGAGCGAGTGCTCCAGAAGATATCGTCCAAGAAGTAATTGCTAAATGTGAAGCGAAAAGTATCGAATATTTAAGCGTTATTGATGAAGATGAATATTTTCCTCCACCTAGCCAATTGAGAAATTTAGCCATCGACTATAACTATGCAGTTGAATCGATCTTCGCGACAATTCGAGAAACCAAATCTAAAAGCGATGCCAATACATTAGATGAATCCCTTCGGAGCGTATTTCCACAAGATCGAAACTATCGGGCTTCAGATTCGTTAGTTTAAACTAAACCTCTTGTGATTTTTCGAAGAGTTCTTGTAGCTGAGTTTTTAAATCAGGAAGTAAATCATTCAAAATAATCGTACTTTTTTCGGTGCGATCAATGTGAGAACTAATCGGTTTACCAATAACTACTTTTGCGCGAGTGATCCACGGGACAAACCCAAATTTCAATGAAAATGGTTTATCCACTCCAGAAATTGCGACTGGCAATATCTTAGCCTTTGCCTTTATAGCTATAAAACCAGCACCGGGCATCATTTCACCTATCGCTGATTCTTTTGAACGTTTACCTTCTGGAAAAACAACTAACGCATCTCCATTTTTTAATATATTCACAGCTTTTTTAATAGCAGCAGGATCTGAATCAGCCTTATCGATACTGAATGAACCATTGGTTTCGAAGTACCACTTCACAAATTTGTTCTTAAATAAGTCTTTCTTTGCCATGAATCGCATTGGTCGAAATATTGCACAACCCAAAACTGGAATATCCAACATGGTCCGATGATTCGGAGCAATAAGTAACGCTCCCCCATTTGGAATGTTCTCTTTACCAATAATTTTTGGTCTAAATAAAATGTAAGTCAAGGCGGTGGAAAGAGTATGACCTGTCCTATACCAGCAATATTCTTTTTTCTTCCAAGTCATAATTCTAAAGGTTGTCCAGATTTATAGTGAACCACTATTGCTCTAATTATGGTTTCAAGTTCGTAAAGCGAAGTATCGATGCAAGGCACCCCGTCTAACTGCACAAGTGGAGCTGATTTTCGTGATGAATCTATCTTGTCGCGCATAGCTATCAGATCTTGTATTTCCTTTTGAGTCCGACTTTCTTTATTGTCGCTAGGATCTGATGTTCGTCGATGTGCACGTACATCTTCGGGAGCATCGATAAACAATCGCACTCGCGCTTTAGGTGCCACTACAGAAGTAATATCTCTTCCTTCCACGATTCCGCCATCATGTTCAACGATCCACTTTCTCATCAATTCAGTAAGAAGTTTCCGAACTTTTGGATGTACCGAGACCTGGCTTACTTGTGAAGCAACTTCGCGTTTGCGGATTTCGTTCGTAATATCCCTGGAACCCAAAAATGGTTTTTCTTCGAATCGAAAATCCATATTTAATACTTGTTCACAAATCTGATCTTCGTCATCTACGTCAATACCGTTTTCTAGACAAAGCAATGTCGCTGCTCTATATAGAGAACCTGTCTCTAAAACCTTAAGTTCGAGCTCTTTGCCAAGCTCTCTAGCAATAGTCGATTTTCCTGAGCCGCTTGTTCCATCAATGGCAATGATCCTCTCATTTGGTAAATCATCTATTTCAGTGCTTAAAGCCATCGTAAAACTCTAATCTAATTGGCTGTGAGGCTTGAAAATGTAGAGAAAAAGCTGGGAAAAGAAGTAGAAACAATTTCTTGATGCATTTCTTGGAACTGTCCTTGTGCTAAATAATTTGCTATTCCAAATGTCATAGCAATCCGATGGTCTCCTTGTGGCAATATTTCAACACTAGATAGATTTCCACCTTCGATGATATAGCCATCTGGTTTTTCTTCGACCGTTATTCCAGCTCGACATAAATGATCAACAACGAGAGAAATACGGTCGGATTCTTTAACTCGAAGTTCACTTGCATTCGAAACTGAAGAATTACCTTTCGCACAAGCCATTGCCAACGCCAATATTGGGAGCTCATCTACCATGGAAGAAATATTTTCGTCAATGTCGATTCCATTCAAAGCTGAATGCTTAATTCGTAAGTCTCCCACTACTTCCCCAAGTTGTGAAGTAGTTTCAATGATTTCTATATTTGCGCCCATTTTCATCAGCACCTCAACCCAACCTATTCGCGTTGGATTTAACAATACCGATTTTATGGTTACATCGCTTCCAGGTATGACTGAAGCAGCAACTCCGAAGAAAGCCGCCGAAGAAGGATCACCTGGAATAACTGCATCAAAACCGCGCAGTTCGTTTTTGGGTGAATAAATTGTTATTTCCACACCATTTTCAGTTTTATCGATCTCCAACTCAACTCCCATAGCCTTCAACATCAATTCGGTGTGATTGCGAGTCAATTTAGGTTCTATAACAGTTGTTGGACTATCTGCATACAACCCACTTAGAAGCACTGCACTTTTAACTTGAGCACTTGCCACTTCCATCAAAATTCGCCCGCCAGACGGTCGACCTCCATTAATAACTACAGGTGTATAAGATCCATCTCTTCCTTTTATATCTACCCCTACAGATCTCAAAGGTTTAATTACCCGATCATGAGGTCGTCTAGATAATGATTCGTCACCTACGAGAGAAACGTTTTCTACGTCCTGACCAGATAACAAGCCTGTTAAAAGCCTTAATGTAGTGCCAGAGTTGCCGCAATCAAGTTCAAGGTTTTTTCCACTCAGGCAATGCAGACCATTGCCTTTAACCTTCAAAACATTTCCTGAAAACGTAATTTCTGCACCTAATCGATTTAGTATGGCAACAGTACTCTTCACGTCGCCGCCGAGGCTTATGTTTTCGAACTCGGAGTCCTCGTTAGCTAAACATGAAAACATTGCTGCTCTATGAGAAAGAGATTTATCGCCCGGTAATGAGATAGTGCCTATTAGAGGCTTAATTTCCATTTGGTTTCCTACTTCTAAGAAAGGTCGCTACGTTTCGCTTGGAATCCATTTTCTTCCAATTTGGCAATTAGGTTTTCTGCATCTTCAGGATTGACAATTAAGCTCAAAACTCCCCTGTCTTCTTCTAAAGCATGGACGATTTTTATATCATAGACGTTTAGATCTGCAGAAAGCGCCGTAATTTTCGAAAGCACTCCAGGAATATCAGGGACTGGAATTAAAATTTCACTAAGGTTCTCTAATCTTCTAGCTGCGTCAGGTAGTGAGCGTCTAGATTTTCTCGCTCGATCAAATAGATCTTCTATCTCTCCGAAATTACCGATAGCTATACTGTCTCGGATTTGAGAGAGGTTTTTGATATATTCCGTCAATGACTTTGTGATTTCAGTGCTGTTATCTTGAACAATATCCATCCACATTTGTTTATTACTCATGGCGATTCTTGTCATATCTCTAAACCCACCGCCAGCTAATCGCAAAATTATTTCATTATCTAAAGCCTTTGAAGCAGCATTGTCCATTAGAGCTGAAGATGCTAGTTGTGGCAAATGACTTATATTGGCAACCAATTGATCGTGTTGTTCTGGTGATAGAATGCAATGTTCAGCGCCTATAGAACTAACGAATTCTTCTAAAGTTTTAATGTGTTTAAGTGAGTTTTCTTCTGGGGGTACCAATATCCACATTTTTTGGTAAAATAAATCTTCTCGAGAGGCATCAATTCCGCTTTGTTCAGAACCTGCCATTGGATGTCCACCGATAAATCGATCACTCAAGTTTGGAGCCATTTTTGAGACTTCACTACAAATTGCGCTTTTAACTGAAGATACATCCGTAACAATTGCAGTTCCCTGAAGGGCTTGTTCAACCAAAGTGGTTGCTGTCCTCGAAGGCACACACAAAACAATTATGTCGCAAGCATTAGACATTTCTTCTATTGATAGCTGAGATGAAATGATAGCCTCATCAACAGCTTTTTCGATCACATCTTTGCTGGAATCTATTCCATATACAATGTGTCCGGCTTTGACGCTGGCTTTAGCGAGAGATGCGCCTATTAATCCTAAGCCTACGATTCCAATCTTCATTTAACTCATCAATCAGTGAGATCTTTGCGTAACGCTTGAGCATTACCAAGGAAAATATGGTGGATATCAGACTTTTGTTTATCTGTGTCTATATGCATCATCAAACGGATACATCTTGGCATCGAACCAGTTACTTCAAGTTCTTGGGCGCACATTAGAGGAACGTCATCTAAGCCCAACCCTCGTGCTGCTGTGGCAGGAAATTCCGACACAAGATCAGATGTTGCAGTGAATAGAATAGAAACAATCTGCTTTTGAGGAATGCTGTTTTTTTCCAGAATTGCAGAAACTAGCTCTTGTGTAGCTCTGGTGATTTCTTCTTTTGTATCTTCTTCGCAAGTGGTTGCACCACGGACTGCTAAAAATGTCATGGGAATAACCTAGCCTATCTACAAGTCTTTATAGGAAATAGTTTAGCTTTGAGAAGCTATTTTAAGTGATTGAATTTCGGCCAAAGTTAGCTCTCTATATTGGCCAGGTTTTAAAGATTTGTCCTCGAGATCAGCAATTTTTGTTCTGGAAAGAGTGATGATTGGATATCCTACAGCTTGTGTCATTCTGCGGATCTGACGATTTCGTCCTTCGTGAATGATTATTTCAATAAGTGAGCTGCCTTCTTTCGATCCAAGTAACCGTACTTTGCTTGGGTGAGTTATTCCGTCCTCGAGTTCAACACCGTTTCTTAACATATCAATTGCCTCTTCGGTTATCTCTCCTTCTAGTTGAGCAACATATTTTTTCTCGACTCCAAATTTTGGGTGAGTCAACTTATGAGTTAAATCTCCATCGTTAGAAATTAATATCAAACCAGATGTGTCCGCGTCGAGTCTTCCGATTGGGAACAAACGTAAATCCGAATCTATAAGATCTACTACCGTTTGTCGATTGTTTTCGTCTGAAGCAGTTGAAATAACGCCTAGAGGTTTATTTAAGAGATAAGTTTTATATTCAACCGCTAGATCTACACTTTGTGAATCGATTTCAATTAAATCTGAGGAAGTTGCTTTGTCTCCCAAAGTAGCAACTTTTCCATTTACGCTAATACGTCCAGCAACAATCATTTCTTCTACTGTTCTTCTCGAACCAATGCCTGAATTGGCCAATAGTTTTTGAACGCGAACAGGAATTTGTGTTTCGACTAAGTCGAGATTTTCTTTGTCCGTGGGTTCTGATGTGTCGGACATTAGAAATCTAATTTAGCTAGCTGGGTTTACTTGAGAAGAGACATCTCCTAGTAGCGACTTCTCGAATTGTTCCATAATTGAAGCGTCAGGTACGAAGTCTCCAAGGCTTGGAAGGTCGTTAATTGATGTAAGACCAAGTCTTTCTAAAAATTCTGGAGTCGTTCCATAAAGTATCGCTTGTCCTGGACCTGAATCTCTTCCAATTTCAGCAATGTAACCACGAGATTCGAGAGTCTTGATTACGCTGTCGACGTTAACACCTCGAATGGAGGATATTTGACCGCGACTCACAGGCTGTTTATAGGCAACTACTGCCAAAGTTTCCATTGCAGAAGGAGATAGTCGCGAATTTAAAGGTTCAGTAATAAATCTGGCAACCACATCATAACAATCTGGCGCGGTAACGAATCTATATCCTTGCGAAGTATTTGAAATCCGAAAACCTCGGCTCGATTCTTCATATTCATTTGCTAGTTCATCTATAGCAGCCTTAATCGAATCCACATCTTGCTCGCAGGCGCTCGCAATTTCTTCCAAATTAACTGGTGCACTTGCTGCAATTAGAACTGCTTCGACGGCGCTATGTATATTATTTTGCGATTCCATATATATTTCCTTTGATCAAACTTGTTCTTCAATTTTTTGGTCTAATGAACTTGGGTCTTCTCCCCAGTCGTCTTCATTCACTCGAATATCGTCGACGTCACGAGTCTCAAGAAGTTCAATATCTATATCACCAATAGCATCAGAATCTCCTGCTCCGATATCAATGAATCCTTGCTTATACAGTTCCAAGACAGCAAGGAAACTTACAACAATGTGCATTTTTGAAGGAGCATTTGCCATAAGTGATTTGAAAGATTTCTTAGAGCCAACATTTAAACGCTCCATCAACTCAACGACAGCATCGCGAACTGAAATAGTTGAATCATGAAGATGGACTACCGAAACTTCTGGCTTCTCTGGAGCTGTGAACACTTTCATGAAAGCAAGTTTTAACTTCTCGGGCGGAGTGCTTTGTAGCGGATCTGGCGCCATTGAGAAAAACGGTTCCTCGACTGGAGTCGATTTAGCTCTCGAGAGTGCCGCTTTGCTCATCAATTTCTCAAACATTTGGGCTACATCTTTAAAAGTTTTACATTCAAGAAGTCTTGCAAGAAGCAGATCTCTATATTCAAATTGCAAGAATTCTTCGTCTAGATCAACATTTTCCGGTTTTGGCAGCAAACGCTTTACTTTAATTTCAATCAGAGTGGACGCAATTAGAAGAAACTCAGTTGCGACTTCGAGATCGATCTTATCGCTTTGGAGAGATTCACTCTCTGCTAAAAATGCCTCGATAATAGAACTAAGTTGAACTTCCCAAATGTCAACATCATCAGACATTATTAACTGTAATAGGAGTTCAAATGGACCTTGATAGACATCCGTGGCAATCTCGTAGCTCATTGTCCAATATTCTAGCGCCTATAAGTGTCCTCTGGAGGCTAGAGAGTGTCAGCTTGAATAAAAAGTTCTATTTGGCGTCGTTGATCTTGGGTTAGATCAACCCCTTCATTGATTCCATGATGGTACAGAGTGACATTTTTTACGAACTCGCTATCACAATCGTCCTCTATAGCCTCGTAGGAAAGTTGAGCGTGATCAACATATATACCAATTCTTCTGACTATTTTAGATTTTGATGAGCGAAGTTTTTCATGACTTCTTGTGGGTATGAATACGAGCACTGTTGCAAAAATGACTCTCTGAGTAACTGAAAACTTACAGTTTTTTTTGGCTACGTCATGAAAGAAGCTTGCAAGTAGTAGTTCTCGATCAGTTGGGCAATATTCAAGGTCATCAGCATCCCCAAATACTTGCTTGCTTTTTTCTAATACGAGTAGCCCGTGCCTCTGGTCACATAGAGGTTGTGAATAGAAAAGAGCTAAAAGTTTTCCATCGAGATTTTTATGTACCATCTCATTTTCTTCAACTGTTAGAGGTTCTGGGAAATAGCTTTGCCAAATTCTTACGAATCGATGACGGATTAGTTCAATAATATGCATAATTACTTTACAAACTTAGCGCGAGGATGGGCTCGATCATATATTTTTTGCAAACGATCAGTATCAACCGCCGTATACCTCTGAGTGGTAGCAATAGATGAGTGACCCAATAGCTCCTGTACCACTCTCATGTCGGCACCTGCACGCAAAAGATGTGTTGCAAAAGTGTGTCGAAATACATGAGGCCAAACTTTTTTTTCTAAACCAACGCGAACAGCTGCTTTTCGAACTATGTCGTAAAGACCTTGTCTCGAAAGCCTGTTCCCTGTTTGCGATAAGAACAAGGCATTTGTCGAGGCTTTCTTTTTACGTTTTTCAATAAAGTGCGGCCGAATTTTAAAATGGTAGTCCTGCAAGACTTCAATTGCGATCTTGCCAATAGGTACTACTCTTTCTTTGGATCCTTTACCAAAAACTCTTATTAATCGATTTTCATAATCGATGTCAGAAGTATTGAGAGTTTGAACTTCACTTATCCTGGCCCCAGTGGCGTATAAAAGTTCGCAAAGTGCTTTATCTCTTTTACCGACATCATCTGATCCGAATGATCCAAGCAACAATTCCATTTCTTCTAGCTCAAGTGCTTTTGCTGGCGGTAACGGCACTTTAGGTAAAGTCAATTCCTTTATATCTACAACGTCCTCTCCATATTCTTTCTCACAAAACTGAAAGAAACTTCTTAGGGTTGCCACTGTTCTGGCACGAGTTGATGCACTTCGATTTTTTTCTTCTTTAGATTCCAAAAATTTGGAAATATCAGACAGAGTAATCGAAGAAACATTTTTTGCTTTAAAAAACGTTCCTGCTCTCTTCAAATCGTTTCTATAGGCATTTGTTGTATTTATGGCATAACCGCGCACGCTCGAACAATAGTCAAGAAATTCTAATTGAGCATTAGGAAATTTCAGAGAAGACATGTACCTAGTCTAAGCGGTTTGATTTGGTCCCTTTAAATATTTGATAGCTCTATCGATATTTACAATGGATTTGCAATCTGAGATTGTTCCATCTTCTATCCAGCGTTGCGCAGTAGATAAATCTATAGTTACAATTTCTGCCAATTTTTCTTCAATGCCATCAGGCTCATTTTGATGAAGCTTCGTACATTTCGTGGCTAAAAAAAGATAGATTTTCTCATCTGTGAAACCTGGAGACGTGTGAACCCAACCAAGATCAATGATTTCTTCTGTTTGAATCGCAACTTCTTCTATTAGTTCTCGTTTAGCACAGTCTTTGAGGTCTTCATTGAGAACATCGCGTCTACCTGCAACGGCTTCTAGGGAAAGATCATTAATTGTGGACCGGTATTGTTTGATTAAAACTATCTCGCCATTTTCTAGAACTGGAACTACTGCTACGGCTCCAATATGAGCGACACTATTTCGTTCAAACTCAATATTTGAATCATCTTCAATGACTGTATCTTTTACAACTTTAAAAAAACTGAAATCATGGAGTATTTCTCTAGATTTTCTAATGAACGCCACTATTTGCTATCAGCCGTTTCTTCAACCAAGTCTATTGATTCATCTTGATAGCCATTGGGGAATTTAATATCCATCGCAGCTTTAATTAATCCGTAAAACAATGGATGTGCTTGATCTGGACGAGATTTAAATTCCGGATGAGCCTGTGTAGCAACATAATAAGGATGAACAGATTTTGGTAGTTCAATGAACTCCACGAGTTCACCATCTGGTGAAGTTCCGGAAATCACCAGACCTGAATCAACAAGCTGTTGTCGGTATTTATTATTTACTTCATATCGATGTCTATGCCGTTCATAGACTACATCTTCGCCGTAAAGCTCTCGAGTAATTGTTCCTTGGGCAAGCTTTGCGGGATAAGAGCCTAAACGCATTGACGCCCCAAGGTCTACGACATCTCTTTGATGATGCATAAGGTCGATTACAGGATAGGGAGTAGAAACTTCGATCTCCGAAGAGTCTGCACCAACCAAACCGCAAACATCTCTCGCATAGGAGATAACTGCACATTGCATTCCGAGACAAAGGCCCAAAAACGGAATCTTCTTTTCTCTCGCATACGCTGCTGATGCTATCTTTCCTTCAATACCCCGAAAACCAAATCCTCCAGGAATAACAATTCCATCGACACCCTCTAGTGCTTGTTCTGCCAATAGACCGTCAGCATCATCTGAAGCGATCCATTTAACTTCTACTTGAGCACCTAACGCATATCCACCATGTTTCAAAGATTCAACGACGCTCAAATATGCATCAGGGAGATTTATATATTTTCCTACTAATCCAATTACAATCGGAGCATTCGCATCTTTAACCTTTTTCACTAGCTTGCGCCAATCTGTTAGATCAGGGTCGCCAGCTTCAATATGAAGCACATTACACACATAAGAATCCAAACCTTCATCGTTAAGCACTAAAGGTATGTCGTAGATACTTTCAGCATCAATTGCGGAAACAACTCCTGCCATTGGCACATCACATTGCTGTGAAATCTTTTGTTTTAAGTGATGCGAGATAGCTCTATCGGCTCGACATACGATTGCATCTGGAGAAATTCCTCGACTTCGCAGTTCAGCAACGCTGTGTTGGGTAGGTTTAGTTTTTTGTTCATGTGAAGGACCGATGAAAGGAATCAAAGTTACATGAATATAAAAAACGTTGTCTCTACCGACGTCGTTTTTGAACTGTCTGATGGCTTCTAGGAAAGGCAAGATTTCTATGTCTCCAACAGTTCCACCAACTTCAGTAATGACAACATCGACGTCGTCTGCTGATAGTGCTTTAATTCGAGATTTAATTTCATCGGTAATGTGCGGGATGACCTGCACGGTTTCCCCAAGATATTCTCCACGGCGCTCTTTAGCGAGCACCGCTTGGTATATTGAACCGGTAGTTGCATTGCTCTGTTTATTCAGAGTTACATTTACGAATCGTTCGTAGTGTCCAAGGTCTAAATCTGTCTCTCCGCCATCATCAGTTACAAAAACTTCACCATGTTGAAACGGATTCATGGTTCCAGGATCCACGTTAATGTAAGGATCGAGTTTTTGGAGTTTCACACGTAAACCGCGAGATTTTAAGAGTCTTCCAAGAGAAGCAGCGGTAAGACCTTTACCGAGACTTGAAGCTACACCGCCAGTTACAAATATGTGTTTAGTCACGGGATAACATCATACCATGGAAAATGATTCTGCGCAGATTGTTCAAAATGGCAATAAGAGACTCAAGACAATATTAGCCGAATCCCGATTTCACTATACAGTATTGATAATTGTATCAATTGCTACAAGATTTGACCTTCTGTTTCGCAGTTTCCCGTTGAGTTTTGACGACGGAGTTTACGCGATGAGCGTGAAACACATTTCACAAGACTCAACACCATTTCAGGATGTATTCTCCTCGCAAGGCCCATACTTCCTTTCGTTAATCTCAATTCCCTCTCAAATTTTTGGTTTTGATTCATGGAGCATGCGACTAGTCCCATTTATTGCAGGATTGTTAGGTGTTCTGTTTACCTACAAAATTACATGTAGATTCATGAACCAAAACTGGGCCTTTTTTGCAGCTCTACTAGTTGGATTTTCTGGCACCTATTTGAGAGCAACTACACCCATTACTTCTGATGGGATTGTGGCAACGATCATTCTTGGTTGCGTTTTACTAACTTTTAAATTTTTAGATAATCCAAATGAACCAAATGCGATCTTACTCGGCATCTCTATCGGTTTCGGCTGTGGAATTAAAAGTATCTTTATGATTCCATTTTTGCTGTTTGTAGTAGTTGCAACTTGGCGAATAGGTTTCAAACTCCGTCTAATAGCTGGAGTTACATCTGTAATTACATTTTTTATCCCATTCGCTATTTTTGGTTTGTCCGATGTAGTTGAACAATCAATTTTGTATCACCTGGGTAAAGATGAATCACTAGATTTTTATTCAAATCTTTCAAAAATATTGACGACAATTTCTTCATTCGATTTGGTACTTCTCTGGTTCTTCTTCTTTTCTTTCATGATTTCTGATGCATACATGGCTAAAGCGATGAAATCGAGAGAAAGTGTCTTCAAGATGTTTCGGGCCCGAGTATTAAATTCTAAAAACCCCTACGCCTTCATAACGTTTCTAAGTCTAGGAACTATTGTATTAGTCGCAATTCAAGCTCCCCTTTTCCGCAACCACATTGCAATAGCAATCGCGCCTATCGCTATCACTTGTGTCTGGATACTTTACAGATTTTACAAAACTCAAGAGTTCGACTTAATTACTCAGAATAGAAAGCTGATTTCGATAATACTTTTCCCAATTATCGCGGTTAGTTTTGGTTCTGCGATTTACAGTACTTATTCTGATGCCTATATCCAAGGTACACCTGAATTGAAAGGCGCGATAAAAGCACTGGGCGGTCTTCCTGACAATGCTGTAATTCTTACAAATGATCCTGGTCTCGCTTTCGGGGCTTCTCTAGATGTCCCAATAGGCCTAGAAGATACATCGCGATACAGATTTCTAAGCGACAACGAAAATGTAAACATTTCCCTAGAAAGCTTCAAAGAAGAACTCAGAATTAATAAAGAAATTTGTGCATACGCTACTGCTCCACTACCAATAACTGAAGAATTGGATTTGAAGAATGCAGCACCCAATAGTTGGAATCAAATTTACGACGATGGTTATACGATTTGGATAAATCCAGATGATAAATGCGTTAAAAGTTAACTATTTCTGTCTTCGTTCTTTTGCCCACGACTTTCGTGTTTGCAATTGTCCAATTTCTTCAAATATCCTCAGCGGCAAAAATCCCTGAATGATCCTTGAGAAAGAAATGAATTCCGAGATGATATTTAAAATCAATACACCAATTGCTATAAACAATGTATCTTGAGAATTAAATGCTTGAACAAAAGCAATACCAACTATTGCACCTATTAAATTTGATCCAGTATCTCCCAGCATATATTTCTCTCGAATATCGAATACCAAGGACAAAAGAATAATTCCTAAAAACGAGTACATAAATACCTGTTTATCACCAAGTAATAACATAGGGATCAAGGTAAGCAATGCAAACTTTGTGGTTCTACCCGGAGAAAGATCTAATAGATTGAAGAGGTTTGCAAAAAGTGAAATACAAATTACATCTATAATTACATTCAAGTAGCCATTAGCTGGAATATTTTCTGAAAAAGCTAGGAGAACTATCGCTGGACCACCAAAAAGTTTTAAAGAACCGGTTGTCAAACGACCTTTAAGTAATTCAGAAATATGACCTTTAAAACCTTGCTTATCTTTATCTCCCAGTAAGTCATCCAGAAGTCCGATGAGCGCAAACCCGAAAACAATTACGAATGCTGATAGCCCAAAACTAGAGGCTTTTTGACTCTCAGGTAATAATACAATAAACAGTTCAGCAAAAATGATTGACAAGAGGACAACTAGACCTCCTAGGGATGGAATTCCTATATTTCTATAATTCTTCTTTTCGAATTCAGGATTACTTATAAGACTCTTCAATAAAAAGAATGATAAAACACAAGTAGACACTCCTAAGATAAAATATGCCCATTCATCCATCAGCTTTAACTTTCTTTCTTTCAAAAACTTCTTTAATTATGCTAGTCGTTCGAACTTTCATACTTTTTGGAGCAAATATAGCAATCAAAATAAGCGTTGAACCCAAAAAGGCCGAAGAAAACAAGAATGCAGACACTCGAGATTCAACATCTATCAATTTCTCGAGCCAAATCCCTAAACCTGCATACGCGGCTGATCCAGCCAGCAACAAATATGTTTTCTTGTCAGGCAGCACATCATATTGTTCTTTTCTCAAGCCAATTGACAATACGATACCTGCAAATACATAGGTTAAGGTATGGGCCAATCCCATAATGGCAGCTATAGCCAATCCATCAAAAAAGATCGAAGCGATTATTCCGGAAATCGCGAAAACGATTGAAGAAATTAATACAGAAACTGCAGGAAATCTTGTATTTGATTTCGCAAAGTACACTCTCGAGAGTGCTTGAAAAACGCTATAGGGAACAATTCCAATAACCAATGTAACAAAAGTTAATTCAATTAGTCCTTGTCCCGAAGCTGCCTTACCTCTAGCAACCATTTCAGTCAATGGCTCGTAAAGAGCAATACATACAGCAGTTGCAATGATCATAGGACGATAAGTCCACACCATCATCTTAGATACAATTCTCTTGAACTCGACTTTACCTTCTTTTAATGCACTCAAAGATAGATCCGGTAACAACACAGTAGAAAATGACTGAGAAATAATTGCATATGGCGCCAGAAAGAACACAAAAGCTAATTGATAGGCAACAACGGCTCCTTCAACTTGGTTTCCAACAATAATTGACATTGCAAGCAATATCGCAGCACTTGCTTGGATCGCAATCGCCCACACAGAAGAATAAAGTGCAGAAACACCTTCTCTAAATTTAGAACTAGGCAGAAATCTAATCCCGTTTCGTACCGCGACAAAAATAGGAATTGAAACAAAAGCCAAACAAGCTCCAGTTCCAGCCAAACCCAAAATAAGAGTGTCTCTAAATTCTAAGTCCAGTCCCCCTCCATCATTAAATATTCCAAAAAGGACTATTGCGACCATAATGAAAATTGAGCTTCCAATGGGTGCGACAACTTGAGCTATAAATTTCTTTTTTGCTATCAACGCTGCAACGGCTAAAGCTCCTAAACCATAAAGCAAAACCTGTGGCATAAAAAAGCGTAAAAGAATTGCGCCGGTTTGTATCTGATCTTCTTTGGTGGAAATCGGTGCTCTCGAAAACATTAATTCAGAAATTTGAGTTGCAAAAATAATGCCTATAAGTGAAATAGAACCGAGTATCACTAAAACTACTGAAACAAGTGAAGAAATAAGCTGTTTGAATTCTTCTTCTTTTCGCGCCATTGCATGAACCAATTGTGGAACAATTGCTGCTGAAAGGGCACCCGCAGCCAAAAGGTCGAATAGAACATTTGAAATCGAATTCGTGGACTGAAAAGTGTTTCCTAATGCCGTCGTTCCAAGCACACTGGCAACAACAATTATCCTTATGAATCCGAGGATACGTGAAAGTATCGTTGCCGCTGCCATGAAAGCAACAGAACGCTTTACAGTCATGGCGTTGTTAGCTCTGGCGCAGGACTTGTTGCTTTCGAGCTAACCCCAAATAATGTTCGTTCACCGGCTATAGCTCTCGAGTGGGCAATGACCATTGCTGCCCTTCCGCTAGGAGACTCGACATTATCTACTACCATCCATGAAGCAACCTGATCGTTAAATTTGTTTACTGAATCTGCTCGGGACGGAGAATCTGATTCACTTCCCTGAAAACCGATTGTTGTAGGGAAAGGTGTAACAAATCCGCCTACAAAGGATGAAATATTTTTGTTTTCAAGATCTGATCTATTTACAAGAACTAGAAAAGAAACAGGTTGAATTGGTTCAATTACTTGCGTGGTTTCTTGTTCCTTAAAAGCATTGTATTTATCAAAAACTGCCCTAGTTTCATTTGCTTGGATAGGAGTTGCAGTTTGATTGCCTAAGTTTTGATTCAAAAGAGAAAACAAGACATTTACAGTTTGAACATTTCGATTTCTCTCATCACCAATTACTGCAGGAACTCCTACAACCTTAGATAGATCATTTGCTATTAAAGTTTTATTACTTTTAGCAAACTCGTCATTGAACAAAATCTCACCAGCTAGTCTTGCCCCAGAAACAGCTAGCAATTCTCTAGTTTCAACGATGACATTTTCAGGTACATTACCTACCACGACAACATAAACAGTTTGATTTGGTAGATAACTTCTTACGCTATGACCTGCGAGAACTGTATCTTGGGCATCTTGTGCTTCAATTGCTTTGCGAAGTTGGTCGTTTTCTACTTTTCGCGCAATAGAGTTCTTCTCTGCCCTATCGATTTGATTTTCGAGACTATTAACAATCGCCCGATCAATAACAGTAGACCCCATAACAATACCAATTCCTAAAGCTAGGAATATCGCTACTATCGAAATGAGGTGGTATCTAAAATGTATCATTAAAACCAATCTGAAAATGTGTACCAAAGGTCTCTAGCTGTCAATCTTAAGCCACTCAAGAATACTCTCAATGGTTCGGCTACAAATGCCATTATTACAACTACTGCTAGCGCAGATAACAATAAGAGAGCAATATCAGTACGCCTAACTCTGCCTTCATAAAGACGAGAAACACCCTTTGCATCAACTAAAACTGGACCTAAACGGGTTCTCGTAAGAAATGTGGAGGCCATTCCTTTTCTGCCTTTGTCAAGCAACTCAACCATCGTCCCATGAGTCCCAACAGCAACTATAAGAGACGCTCCAGCTTCATGAGCCATAAGCATCGCTACATCTTCGCTCATTCCGTTGCTTACAAATTCCTTGTATGGTTTTCCGAACTGTTCTAATTCTTCTTTACCAGGTGCTCTGCCGTCTCGATGCACATGATGAATTAGTTCAGGACCTTCCAAAGCTTGCGCAGTTACAGAATCAAAATCTCCAATAATTACATCTGCTTTCAATCCGACTTCCAAAAGAGCGTCTGCTCCACCATCGACGGCAATAATTACTGGATCGAACTCTTTAATATAGGGTTTTAGAGTCTGTAGGTCTTTCTTGTAGTCATGTCCTCGAACGACAACCAAACAATGCCTATTTTTGAAATCTGTTTTTAAATCTGGAAGTTCAAGCGGGGCAAAAAATTCATCAACTTCTTTTTCTATATACTCAAGGGTGTTAGCCGCAAATGATTTTAATTCGTTACCTATATTGCCCTTGGCGGTTTCCATTGCCTCATTTGTATTTTTTAAATCCCAAACTTTCGCATTCGATTTCATCGTTTCTTCTTGCGATATGAATTTAACCTGATTTAAAGATTGGTCAATCTCGGCAGATTCAAAATCCGCAATATCTTCAAACTCAACACTTAGGCAATCAACTAGTGGAATCGATGCTTCGCAAAGAACACTTGGACCACCGTTTGGATATCTCAATGTAATCGAGGGCCTTAGATTAATCACCCCAGCAACTTTGGCCTGAACGAGACTTTCTGCGGCTACTCTGTCGAGATCTTCATGGGCAATGACAGCGATATCTCCAGGCTTGATGGTTTTTGCGAGATCTTTGGTCCTAGGTCCAAGTTGAATCGATCCAGTTACTGACATTTCCTACTTCTTATATGTTTTCTGATACAAAATTAGAGTTTGAAACACTTTAATCGTTGCAAAGCGATCTAGCGTATTCTATCTGCTCCAAAAGCATGAGCTAACTTAGAAACCACACTTGCTGGTTTGTCATAAACCCGAATTAATTGCTCTCCTACACAGATGCGCACTGCTTTATCTGCAGACAATTCTCCCACCTGGCGACCATCACAAATAATTATGCATTCCTCTTCAGCACGAATATATAGATTCTCGTTGTTCGTAAGTACAACAGGAGGGATCCGAGGATGATGGAGTGCGACCAAGGTCACACTCATAACATTTGAATACGGAGATATTGCTGGGCCTCCTGCAGATGACGAATATGCGGTAGACCCTAGTGGTGTGGCTACAATCACGCCGTCACAAACGAAAGTTGCTCCTTTGACTGTATTGCCCATCTCATCTGAATAAACAGAAAATTCATTGATGACTTGATCCATTTGGGAATTGAGAAATTCTTGCCGTTCGGATTGACCTTCAATCGCAATCTTCTGTTGCAGTGTGCCAAAAATTGGAGGAGAACTAATCATCGATAACCGCAGCGCTCGTTCTGCACTTTTACGCTCAATAACTAGTTCATTTATCGCATTGAACTTTTCGGGTCCCGTATCGATATCTAAAACGCATCTAATATTTGGTTCAGTTGAATTTAGACTCGACAACAAATCATTTGGATCATCGGCTGAGAATGAAGGCAGGAAACCAAATCTTCCCAAATTCACACCAGCAAGAGGAATAGAATGTTCTAAAGCTATTCGTGAACCATAAAGAAAAGTGCCATCACCGCCAATAGTTATTACGCAGTCAGCGTCTTTTGGTTCTTGCACTGTAGACATTCCAAATTGGCTACACGCTTGTTCAATCTTTTTCGCCACCTCATTGGCGGAAGGTTTTTCTAGATTTAACGATAGGTATAATTTGTTGATCATCTAGCTTTCCAAATCTGCAACAGCATTTCTAACAATGCCATCAATTCTAGCGGAATCGATACTTTTAAGATGATTCTGCGGTTCAGATAGATGGGCTAAGAATTCAATATTTCCCTTTGCCCCTTTAATGGGTGACGCAATTAAACCAACTAGTTCGAGATTTAACGGTAATGAATCTCTAATTTTTTCTATGCATTTAACTTGCGCGTCTTGATCTTTTACGATTCCTCTCGAATCTACATACTTTGGTTCGCATTCAAATTGCGGTTTTATGAGAACTACTAATTCTTTGGGTTCCAGGCATCGAGCTACAGGTTCTAATAATCGAGATACAGAAGTGAATGAAACATCCATTACGCCAAGCTGACAGATACCGCCGATGACGTTTACATCAATATCCTTTGCATTTGTTTTTTCTAATACAGTTACTCTCGCATCTTGTCGAAATGAGGAATCGATCTGGCCGTGCCCAACATCTAGAGCGACTACATGACTCGCCCCTTTTTGCAATAGACAATCAGTAAATCCTCCAGTACTAGCTCCTATATCTAAACATCGTTTTTCAAATGGATCGATTTCAAATTCAGCCAATGCTCGTTCAAGCTTCAACCCGCCTCTTGAAACGTATTGAGGTTTAGAAGGTGCCAGTTCGATAGCGGAACCAGAGTCAACAAAACTATGGGCACTTTTTTGAACCGAACCATTCACGAAGATATTGCCTGATTCGATAAGTCTTAAAGCTTCTTCTTGGGTCTCTGCAAAATTTCGCTTCAAAACCATTTTGTCGAGCCGAATTCGCGCCATAATCCCACTATAATAAATAGTCCGATTAAAACCTTGTGTCAGCTCAAGCGAAAGGCAACCGATGAAGGCTTCCGATATATACCAAAAGCATGAAGATCTACTTACTCATAAGTGTGAAACCATTCCTGCAGCGATGCTTCATCTTCCTTCTCCAACCTCTTTAGACTTGTTCGTTTCTGACAGCGACAGAACTAAAGCCGTAACAGACAACTTGGGTCGCATTTATTCAAATGGGCGATTGGCAAATACCGGTTATATTTCAATTCTGCCTGTAGATCAAGGTATCGAGCACTCAGCTGGAAAGTCATTTGCTAAAAATCCAGAGTATTTCGATCCTGCACGCATTGTTGAGTTGGCAATCGAAGGTGGTTGCAATGCGGTTGCTAGTACATTTGGAGTTTTAGGCGCAGTGTCGAAAAAGTATGCGAAAAAAATTCCGTTTGTGGTAAAAATTAATCACAACGAGATGATGACCACTCCGGCAAAAACAGATCAAATTATGTTTGGTACCGTCGAACAAGCTGCGGACATGGGAGCAGCAGCTGTAGGTGCCACAGTTTATTTCGGTGCTCCAGAATCAAATCGTCAAATAGTTGAGGTTGCTCAAGCTTTTGCGCGTGCACATGAACTTGGGTTAACTACAATTCTCTGGTGCTACACAAGAAATGAAGCATTCAAAACTTCGGATGTTGATTATCACACTGCAGCAGATTTGACAGCTCAAGCAAATCATCTCGGTGTAACTATGCACGCTGACATAATTAAGCAGAAACTTCCTGAGACTGCAGCGAATGGTTTTGATTCAGTTGGAACAAAGCAAACTGACCCGAGGGTTTATTCTGAGTTATTGACCGATAGCCCGATTGATCAAACTCGATACCAATTAGCGAACTGCTACATGGGTCGAATTCCACTTATTAACAGTGGAGGTCCTTCAGGAGATAACGACTTTGAAGACGCAATTGTTACAGCGATCATCAATAAGCGTGCAGGTGGAGCTGGCCTAATTGCTGGTCGAAAAGCTTTCCAAAGACCTTTTTCTGAAGGTGTTGAATTGCTAAATGCAATACAAGACGTTTACTTGGATGAATCAGTAACCATTGCTTAAATTGGTTTTTAACTGAGTTGTTTTAATCGATAACTTACGTCTGCGAAATCTGGGCTAACTTTAGAAATTCTATTGAACCATTGTCGGGCAACCACAATGTTGCCTGCGCGTTCTTCTAGATCAGCTAAACAATACCAAAGCCGTAAGTGATGAAGCTTTGGTCTCGCCACTGGTTTAATTTTTTTGCGAAGTTGTTTTAGAGCTTCTCCAATTTGTCCGCGCTCAGCCAAAGATTGCGAATGAACAATTCTTCCTTCAGCCACAACTTCTCCCGAAGGAGAAACGGAACCTAAATCATCCCAGAGCTCATCAACTTTCTTAAAGTTCTTTTCTGACCTATAGATGTCCATTAATAAAGGATGTTGGTCGTAGCTCCCCGTTCTTTTAACGAAATCTTCGAGTATTGGTTTTGCCTGTTTAAAACGACCTGTTGCATACAATGACATTCCATAAAGTTCTTGTACTCCACTGGCTTGACCGAAATCGTCATACAGTGGTTTAACAATCTTGAGAGCGTCGCGTTCGCGACCTTCTTCAAAAGCTTGACTGGCTGCTTCTAAAGATTGGACAGCTTTTGGGGCTCTGCGACCTGCTATTTGCGCTAATTCATCATAGGGGTCTTGAGCAATTTTCATAAGCTAAACAGTTTACATCTGATTTGATCAGAAGCGCTCATGCAAAAAAGCGAAATTTAAAGACTTAAACCCAATGATTGAACTGGAGCATGATCACGGAGTAAGGAAATGTCAACTTCGTGCGCTGCCAATCCTCTCGCAACCCTCGGATCAAAAGTAGCATGAGTTCGTCCCGATGAATCGAGTACACCATCGCGCACTGACTCGGGTTTGATTAAGTCGTTCCACATTGGAGGATCAGATTTAGTATTTCGCATGACGTCCCCCCGTTGTTACTAGTCAGTAGTGTTAGGTTCAGAGTAAAGCCTTAATTGCCTCGAATCAAGGGAAAATATGAGCAGAATGCCCGTTTTACACCTCTCCCAAGGAAAATGCACCGGAATAAATAGCTTCTACATACTTAATTCAAAGTATTCTTCGCGCCGATCAACAGGAATAACCTCCAAGTGGCTCTCTGAAATATAAATAAATGATCTACGTGTATTCCATTCTTTGAAGCACCACGAACCAGCAACCACAAACATCACCGATATCAACAATAACGAAAGAAATGTAACATCGATTTCGCCCGATGTAATAAGAGAAATAGACTGCTCAAGCGTCAAAGATGTTATAGAAAAAAGAGATATTGAAATCAGAGCTACACAAATTGTTATGAGCAAGATAATGCTGACATTGAGGTATGTGATAAATCGAGTTTTCATTGCCGTCCCTTTGAATATTCATTTGCAACCATTACGACTTCGACGCTTATCCCAACTCAATTGAGTCTGATTTTTCAATAATTAGGTTTCCTTGAAATCTTTACGTAACAAATGACCAGTTTGGGGTGTTTTTCATAAAGCATTATTGCCGATGTACACACCATTCAAGTTTTCAGTAAAAAATCTAAAAACAAGGATCCTCCAGAGATCGAATATATTCAAGCCAAAGGCAAAGATAGCATTGCAAAAACAATTGTTGACTTTGAAGATAGCAAGTCGGCAGATTTAATTGTTATGGGAACCAGATCATTAACTGGTCAACAATCTATGACATCGCGATCTGCGACTGCCGGAGTAATACAAAACTCAGACTGTCCCGTTCTCGTATTGGCATCAAGATGGGAAGTTCCGGAAAAAATTACTTGAGTCGATTCCCGAAATCGCAAAAGACTTAAATATTGACTTGTTGTTTTTAACCACTAGAGGGCTTTCAGGATTCAATAAGTTGCTTATTGGAAGTATCACAGATGCAGTCATCCGTCATGTTGACATACCTACAGTTGTAGTACCAATGGTTGAAGACTAATAATCAATACCGAGCGCTAAAGATATTCCGGGTTAAAACTTTTAGCATTAGTGACGTGTTCCCAGTCGCTCGTGGTATTACCCTTAGCAGTTATTCCGCTATTGTCTTTTAGCATTTTTGCAGTATGCATTAGATTCCATGCCATAAAGGTTGCGTTACGATTCGTAAAGTCATTGTCGTAGCCCAAAGGTGTTTTTCCGTCGCCTATTGGCTCTCCCCCATATTCCGTGTCGCCGTAGCTGCCACCGGGTCCAGCTTCACCAATCCATCCGCAATCAGCTTGCGGAGGAATCATGTATCCGATGTGAGAAAGTGCATAAAGAATATCCATTGAACAATGTTTAATACCGTCTTCATTTCCAGTAATTATGCAGCCACCGGTTTTCCCATAGTATAAATACTGATCTTTTTCATTTCGATCGCCGCTGTATGCATACATTCTTTCAATTGCAAGAGTCGCAAGACTTGATTTGACGCCTAACCATATAGGAGAACCAATAACAAGTATCTCAGCTTTCATAATTTTTTGTTGAATCTCTGGCCAATCATCTTTCTTTCCATGCTCATTTACATCTTTGACCATGCCAAAAGCAATCGTATGGTCGTTCAAAAATATTTGCTCGGTAGACACCCCTTCCGCAGACATAATGCTCGAAACCTTATCGATTAGCAGTTGAGTATGCGACTGAGATTTTTCTGGTTTTATAGAACAATTGATGAAAAGAGCATTAATTCCTTGAAAGTTAATTTGGTTTTGCATTTTTTCTCCTAATAATTCGTTAAGACTAAATGCAAACATTGCAATATGAAAATTCTGTGTTCAAGACATGAAACTTTTCGACCAATTTGTGGGGAAATAATTATCTGAGGTCGAAGCCTCATTATGAACCGATCGAGCATATATTGCAAATAGAAATTTAAGTTTGTGACCAAAAATTATTATTTGTTTACTCAATTTAGAGCTCATGTTACCGTGAGGCCATTAATTACCAGCAAGTAATTTGATCTGAGTCCCCCCTTACTTAGGTCCGAATTAATACCAAGGGGGAAAAATGGCTCAAGGCGTAATCGAAATGACCCAGCTAGAACGGATGCTAGACGGGAGGATGATCGAAGACCTTGATGAACGACTTAAAAAAGCACTTGAAAGTGTAACAACCGCTCAAAACGCTGCACAGGATTTACAAGATGCAAATGTAGATAAAGTTTTTCAAGCGATTACTGCAATTTTACGGGATGAAGTAGAAGAGCTTCCTGCATTGGAACTTAAAGCTTTACATGCATCGGGAAAACACCAACATCCGAACATGCCTTTGCTCAATGCATGCATAAGAGCAAATGTACCTGCTTATCTTCATGGAGAATCCGGAAGTGCGAAAACGCACGCTGCTGAAGCAACTGCTATCCAACATAAACTTCCCTTTCGAGGAATTTCGTTAAGTCCAAGCTTGATGGACTCACGCCTTCTGGGATATCAAGATGCCAACGGAGCATATGTTGGTACAGCTTTTCGAGAAATATATGAAAATGGTGGAGTATTTCTTTTCGATGAAATGGACAATGCCAATCCCTCTTCACTTGCGGTTATTAATAATGCTCTAGCCAATAGCGCTGCCGAGTTTGCTGATGGACGTGTAGAAAAACACCCTCAAACAAGAATCGTTGCAGCGGCGAATACGGTCGGAAAAGGAGCAACAGCACTTTATGTCGGACGAAGCCAACTAGACGCCGCAACCCTCGATAGATTTGCTTTCATTCCATGGGATATTGACGATGATTTAGAAACGGCAATCGTTACTGGCAAAGGCGACATCGTAAAAATCGACATCGGCGCGGGTGGAGTTCCTACAGCCGAAGAATGGTTAAAACGAGTACAAACATATAGAAACAAACTCAGATCTAACGGTTTACGACACGTCATTTCGATGCGAGCTTCTATTTACGGGAAAGCCTTAGCAAAGGCTGGAGTTGGTGTCGATTGGTTAGATGAAATGCTGATCTACAAAGGAATGAACAAAACAGATAGAGACACCCTTGGCCATCCAGCATTAAGCCGTGATCACTAATGAAAAAAGAACTCTACCAACATTCAAATGGCGACAATTTATATTATCGCCATCTTGAATTCTCTGAAACTATTGACATGGCCGAAGCCATCCGGCGTAAAAGAGATCACTATTCAAATTCGAGCGTGAGTGGCGACAGAAGATTCACAGGTACTAACAACTTAGCTGAAGCAATAAAACTCGCAAGGCTTGGTTGGGAAGATGGAATTTCTAAAATTGAAAAATACTTGGACGAGATAGACACGGATGATTTATTTTCTGATGCGATAAACAGACCAGAAATCTTTCGAGATGTTCATGGCACTGTCGTCGATGTTGCAGGCTATATTCAGGGCATTCCAGAACATATGGTTAGCCTCACTTTTGAACAGCGACCTACGCGAGCGGTAAAGTTAATAATTGCTGTAGATCAACATGCATATGTTTCGCAAGAAGATATGATACAAAAAACTACCAGTATATTTTTGGCGGCAGAGGCACTAAGACGGACAGGATATATACTCGATATCACAGGAATTGATTATCGATCTTCGCGCGGATACGGACATGACAACATTTTGTACGAGTTTCCAATACTGCGACCCGGCGACTATCTATCTTCCGCACAGCTTGCTTTCATGTTGGGACATCCGTCCTTCCTAAGGAGAATATTGTTTGCCGTAAACGAAACAGAGGAAGAAGGCATTCGAGACAAATTTGGATTCAAGGAAGGTTATGGTTACGGAACACCTCAAACGTTGAAGAAGGCAACGCTTAAAAAGGCAGGGACAATAGACAAAGGTGATGATTCCGTGATTTATATTGTCGACAAAGACGACGGTTTTGGCGACATATTAAAGCAAGCAAAAAAAATAGTTGCTGGAATTCGTAAGTTAAGCGAAAAGCAAATGGGAATTGAACACGATTTTGAACGCGAATTTGCCTGACAATTTATTATTATCGACTTAGGGTAAGGCTCGGAGGAGCAAACTGTTCGATAAGCGTTTTTAAATCTTGACGAAATACGGAGTCGATTCCATTTGGAAGTTCAACTCCGGTCTTACCATCAGCGAATGGTTGCACTTGAATCGGATACCATGTTGTGCCAACGAGATTGTATTCGACATTTATGCGTTGCATATCAACAGGTATTTCTGCATCAGGCGCAACAGGATCCACAAAAAGTACTACGCAATTTCCACCCATTACATCGTCGATATATGTTGAATTCCCGCTGCAGTTATCCATTTGTAATCCATTGGATTTGAGTTCAGCTGGAGTTTGAGGCACGCTGAGTGCATATTTAACTCCGTCAACTTCGATTTGATCTGGAATTGTCGACACAATATTTCTGTACTGAAACTGAACGCCATCCAAGTCGAATATATCTTCAAAAGATTTCGCATTCGGATCACGTTCCACAAGCCCATTTCGGAAATACTCGAAGCTACGATCTAATTCATCGTCGATTCCAGCTTCGATTCTTTTTCCTAACTTCAAAAGTGCCGCCTGAATCCTAAGTTCGTTATCGTCACGCAGCCAATCTTCAGTCTGCTCAAGAGATAAACCCTCGCCCATACCTAGGAGACCATTTCTTATAGCAACATGTTTTTCAAAGAGATCAATCATTAAGACGATTGCTCTGTCAGGTGAGTAGGCAGTATCATCGAGACCGTCAGGATCACCCAAAACTGTTTTCCATTGATCGAAAAGTTCTTCCACGGTTCGATCTGTAATTGTTCTAAGTGCATAGTTTTGACTTCTTGGAACCCTGTTAAAAAATTCAACCATGTTTGCGATGTTGTTAGGATCAACTTGACCTAACCATATCGCACCTGCAAGTGCGTGTCTTAAAATTGGATCATCCGTGAATTCAGGATCTCGTTGCGACGCTATATCCGATGCATGCACGTCAGAAATGTATCCAAAAGCTCCATCTATCAATTTTCTTCTTGTTGAAGCCGATAACTTTTCTAATTCATTATTAGGAATTAGAGCCAACAACTTGGCTGATTGAGCTTGAGAAAATATTCTTGGCTTGCCGTTAATTTGCCGATTGCCTCGCGCTTTCTCATCTGTCTTGGAATCGGTCATAAGGGATATTTTACCATCAATTATTGATGAACGCTAGCGAGCAATCGGACCAACACCGAAGTCCACGATTTTTTCGAGATTTTGCGACAAGATGGTCTTAATTCCAGGGGACGGAAGTTCGCCACCAGGCCTACCGTCTGAAAGTCCGCCAACCTCAACACTTACCCACTCACCTTTTCCGATTCTGAAAAATTCTGCATTTACAGTTTGTCTTGAAATATCTACTTCTGGATCTGGGTGTTCTGGTCTAGCAATAACTATCAAAGTATCGCCATCTTTGATATCAGAGATATATTTAACTTTTCCCGTGCAATTATCCATTTGTGCTCCATGCCTGCTTAATTCAGCTGGAGATTCTGGCAGTGTTAAGACCCAGCCCTTACCTTCGGAATCTTTTATAGTTACTGGAAATTTTGAAGCAATTCCTTTTCTGTATTCGAAAGGTGTTTCTTCTAGAGCGAAAATATCTTCAAAAGTTTCGGCATCAACTTGTTTAGACATCAGGCCACGAGAAGCTACATTCGCATATTCCATCAGAGTCGATTCAGGATAATCTTTACTCTTCCATGATCCGGTTTTCCTCGTCGTCGCAATTCCTTCAACTATTTCAATCGCCCTCTCGACAGACTGAAGGCAGTGATCTCTTAAAAGGCGTTCGACCAAATTAACTGCTCTATGGACATTAAATGTTCCACTCGCGGGTCGACTTGTATTTGGATCGCCAAAAAGATCATTTAGTATTTTCTTTTGATCTTGAATGTCAAGTTCACTGGAAATATGTTTTCCAATATCCGGTAGACGAGGTAAGCGGTCGACAAATGTGATTGCCACCTCCACCTTGGCTTTTTGTCGTTGCTGCTGATCAACTATATTTGCTCGCTTCGCTGCGTTGGTTTCTGAATTCTCAAAAATGCGAGTTTGAGGTATGACCCAATGTGCGACACCAAAAGCATGATTTAACAATGGATCTTGCACAACGATCTGAGAAATATCTAGACCAGAATCAACTCCATAGGTTTCATAGATGTAACGACCAATAGCTTCTGCGTATCGCTCTAGTTCTTTCGAATCCAATTTTGAAATTAGTTCAGCAGGGATGTTTTGAGCTATTTTTTCAATATCTTCGCGCGATACGGGGGGCCTTATCCTCCTGTAGTCAGGATCTTCAAAAGGCAAGAGAATGGCTGAGGTTACAACTCCATCGCCAACGGTACCACTCGTTCGCCCATTTGCATACTTATTGCCCATTATGGGCATAATATAACGATTGCGAATATTATATAAGGTGCTTTTATGGCTTTTTTTGCTTTTAAATACCTGAAAGTAGCAAAATATGACCTCTATTGACAGGAAATTGCGATTCGTTTTTAGGTTTGAGTTCTTAAAAATGGCTTTTCATGGAGTCCGAATTAAAAATTCAATAATCTTACGGATGGTTTTTTTTCGAATTTGATTCGTTCGATTTGAAGCAGAAGTTCAATAAATTATGAAGCTAACGTACCTGCGAAAATCTGCCATGCGAGAAGAGACTTAGCCACAAGACTTAAGACAATATAAGTCTTTTCCCCTCTTAAGTAGTTAGACCACTTGCCTTTCGCTTTGTACTGCTTGTATTGCACAAGCGCAAAACAGTTGAAGAATACGAAAAGTGAAATCACGATACCGTAGACGAAACCTGGAGCAGATGCACCAGATGGTCCACTAGGAGAAATTAGCTGAATCACAACAATTATCCAAGGGATAATTCCGGCGATACAACCAAATATAAAAGGTAGCCATTGGCCATCTCCAGGCTGACAATATTTTTCTTGTAGCCAACCAAATAGAATCATGGAAAGGTTAACTCCGAAGATGGAAATTAATGCTGCATAGTCACTGATTCCATTTAACTGGGCTATCACAAAAATCATCACCGAAGAGCTGAGAGAATATTCAGCCCATCTAAAGATATTTCTGTTTTTTGACAATTGATCTGAATATTTGATGAAAATCTTAGGAGTCGCAATAAAGAAATGGAAGAAAGCCGACAGACCTAAGAACAATGCGATTGTATAACTAACGTTATTGTTGAACAGCGTAATATCATCTGTGAATGTAGTTCCCGGAGGTCCGTTCATGTACCGCGCAGTTACAGGTAGTGAAAAATTATTCGACAATGTGAGCACGGCAACCAAAGACGATAAATGCAATATACCAGCTGCAATATTCCATTTTCGAAGTGGTTTTACTTGTTCAGAAATTGTTTGATTCATAGACAAACTCTAACAGGATGAATCTCAATTTTTCGCCGCCAGTATCAACGACGCCTTTGAGCATTCCCGTTGACAATAAATAGCTGCTTTTGGATGACCTGTATAGCCAAAAGGGAGATTTTGTATCCCCAGACAACACAGAAATACAGAATTAGTCCTAAAGGCCATTTATGGACGGTCGATCAAACCAGAACGTTGAAAGGGAATCATGAAAAAATCTTTAACAATTCTGAGCTGTATTTTGATTGTGAGCTTGTTTGCAACATCTTGCTCAAGCGACAAGAAAGAAGATGAAAGAGAAGAATCTGTTCGTTCGAATGAGCAAGTTACTGGCACACGCACAACCGAACCAAAACAAGTCGCTTCCGAAAAAAGTATCAAAACCCTCTCTGAAAGCTTTAGCGACCCGGAACTTGGGTTCACCATCACCGTTAACAAAATTGCTCGAGGTGAAGAATTTGATGTCGAAGCTGATGACTATGTAGTTGAAGAATCAGAACCTATATTCGTCGAGATCACTGGAACAAATAAGAGTTCATATTACACAAGCATCTATCCTTCCGATTTCGATATTGTTTTAGAAGATGGAAGTTCTGAAAGTCAAAGTGTTTACAACGTTGAAAATTCTGCTTCTGGAAAAGGATTCAATCTCTTAGATTCAAGCGGAATTGATCGCGATGATACTGTTACTGCTTGGTTGGCATTCGAAGTTCCAAAGGGAAAGACAAAAAACTTGAAACTTCGATACACTCGAGATGAATCAAATGTTTCGGGTGGTGGCACTATTCCAGAGTTAATTATTGAAATAGCGCTTCCATGATTCTGAATCTCTCAACGACTGCCGAATGTTTAGGATTCCATGTCGCCTGAACGCTCCGGCTGATAGAGAATTTCTTGTACTGTAACTTGTTTCGAAGCCTTTGGAGCTGGCACGGTAATTACACTTCCAACTTTGTTACCAATTAATGAACAACCGACCGGTGAAAGAATCGATATCTTGTTTTGTTCATAGTCAGCATCCTCTGGAAAAACTAACGTATAGT
>Ga0209573_1001645_pt1 | contig 32956 bp, 40 predicted proteins | sample TNRBio252014_DNA_FD_185870 | JGI IMG/M metagenome (GOLD analysis project Ga0209573, IMG submission 185870) | Wastewater treatment Type I Accumulibacter community from EBPR Bioreactor in Madison, WI, USA - TNR Reactor_6/25/2014_ DNA (SPAdes)... | ecosystem: Engineered > Bioreactor > EBPR >...
GCCCGCGTTGTCGTGCAGCCACGCCATCGACATCGCACAGTAGCTCGTTGACTATCGGTTCGCTGGGTTGCAGCGCCCCATCCGTTCCGGCAATCTTCACCAATGCCAGCGCCCCGTGCGAGGTTCCGCTGACATACACTCCGTTGAGCGGCTGCGAATAAACCGGCGACTGCGAAAGCGTAATAATCGCCGCTTCCGGGATCAGAATATCCACCACTTCGCCATCGATGAGCCAAGACGCGACGGGCCAACGGGGCATCGTTCGCATGACCTGCAAGGTCGGATCGGTATACAGTCCATCATTCGTGGTCTGCGCCAGCCGGATCAGCGCCCCGATGGGGGTATTCCACGACTGATAACGACCGGCGGGCACCAGCCAATCGGGTAACTGCCAATCCAGCGTCCAGCCGGTATTATCGAGGGCCGCTTCGCCGAGCTGCTGCATCGTGTGGGCGTTCGCTTCACTGCGATTGGTGGACGGCGTATAGGGATCGTGCAGCCAGGCCGAGCGACTCCGGCCCTTCAAGAGCACCTGATCGCTGTTGAAACTCCGATTCGTACTGGGCACATCCAATAGGAATTTCCACTGTTGCCCGTTGATCGTCGCCAACACTTCACACGCGAGCGGATTCGGCTGCACGAGGGGCCAGGCCTCCGGCCCGGCCAACGTCGCCGAAAGCGCCCAACACCACGAATCGAAATCGGTTTCGATGGTCATGGAGGTGCACGGCAACGGGGTTAAATCCGGCCAGCGCACCAGTGAAGCCGTATTGATGCTCATATAACTCCTTCGTACCGCAATTTCACGCTCGGCTATCAGAATGCACGGTACTCGCCCGATTCGCAGACGAGCGCCGGGGAGGGGACAAAATAGCCGGAGGCGAGTTCCCCAGGGCGTGGGTAGCGGCTGGGGAATCGCGTCTTTATCGGGATTGTGGGCATTCGCGGGATAACCGGCCTGTTGCCAGACTTCGATAGTCGGCAATGGCAGGAAATCCCCGGCGCTCCAGCCTTCTCGATAGCCAATGCCGATGGGTTCCCCATCCTGATGATGCGCCACCCAAGGCAAGATCAGCAGGGGCCAATCACGCCAATGATTCGTTGTCGAGTTCTGTACTAAATGGGCGTCCTGCCCAGCCTCCGCTACGCTGCCCATCACCCGCTCGGACTGCTGCCAAACCGAAATGCAAGCGGCATCGCGGTGTTCCGCCTCCTGCCAAGCATCGCTTCCTGCGCCTGTGAGTCGCTCGGCGGATTGCCACACCGAGATCGTTTCCGCAGGTGTCACTGGCGCCTGCCGCCAAACGATGGGCGCACCGTGCAGTCTCGTAGCGGATCCCTGCCACGGGGCGCGAACGCTCGCCTCCATCGCAACGCCGGCCTGCCACTGCTCCCCCGCGACGGCATGAACGGCAGAGAGTAGATTGGGATCGTAAGCCACGCGGAGGGTAGAACGAGCGCCGGACGTGCGAGCGGTGATCGCAGCTTGAGTCAGAACCCCTAACCGCGCCGACGACCGCGCTCCGCCCGTCTGTGCGTCAATCGTGGCGGAACGATCATTCTCGAAGCTTTGCCCGATGTGCAGCGCAGTTCCGGGCAAGGACGCCCGAAGAGTTAAAGCGCCGCTGGGCGTATAGGGCATTTCAGCCTTCCGTCACCGTCCAACTGACGATGCTGACGAAAGCGCCGCTGACCAGGTTGAGGTTATCGATCTCTATCGCCGCCCCTGAACCGACGCCGCCGACATCGTAATCGGCAATGACGGCATCGCTGCTATCCACCGCCCGCGCAAAGGCCGCAATGCCTTCCTCCAGCACGAGAGCGGTCGGTACGGCGGCGCTGGTGAATACGCCATTTTCAACCACCCCCGCCGGCGTATCGAGCGCGAAGGTCGCCAGGGCGGTCTGCGTGGTCAGCGCGGTATCCGCCGTGGTCGGCACCGGCGAGTCATAGAGGGTCAAGAACCCGCCGGCTAACCAACCGGCATGAAGTTCAGCCCGCGAGGTCAACCGGGGCGTCGCAAACCGGATGAGGTCGCTCATGGCATAGGCTCCGGGGTAATAAGATCACCGATTGCGGCATTCAATGGGGCATCGCCATGATCATAAGCGATCACAAAATACCCATTCGGGCGATCGGCGAGATGATTAAACACGTAGGAACCATCGGCGGCTGACCAGACTTCGCGGATACATCGCGCCGATTTTCGATCAAACAAGCGGACTCGGTACGACCCGACGACGCCGAGTTCATCCACGGTCCCCGCCATCCGATAGCCCCCGCCGTCTTGCATGTCCCGGCGCAAGATGGAAACCATCGCTCGCCCGCTCATCGCCACGGCCCGGTCAGATCAAACAAAACACGATAAGGAGATCCCCAACCGTTGAGCGTGAGTAACGTTCTGCCGGGTAACTGTGCAATCTCTTCGTGGAACGAAAGATGAGCAGGCCCAGACTGATGAATGGGATTCCAGAAGCCCGGCATGATCCCACGGGCGTAGGCAACGTAGGTGCTGACCCACTCCCAACAGTCCACCGGCCAAACATGCAAACCGTTATCTACTGGATTAGGAAACGGCTGATTGACGCTACTTCCGCTGAATCCAAGCTCGCTGGTGGAGATATGAGATCGGCGCAGGCTCCAAACGCTACTGCCAATGCCCGTGTGACTGCGCGGCATCCAAGCCCCGTTAGCACTGGTCAGCGAGTAACAAAACGCACTGGCGCTGGCGGCATTTCCGGCGATGAGACACGTAGCGTAGGGGTCTGGCGTTTTGTACGTAATGGGATCACCGAAGATCAATCCTCCGGTTCCGCCCCCCCAGACCCCTGACGCATCGCAAATAAAATAGACCATCAATCCATCAGAAATCAGAAACCAGGCCCGATTGGTCGCTGCGCTGGATTTATGCAGATACGCGCCTCCCGATAGTTGCGCATCCGTCGGAAACGGCTCGGTTCCCGTATCCACATCGCTCATCGTCTCGTAGCCGCGCACTCGCGCATTGTTCCCGATGCTGTCATCAACGCGCAAATAATGACGATTACCGGTCACATCATCGCTGCGATAGGCGGCCTTATTGGTGCCAGAAAACGCTTTGCTGAAACCCGCTGGCGCGCGTTTCGCGGTGATCGTTCCTGTCGCCGTCTGGTTCGCAATGCCGGAGGTTGCGAAAGTAAACGTGTTAGCAGTGGGAACGCTGGCGATTCGCCATTCGCCATTCAGCGCCGAGGGCGTCGCCCCTTCGATCAGGACGACCGGCCCGCAAGCGCCGATCATCGAAAAACCATGACCCGCGCCATAGGTGGCGGTTGCGACATTATCGAGGACCACGAGGCTATTGAGGGTGACGCTTCCAAACCCAGTCACCAGACAAGCGTCAAGGACCGCAATCGCCGTACCCACCGCATTGTTGAGTGATGGGGCGCTGGTCATCGTTGAAGCGAAATATTTAACCGTCGTATTGGGCATTAGGCGTCCCATTCCCGATCAGCAGCAGTTCAATAGAGTCATCGAACCCGGTCGGATTCGACGGTTGCACGGCGCGGATGAGATCTATCGGGTAATTCGCCCCGATCAGATTAAACCGCACACAGTTGCCGGTAGCCCATCCCGCGCCCCATCCGCGATAGTCCAAGGTAAAATAGGGCTGGCCCGTCAACAGGTTGGCCGGGGCAAAATCTTCGTTGATGTTGCCGGTCCCGATCAGGCCGAGATTCTCGCCAAAACACTGAAACGCCGTGCTGCTCGTGAATTTGATCAGCATCCGATCCGGGTAAGCGCCCAGATTCGAAACGGTGACGGGATAGGCGGTGTCGTTGTATTGCGCGAGCGGCTCCGAACCGATGAGTTCGTCACTCCAAACCGAAGTCCAGGTCGATTGCGCAAATAAATTCGAGTACCGCGCCTGCAAGGTTCCGATAAACAGTACGCCACTCACCAGAGATTCATCCGCAGGGTAAGTATGCGAAACGGCTTTCGCCAGATTCAGCCGCCCGGATAAATCGGCATCGGCAATGACACTCAAATCCGCCACGGTGTGATGGATCGAATACGGCCCGGAATAGCCGGTCAGGTTCAAATCGGCGGCCATCGTCACGATGCCGGTTTCCCGATTCACACTATAGAAACTGGCGGGCAGCCGCTCGGCGTTCGCATCCTCAATGACCACGCGATAAAGCCGCACCCGGCCACAATCGATGGTTTGCGTAGGGGATAAATTCGCCTCCGCGAGGCTATCGGTATGATGCACCAGCACCAGTTGCCCCTTGCGAAATATTGGAACCCGGCCATCCGAAGGCAATCGCACCGGGTCTAGGCCGATGATGCTGGAATCCAGGGGCAGACTGGTATAGGTCACGCAGTTATAGAGCAGCGTCCCCAAATCCACCGAGCGCGGCGAGAGAATTTGGTCACTGTCGTTGACCGCCTCCTCGATATACCACGGCTCGCTTTCCATGCCCGCCGCCGCGAGCCAGAGGCCAAAATAGACGTCCGCAACACCCGTTTGATAATCGAAACGGCCATAGACGTGGGTGGCATTGCCATAGCGGGGGTCGGTGACGCTGCCAGTAATCGCGCCATTCGTATCCGCAGTCCCTTCCAAAAGCGTCGTGATGCCGTACAGATTCACACGAAACGAGAAACTGCCCACAGCGACGGGAGCCGTCGGGGTGCGAAATACGGCGCGGGTGACGGGCACTCGTTGTAGGCGCACGGCGCGGGCCGCTAACGTGATGCTGTTCGCGACTGTCGGCCAATCCGTCAGCGCCAGTTGCCCGCTGGCATAGTCGATACTGCCCGCATCCGTGCCGGTTCCGGTGGCCGGGTTGAAATCATAGATCATGCGCCCCGCAACATCCTGATAGGTGCGAGTCCCGAAGGTCAGGCGCAATCCGCCGCTCACCAGAGATTCGCCGGTTTGCGGCTTGAGGGAGAAACTCAACACCGTTCCTGTGAGGGTCTTACTGATGGCGTTCGGCGGATTCGCAACCGCATAACGCGCCCAGACCGTGCTGCCCGCCTTGAGCCTACCAGCGACATCCGTTTCGACGTTGACGGAGGTGATGGCCTGTTCGACCACCACTTGCGTGTCATAACGCGACGTGATGTTATTCCAGACCTGCACCTGGCGTGAAAGATACTGATAATTCGGCGTCGTGTGATGCCCGAAACTCATATCGGTATCGAGCGTGAGCGTCCCGGCCACCGCGTTGACCGTGCCGCCATGGCCGCTCCAGCCGCCCGCTTCATTGGAGAAGACCGTAGTCCATTTCAGCAACAGTAAATCCGCATTCGGGAGGTCGCTGGCCAGCGCCTCGGCGTAGTATTCAACGGACAGCGAACTTTCGATGATGTTGCTATGCGCCAAGGTCAGGCTAATGACGCCATTGCCGTCAGCGGTCGGTGTGAAGGACTCGACATAACTGCTGGCGTCCGTGTGTTGATCACAGGCGAAATCGAACTCGGTAGAAGCCGCAGGCACCGTCGTGGGCGTTAAGACTAAGACGCCGGTTGCGTAGTTGATCGTCGCTGACCCGCCCGTGCCGGTCATCGTGCCGTTGCCTTGATCCGTCAGGGTGAAGCCGCCCCAACTCAAGGACGCCGTACCGCGAACGATCATCGGCGTGCCGGTATCCAGGGTCATCTTCACCGTCTCCGGACCGGTCAAGGAGCGGGTATCCGCCCCCGAGCCGTAGGTGAACACGATCATGCTATTCACATCCGGCAACGCGCCCAAGGTCACTGAACAACTACCGGTCGAGAGATTGACGGTTCCCGCGCCATAGCTTTCCGCCGCCCCGGATAAAAGACCCGCGCCGTAATCCTGCAATCGATACCAGTTGCCGGCGCTGAGATAATCCACGACCAGCGTCCCGGCATTCGGCGGCGGCTTGAGGGAAAGGACATAGGTGCGAAACCGGGTGTTTTCCTGCACCGGCAAACCGAAACTGTTGGTCGCGCGAGTGACGGGAGCCGCCGGAATGAAGGTCACGGTTTTGCTACCGGAATAGGTCGGCGAGGTGGCGGCAAACGTCACGATACCGCTGACATAGTTCACCGTGCCGACGACCGTGGTTCCCGAGACTAACTGCCCGCCGCTATCGGTTAAGGAGCTGCCCGTGACTGTGATGGAGAGCGACTGAGGGACGATGGCGCGCCCCACATACAAATTGAAGTTCGCATTGAACGTGTCGCCTACCGTAAAGCTGATCGAACCCGCCGCCGCTGCGGTGGGAAAGGTGCGCTCGGCGGCGGCATTCGCGTCCAGAATCGGCGTTTCGACTTGCGAAGTCGGCACGATCCGGTCATAGATCGCATCGACATAGACGGACAGATCGCCGGTTGTCGCCTCGGCGGTCATGGGGCGAACGCTGTAATAGCGAGCGGCATCCGCCACCACGGTACTGTAGATCATCGCCAATGGATCGAGGTTATCGTATTGGTTAATCGCATGACCGTGGAAGGTATAGCGCAATGCTTCCGACAATTCGCAAGTTATGATGCGCCGGTCAAACGTGCCCTGCTCGGTCGTGAAGGTCTGCACCTCATCGAGCAGGATGCGAATGATGCGCACATACTGGCTATAGCTTTCCGTGGTCTGCGCGGGGGTGGTGAACTCGACCAAGACCAGGGTGGTATTCACGCCCGGCGCTTCATCCTCCACCCGTCCGAAGAACGTGAGGGCCCGTGCGCCGGCAATCTGCGTTTCGTACAGGAACGCGGCATAGCGCGGGCCGCGCACCAGGTAGTTTTCGATATAGGTTTGGATGTCGGCGCGTTCGTCGTAAAAGCTGCCGGTGGACGCCATCAGGACGCTCACGTTGGCGTCATCGGGATTACGAAACACCACGACGCCCGCATCCAGGTATTTATCGGTATTTGCTGAAGTGACCGCGCCATAGATTTTGCGCACACTGGCGTCGCCCATCGCCCGATCCACATCCGAGAGATTGTCAAAGATTTGATTGGACGCGCCAAAGACAATGGCCGTGGCGGTCATTTGTCCCCCACCATCCGAATGGTCGGTCATGCGTTCGCTGGTAAAGAACTTGAGGGTATCAACGGTAATTGCCATTAGAGCAGGCTCATGCGTTTGGCTGTTTCCAGCGTATCCAGGAATTGTTCAACGGCGGGGTCGGTGCGGGCCGGGGTCGCCGACCCCGACCCCTGCGGCGCGGTCGAGCGTTCGGCGGGCGCGGGGGGCGGTGCGGGCAGGGTGAGGGTGGACAGTTCTTTGAGTTTATTCACGACGGACATCAGAGCACCTCGTCCAGGCGGGTGAAGGATTGCGCGAGGCGGTCGGCTTGGGCGGTGAGCGGCTCAAGAGAGAGGCCGGACACCGTGCGCAGGGCGGACCCGGCGCGATTCGCGGCGTCGGTCAGGGCGTCGAGGCGCGTGATGGCCCGGTCGCTCTGGTCTTCTTTTTCCAGTTGCGCCAATTTGAGCTGATGCAGTGCTGCCGCTTGGGCTTTGGCGCGTTGATACTCTTCCGCGCCCAGTTGCCCGGATCGGGCATAGAGTTCGTCCAGTTGCGCCAACCGGTCCTGCTGCTCCAGATTGAGCAGCGCCCGTTGATCACCCTGGATTTGCAAAATCTGGCGCGCGAAATCCTGCGCCATGGCCGCGAGCGCGGTTTCGGCGTCCAGGGCGGCGGCTTTGATCTGTTCAATTTTTTGCCGCGCCGCTTCGCCCGCCTGGGTCAAGCCCTCGATGGCATCGGCTCCGCCCTCTCCCAACGATTGCAATTGGCGCAACGCCGCTTCGCCCGTCGCGCCGCCGCGCGCATAAGCCTCGGCCAGATCATCGACGCGCGCCGCCGTCTCAATCTCGGCAGCGAGCAAGTCATCGAAATTTTTCGTCAACTGACTGACCGCATCGGCGGCCTGGCCGAAAAGTTCGGTTTGTCGGAAAACGTCCCAGGCTTTTTTGCCTGCCTCGGTCAGTTGGTCAAAGTTCTGGGCGGCGAACCCCACCGCGCTGGCGGTGCGCCGGGTTTCCCGCTCGGCGTCGGCGGCGGCCTCCGCCTCGGCTTTCAGGGCTTTAGCCGCCGCCTGGGCGGCAGCCACTTCTTGATCCGCAGCCGCTTGGGCGCTGGCGGCTTTATCTTGTTCGGCGTCCTGCAAATCCTTTAACTTGGCGATCTGCTCATCCATTTGCGCCAGTTTTTTCTGCGTCGCTTCGTTCAGTTCGCCTTCGGCCAGCAGCGCCAGTTTCTTCGCTTCGATCAGGTCGATTTCGGCTTGCAACTCCACGCCCTTGGCATCAGCCACCGCCTGGGCCAGGTCCGCTTCGGCCTGGGCTTTTTCGATCTTGAGTTCCTGCACCTGGACGATATTGCCCTTGGCCTCGGCTTGGGCGATTTCTATATCCAGATCGCGCTGCTTGCCGGCATAACTGCGTTCAATCGCCGCCGTTTCGCGTTGCGCGGCCTCGACCTTTTGTTGGTACAGCCGGATCAGTTGACCGATGGGACCAGCGGCGCGTTCCGCTTCTTCCGCTTCGCGCTGTTGCAGCGGCAGCTTGGCTTCGATTTGCTGGATTTCATGGCCGATGGCAATGGACTTGTCTTGCAGCACCGCGATGACTTTGCGCTCTTCGTCGGTATACACGCCGTCGGCTTGCGCCTGCGCATAGACCCGCTGAATATGCGCGTCGATTTCCGTCTGTTGCCGCTGAAGCTGCTGAATACGCAGGTTCGATTGATCAACCACTTCCTTCGTGGCGACGGCGGACATGCGGGCCGCTTCCGCTTCATCCCCTCGCGCCTTCGCCAGTTCAATGGCGCTCTGGATTCGCCCTTGCAGCGATTCGCGTTCCCGATTGCCGGCTTCAATGCCCTTTTCAGTCTCTTCCCGAATGGCCGCCATGGCTTGACTCAGCGCCGCAAAGGCCGGGTCGGAAGCCACTTCTTGCATCCGCTGCTGGATTCGCAACATGGCCTGATCGACCTGTTCCCCAGTCAGTACCCCCGCTTCGCCCAATTCCTCAATATTGACCCGGAAGGTCTCCAGCTCTTCTGGGTTATCCAGCTTTGCCAAAGCGCCAGCAAAAGCGTCCTCAATCGTCTCAGCACTCAGGTCAGCGTTGTTGGCAAGCGCCATAAAATCATCGATTGCGTCGTTCGCCTCAGCAGAAATCCCGCGCAACGCTTCCGGGCCATCGACGCCTAGCCGTTGCAGCCGGGCCAATACCGCGCCCTCCACCACCTGACCCAATTCGGCGAATGCGGCGCGGCTGGTTTCGCTGCCGGTGCTGGCTGCCGCCAGGGCCGACCGGGCCTGACGTTCCAATTCGGCCAGTTGCTGACTGGACAGCTTGCTGAGTTCCTGTCCAAGACCCTCGCTGACTTGGCGTCCGCTGTCTTCCGCCTCATTTCCGACCGCCTTGAGCGCCGCTGCCAGTTTCAGTACGCCATCGACATTGAGGTTCTGCTGCGGAGCGGCCATAAAATCGGCCAGCGCCGCCTGCGTGAGCTTGACCACATCGCCGGTTTTCGCAAATTCCGCCGCCGCGTCTTCGAGTTTCTTTTTCAGCGCCTCCAGCGCTGCGCCATACGGGTCCGTCTCTTCCCGCAGCGCCTGCAATTCCTTTTTCATCTGCTCTTGACGAATCGTCGCTTCTTCAGTCGCGGTCTTCAACCCAATCAAATGCAGAGCGGTTTTCTCGATGGACGCCCCGGAACGTTCCGCCTCTTCGCCCACCGCCGCCATTACGTCCTCGCCCATAGCGAGCGCACCGGCTGCCGCACCGACGGCGTTTCCGACCAGCGCAAAGCCATCGACCAGCATCGACGCACCGCCAATCAACGTCTCAAACGTTTTGATCACGCCCTGGGTCGCTCCGGTGAAGACCGCCATCAGCGGTACAACCGAGTCGATTTTCACCATCAATTCATTGAGCGCCGCTGTAGTTCGCGTAAATGAGGCGCTGACGGAATCGATCTGTGTCGTTGATCCCCCAATGTGTTCACGCAAGGCGGATGCGAACGCGGGCATGAAATCCTCGGTGGCTGCGTCGCCGGATTCCAGCATTTTTTTCAGTGCGTCGTTATTCTCCAGAATCGCGGTGGTTGCCGCTTGAATCGCCGGGGGCATATCCTCTTGCATCCCTTCTTTCAGGTCATCGACGCTGACCCGGCCATCGGCGAACGTTTCGCCGAGGATTTCCATGGCCTCTTCGATGTCTTCAACCCCGGCCCCGGCGTTCATGTACGCCGCCGTCAGGTCGTCGATCATCTCCCGGGTGGCTTCGCCTTCCGCTGTCGTGCCTTTCGTCGCTGCCGCCAAGCGTAAATAGGCCGGCGCAAGGGCATCCACCGCCACGCCCCAGCGATTCGCTACGTCCTTCAGAAACTCGATTTCAGTCGCCGCCGTCGTCGCGTCGCCGGTCATGGCCCGGAACTGCTTGGCGAGCTGATCGGCGGCGTTATTGGCATCCATAAACTGTTTGGCGACCAGCGCAATCGCCGCGCCTTTCGCCAGTTGACCGGTTAGGCCGTCAAACGCTTCACCGCTCAAGCCGAATTGATCGGCGACGTTAGACAGCGCATCGCCCAGCGCGCCGGAAGCTTTTCGATGATCGACAAAGGCTTTTGTGGAGCGCCCGGATGCATCGCCCAATCCATCCGCCGCATCGGCGGCGTCTTGCGCGGCGATCCGTTGCCGTTGCAGCTCTTGGCTCAGCGCGGCTTCGGAACGCCCGGCGGCATCCGCCAAACGATCCAGTTGATGTTGCGCGTCAGCGAGTCGCTCCAATTCCTCGCCCGACAAGCGCCCGGACTGTTGCAGGCGCTGCAATTCGCGTTGCAGATCCGTCACGCCTTGCGGCGACTCGATCCGTGCCAGGGCCGCCACCAGTCCCTGCTCGATCATCTCGCTGGTGCTGTGGGCCGAATCGGCTATCGCGCCAAACGCCGCAACCGCCTTGCGCTCAGAATCGGCCATGCCATCGGCGATGATCCGGGTTTCGATGCCCAGATCATCCAGCGCGTCGGTCAGGCGCTGGAGTTCCGGGCTGGCCGCGTCATTCGCGGTGATGAGGAGTTGCAGGGGGACTGTGCGCGCATCGGCCATCGTTACACCGTCATGAGTAGGTAGGTCGGGCAAAAGCGCAGCGTTGCCCGACAGGATGAGTGTCGGGCACGTCCTGTGCCCGACCTACAACGACTTACTCAGGCACAACCGGGGGACCTGAATCAGGGATCGAGTCGGGCACGATGTCATCGAGGCTTTGCGTCTCGCCACGCAGGGCCAGCAGCGCATTCATGGCGTCTTCCGGCAAATCCACATCCGCCAGGGCATCTTCCAGAGCCGTGATCTTGCCGAGAATTTCACCCCGGACTTTGGTCAGTTGCGCCGAGACAGCGACCACGGCGGAAGACAGTTCAGATAGTTTCATCAGGATTTCCTTCGTGTGGGGATAAAAGACATTCAACGTGTGGATCATCATGATCAAGAAGCTCCTCCATTATTAAATCGTTAGCAAATGCAGAATGACGGCATAGCGTTCTGCTGCATCGGGATCAGAAACCGGGCGCAACGGCGCTATTTCATACGGGGGCCGATCAAACACGACGTTGAACGCCCCCTGGGAAATCGTCAGCACATATTCGACTCCCGGCGTATCCGCCAATGCCTCTATGGTCGTCACCTCGGCGCGGTCCAACCAATGGCAATCCAAATGGATCGGACGCCCGGCCTGCTTGACGCTCACTTGCACAATCGGCGCGCCGGTCAGCGAATACTCGCGACTCTGCTCCACCGGCGTCCAATCAAACTCATTGACCCAAACCGGATCATCCGGCAGGGTCAGGCTCCCCAAGCTGGGCATCGCATCAAGCCAAGGTCAACGGCTCGATGTAATACGGCCCGGCCTGGCCGGATGGCGTGATGAGCGTTCCGCTGAAATTCGGCTTAAAGAAGTCGGTGGCGGCGAAATCCAAATCCGCGCCCTCGCTAACCACCGACTCATGCACCACCAGATGCACCTTGGAATTGTCGGTGCGATTGACCCCAAACAACTCGATGTTCAGGTTGACCTGCGCCATCCGGTTCCCGGTGATGCGCGAGCCGGACACCGCGCCATGCGTGTACGTCCATTTACAGGCTTCGGCGACGCTGATCGTGCTGGTTTCCGGGATAAAAATCAGGCCGTATTGCAGCCAAATATCTTGCAACACATAGTCCGTTCCCTCCGTCAGCGCCGAATCATTGGCGTGTTTCCCAGCAAATCCCGTGACGGCAATATTCCGATCCGGCAACTGCAACCAGGTCCCTTTCGCCGGAACCGCAGTGACCTCATCGGTCGCCGTGCCGCCGGCCTCGCTGATCGCCTCCGAGGTCGCCCGCATCGCCAACAGGATCAATTCTTGCCCGGCATCATCGGTTTCAAATTGCAAGGTCGGTTCGGCGGATTCGTTCGCCACGGTATCGGCGACCTGTCCCCATTGCCCGCGCAAGCGCAATTTGCGGCTGATCGTGCTGGCGGAACCGGGGTTAATCGCCAGTTTCACCGGCGAAACCGGGCCAATCCGTTTCCCCCAGGCGCCGTTAATATCGCGGGCGCGGATGAGTACGTCGCCCTCAAAAAACATACCGGTCAAATGATGCGCGGCCCGTGCGGCTACGGTAGACATGGAACGCTCCTATTGGCGCAGACTGCGCCAGGTGATGGTGAGATTGATTCGAGAACCCAGATTCGGGCGAAACAACTCGCCGTCCGGGTCGATGCCGGTGATGCTCAGGTTGAGGATGGGATCGATGCGCGGCAACGTGCGTAAAACCGCAATCACGTTGTTTTCCAGCGTTTCCAGTTGCTGGTTCGCGGTGGCCGCGTCGGCATGGCGCGTCCAGCATTCCAGGGCGAGGGTTTCGCTGCCGGATTGCTGGGCAAATAGCGGGCGGGCAGGCGAACTGCCGCGCAGCACGCGCACGGTATCGACATCGGGTATCGGGCTATCGGCGTAAGGCGTCACCAACACGCCCGGCAATCCGGCCTGCAAGGCGCTGGTCACCATCTGGATCAGCGTGGCCCACATTTACCCGCCTCCAGTTGCGGCCTGCACCGCCGCGAGCGCGTGGGTTTGCAAACGCTGGTCGGCGAAAGCGACGGTCGGGGTCACATAATCGCGGGCGGGAATGCCGCGTTGCTGAATTTTCCGGGCAATCGCCCAAGCGATCCGTTCATCGCCCAGATGTTTGGTGCGGACCCAATCACGGATCGCCGCAATTGGCGGCATGGGGCCACCCGGTCGCCGCCCTTTATAGACCCACCAGCCGTGCTCGACATGCGGGCCGAAGCGCCAGGTCAACGGCTCGACGGCCTCGGCGGCGACGCTGTTGATCAGCAGGGAGGTGGCGGCGATGCGTTGCCGGGCCAGTTCCTGCTTCATGAATACCGCGCCCTCCTGGGCGGTCCGAGACACCGCCCGTTCCAGCGCCCAGCGTAAAGCCTCCGGCATCTGTTGCAGACGCGGTACTCCGTCGCCGGTGAAGCGCAGGGTGATCATCAGCGGCGCTCCCACTCCCGAATCAGGGTTTCGTAGAGATACGCCGGCGTCCCCGCTGTAGGCAGGCCCGACAGCCCCTTATGCAGTTGTACGACAGTCGTTTCCGCCGCCAGATCGCGCAGGGCTTCGATCAACGCCGCTAACAAGACTGCGCCGCGCTGGCCGTCATCAACGGTGATGACCTCGGCTGTGATCTCATGCGCCACTCGGTATCGATAGCGTAGCGTGTGGCCCCAGGCCGCGATTTGTCCGGCGGTGGGCGGCGGACACAGCAACAGCTTGACGCCCATCTCGTCGATGGTGCGCTCCAACAACGGCGGGAATCCCGGCCCGCATTCATTCCAGGGGGTCTGCGGGCTGTGGAACCCCCACGAATGCCCATAGAGCATTAAGCAGCCGGGCGGAGCGGGGTATTCGTTGACCATCGCCACCAGGGCCAACTCGCCGTAGAGGAGGCGCGGCCAGCGCCCATCGATCCAGCCTGCCGCCAGCCGCAAGTGTCGGGCGAAATCGGCGTCATCGTTTGCGCGAAACCGCTCAACCGCTTTGCCCAGTTGCGCTTTGTGATCGGCGATCAGCTCAGCGAAATTCAACATGACGGTGCTCGATTACGTGGCAGCCGTGCGGGCGTCGGAGTCATGGACGATGATGCTGGTCAGGCGATTGCGGATCACGTTGGGAACGTGAATGGCGTTGTATTCCTCGCCATAGGCGACGCGCTGCCCGGTCGGCAGGCCGTTACTGCCCACCGCCTCAAACGGTTGCCCGGTCATGAACGGTTTGCTGACGACATAACTCAACGTGCCTCGTTGACCTAGCAGAATGCGTTCCGGGCCAAGGTCAATGCCTGGGGCATTGGTGCCGTAGGCCGGGATGCCCTTGACCGCTGCCAGATCGCCGATCCCAGACAGCGAGGAACCGGCGCGCATCGCCTCGGCGGCAAATTGCCGGGCATTGGTCAGCGTGTTGTTCAGCACCGGCGACATCAGCAAGAAATCGGCGAGAATGAAGCGACTGGCGTTGAGTAACGCCTGCCGTTCGCCGACCGCCCGCAGCGCGCCATTCAGATGATCCTCCAGCGCCGTACTGGCCGGTAGCTTCAGATCGAATTTGGCGACATTGCTGGCGTAGCTGTAGCCGATGGTGGTGGTCCCAGAGGTGTAAGTGGGCGTCACCGCCGCGCCGCTTTCATCGACCAGCCGGACATAGCCGAGATTGTAGTTCTCGACCTTCCAATAGGTCCCGGCGCTTTGCGTTCCCGATCCGTTCCATTCGCTGATCGCCGTGCCGTTGATGGAGATCGCAATCGGATTCTGCGCGGAACCCACCGTATTGCCTTGCAAATCACGGGTCTGTTTGGGCCGCACAATCGGGAAATGGGCCGTTTTGATGAGCGATTTCGTGCCGTTCAACAAAGTGGTCAGACTTTCTCCGGTCACGGCGACGGCGGCATAGGCGTCCGCAGACCGTTGGAGTTCATTGGCAATCCGCCGACAGATCAGCTCGCGCATCAGTCGGCTGTTACTCTCGACATTGCGCCCGTAAGCGTCCCAGTCGATCAGCGACACCATACTGAAATGCATCACTTCATTGCTGATCTTCAGGCTCAACTTCATGGCGTTGATGTAAGCGGTATCCATCCGCTGTTCGATGCTGGCGCGAGGGATTTCTGCCCCTTCGTACACAATGCCATCGTTGAGGATGGTTCCCGGCAAGCGGGTTTCGTAGGGAATTTGCGTCGTGGCCTGCGCTGTTGGGTCTGTGAGCATCTGCACCAGGTCGAGGATCGCCAGATCAGACAGCGCCTCTCGAATCACGGTGCGCTGGAACCCTGCCGGCACGCTGATGCTGCTGATGGTCGTCGCGCCGCCATCCGCCAAACGCCGCGCTTCGGCGTCCAGTTGCGGCGCATAATACTGGTCGAACATCGCCAGAATCCGTTTGACGCCCGGTTTCAGCTTCTCTTCGGTGAGCAGACGCAGCCGTCCGTTGCTGTAGGGCAGCGACTCTTGCAACCGTTTATCAATCGTTTCCTGCAAGCGTTGCGGGGCGTAATCCGCGCCCAGTTGGAGGCGCGTCGAGCCGAGCCCTTGCCAGCCCAGCGTCTGGAGCTGCTGACTGACCACCATCTGATCGCCCAGGGTGATTTGATTCGCCGCCAACGCCTGCGCTTGCTCTTTCGTCCAGATCGGCTGAATCAGCGATTCAGCGGACAACAGGATTTTCCGCTGTTCGTCGCTCAGGCGTTTCAGCCCTTCCGCTTTTTCCAACGCCGTGCGGAATTCGCCCTGGAGCGCGCTCAGGGTTTCCGTTAATTGCTTTGTGGCCTGCGTCTGCACGGCCTGCTGTTCAGCGAGGATACGCTTCACATCCTCTTCTGAGAGTCCTTTCACTTCGGCGATCTTCTCCAGCGTGGCCTGCGGCTGCACAGTCAATTGAATCGTCGCCGGTTGATCGCCCAGCGTCGCGGCGATGATTTTCCCGGTCTCGGCCATTTTGTTGACCAGTTCGGTTAACGCCGCGTCATCTTCGCCCAGGGTTTTACTGGCTGCTGTGAAGGCGTCGCCCAGTTGCCCGATCAACGGATCCGATAGCTTGAATTCGCCCAACCGCTTGAGCAGTTCTTTCAGATGTTTGTTCATAGTGGCTCGCACCTCCTGGGTTAATTGTTCCGCCAGCGCCTGATGCAGGCCGGTCGGTTCGGAGAGTTGAATGGGATCGAGACGTTTGATGACGGGGCGAATGGTCAGGGCAGCGCCGAGCAGCACTGCGCCATGGGCTTGCCGGCGCTCATTATCCAGCCAATTTTCGGCGTATTCCGCTGACAGGTATTGGTACCCTCGCTCGGTGATCGCAGCGCGTCCGTAGGGCGTCCAATCCACTTGGGCCTTGAGGCGGTCGCCCTCGACCCACAGGCCCAGAATTTTCCCAGCAGCGCCGTCTTCCGGGCGGTGGGCTACGTCGATGTGGATGTCCTGACCGTAGGTGCGGGCCTCAAAGTTGCGCACCATGTCCGCCAGCAAGGCGGGCGTAATCTCAAAGGCGCCGTAGCGCGGGTCATGGAACGTCCCGGACCGGGTGATGGTGACGGATCGCCGGCCTGGTTCGGTCAGTTGTATCGCGCTGAGCGCGTCACTGATCAGGCGGCGAGCCGCCTTCGGACCGGATTCCGCCAGGGAAAAAGAACGAGAGCATCCGTTCGCTCTCGTTAAGCCCTGTCGAGGTCCACAAATTGAATCCATACTACGAGCTGCCATGTCGATTCGCCCAAAAATGGATGAGATACGCCAATCCGCCGCTGAGGAAGATGGTGATGGCCCAGCCTGTCTTGCGCACAGTGGTACAAAACTCGCAGGTTTTCACCTGTTCAATTTGAATTGATGTCAATTCCTTACCATGATTTTCCAGCGTCAGCCAAACTCGTTTGGTATCGTCCATATGATTAGCCATCCGTTCGTTGATCATGGTTTGCGCTTCCATGGCCAGTACGGCGCGCTGCAATAACTCAGCGTGCTGCTGCACGGTCATTTCTAGCCGGAGCAATCGAGAGCTGTCCTCATTCATGGGAATGATCAACAAAGTGATGTTGGGAGATGTCCATAAAATGGTGCATTTTTGCTAGTTCCATGCGTCCGGCTTGACGCGCCCGTTGTCGGGCGATTTCCCTCTGCACCAAGACATGTAATTGCGCTTGCGCACGGTCTTCTGCGTCAGCCACCCGTTTTTTCGATTGCTTAGCGATCAAGAAAAAGATCAACGTCGAAATGCTGGTCATCGCCCAGGCAAACAGCAAAAGTAGATCGTTCAAGACGTTATCCGATCATCGTGAATGCGCCAAATCAGCGCGGCGATCAGCAACCCGAGGATCAAGAGCAATAAGAGCGGTCGGCCCCAGCCGGGCGCAACCGGTTCTATGGCTTGCGCGGTTTGCACAGCTTGAGGTAACTGGGATTGCAGTACTTCTACCGCCGTCCCCGCGACGGTCGCTAATCCGGCGCCGGCTGTGGCCATCACATCCGGGCGTTTCGCCAGCGATTTGCGCGGGGGTTCGATCCCCGCCAGTCGAATGCCGGCGTCAATCGTAACGTCATCGTAGGGTTGACAGCCGTTCTCGTGAGTGATGATGGCAATGACCAAGGCGCGCATGGTCGCGTAGTCATACACATCAATAGTTTCGTCAACCCCCAGCAAGGTCAGCTTCACAACGTGGTTGAGATAGGCCTGGGTATTGTTTTCATTGGGCGGCGCCCAGCGATTGATGATGTCTCGTAGCGTATCAATTGCTGATCCATCCCGCGCTTGTCGATGATCCTGATAGGTAATCAGGACCCGAGCGATGGCGCGAATCCCCCATTTGGGCGCGTCAAAGACGACAAATCGAGGATCACCAGATTGATCAGTAGATTGGCCCTGCCAGCGGACATTCTCATTCCGCTCGATATTGCCGGGGTTGTGGTTTCGAATTCCGCGAGATTTCAATGCTATTCCTCCATAAACGCAAAACGCCGACCGGCTCACTTGGAAAGGAGGTGAGCCTAGTCGGCGTATGAAGCGGCCTTGTGACTAAATATAAAACTAATCTCAATTTCCCGGCAGGTCAAGCGTGGATTTCATCCTAAAATTTTTATTTTTGTGCAGATATTCAGGTACTCACCTCCCTCCATCCCAATATGGTTTGGCTTTACCAACCCCCCACCCTTCCCTAAAGTTCGTTGCAACATCGCAACAAAATTAAGAAAAATTCAAGATTACTGCAATTATCAGGAGCGAATTTTCAGGAAGAATTGCGTTATATGAGCCTAAATTAACTGCTCGCGATTGTTACACCTATCACCCCAGTTCAAAATTAACTCTCGAAGCCCAATAGCACTATATGGAGAAAGTGGGTTTGTCTTAAAGAACAGGCATTAGATGCGTCATACGCAAACAAAGACACTTAGCCTCGGCCTCGCAACCGCTCTGCCAACGCATGAGCCGGATTGCTCTTCATCCTGACCATGGGATTGGATCGCTCCACAACCGCTGTCAGCTTGCGCATGGCCAGACGAGTATAGACTTCGGTGGTCTCGGGTCGGACGTGGCCTAAAAGGGCCTGACGCTGCAAGAGATCTACATCATGCTCAGCTAATTCCGTGCCATACAGATGGCGTAAGGCATGAGGATGGCACTCATCCACAGGGAGACCACAGCGTAACCCATAGCGACGGATCAGGTCGTGAATCGACCACGCTGTTAATCGACGCTGTTCTCCGTGGTATTCATGCGGGGGGACCCGTCGATTGAAGAGCGATACGAAAAGGACCTGATCCCCATTCGGCAGGGTTCGATCAATCGTTTGCAATTCAGGATGTCCCAGATAGGCGCGGACCAACAGCGACGCTTCCATGGGAATCGGCACCATGCGTTCCTGTTTGCCTTTCTCGGTCAACCGGATCACCAAGCGTTCCGTCCCTGCCGCGTTTTGCGTCCAGATTAAATCGCGTTCGTTGAGGCGCGTCAGCCCGGATACCCGGCAACCACTGCCGATCAATACCGCAATGATGGCGGTGTCACGACAGGCCATGAAAGTCCCCAGACCAGGAGCCAGGAGCAATTTTTCGGCGTTCGAAAACTGCATGGGGCGCGGCAGCCGACGCCCGGCTTTGGGTTGGCTCAGACACTGTGCGGGATTGTCGTCAATCAATTTTTTCTGCGTCAGCCAGGTATAAAACCCACGGATCGCCGCAATCGGCACACAGCGACTGATGGGGCGCATTTTCTGTTCGTGCAGAAACGGACCGGCGAAATATTCAATCGTCGCCGCATCGGCTGATAGCCAATCCATTCCTTTCCCCTGTAGGTACGCCCGCAAGCGCAACAGATACAGTCGATAGGCATAGACGGTGTATTCCGACCGCCCTTGGTTATGGCGCTTCATCTCGCACCATCGATCCAGCAACAGTATTTCATCGCTCATCAGCTCCTCCGTTCCTCCGTAGGGTAGGGGCAGCGCAAGTCGCTTACCCGCATTTCCGCCAATATATAGCGGCAACCTGCTGTTCCAGCAATTTTTTTTACCATGCGAGTCTATGCGAGTCGGCGATTTCAACCCGCATGACTAGCGTGTATTATTCAAACCACAAACAGCAACCCGCATGGAAAACGCCCCGACCCGCATTTCGCCGCCGTTTCGTCTTTATTACTCTTTCTCTTTTTAAATCAAAAAAATAAATAATAAGGACTCCCTAACAGGAAAAATGAACCCGCATGGAAAACGCCCCGACCCGCATTTTTTTTGTGTCAACCTGCAAAGTGGTTCCTTTCCAGCATCAATCACTTAGGCGCTAAAATCCGGTCAACATGCCGTTCATTGGCAATATGTGGGTTCGGGTGCGCGGGTGATCTGCGCTATGTCTAAGGCGTCCCCATCAAAAAGCCCGCGCAGGGCGGGCTAGAGGGATGCCTTATGGGTTAGGGCTTACTACGCAACTCGTAGATCGACTCGGCTGCGCCATGGTCCATCATGGCGACCAGCAACCCGGCCTGATCCGCTGCGGATTGCAAGAGGAAATACCAGTCGCTGTCGGATAACTGATGGCCCTGGGCCAGCTCTGCAAAGGCTTTCAGATGGCTATGGAGTCCGCTGGCTAAGGTCGCGGCTTCCACGGGTTGAGTGCATAACACACTGGAAAATTTAGACATAACCGGATTGGGCGACATGGCAAGCCTCCTAATCCAGCAAGCCCAGCCGCACACATTCGTGTGCGATTTGGCGGCGAATCACTCCGCCCTCTGGGCTTTGCAGCAACTCCCGTATCGCCTTTTTCAGCGGTTCATGCGCCGAGGTATTAATGCGTTGAAGCACCGGCATCGCCGCATCCAGCAACCAATCTTCAAAGCGTTGCGTCCGAAATTCAATGCGTTGCTGTTGAATGGCCCGCTGCACCGTCGCTAGATCGATGAAGTGGCGACGCTTGATCCCGCTGGCCGTGCGGATTTCCAACTGGATCTCGTCGCACCAGCCGACCTCGGTGCGCATCGAGCGCCAGCTATTAAAATCCAGAATGCGCGCAATGTCCGGCGCACAAAACCAAGGAATATTGCCAATGGTGACATAGACATGCAGCGGAAACTCTTCAAACTGCATTTTGTACGGCGCCAGCTTTCTATCCGATTCCATTGCAGACAGCGGCTTGGGCCATGGGATGTTTTTCAGCGATTCCTTCGCCATCCGCTCGCATTCGATGAAGTAGCGCCGTACTTCTCGGCCTTTATCTGTGCGCTCGACCATCGCCAACTCTTTCGCCATGTCGAGGGTGAGGGTGTATTCCTTGGCAGGCCGTCCCCCTTGGGATTTTACTGAATTTTGAGTAACCCACCCCTCGGAGGTTTCGCTCAAAAATGAGCTAAACCCCCTATCGGAGGTTTCGCTCAAAAATGGCGAAAAGTCCTTGTCCTCCTCGAAACCGTATTCTTCGATACGGCGCACGATCCAATCTTTGAACTGGGTTTTGACTTCGAGGAAAGCGTGCAGATCGCGGCCATCCACGGTCTGGACGGTCTGGTCGCCAACAACGGCGGGAACAACGGAAATCAAATCGGTCGTCATGGCATAATTCCTTATATTTTCTGAGTTTGGTTGCGCAGCTTCTGAAGATCAATGGCTACGGCATGATGGAATTGAAAATGATTGATCGACGGGTTGTGCCGCAGCCGCACGATCACGCCGGCCTTGATCAACTGCCGCTTCAAAACCCGGTCGCTATGCAGCCACAGCGACTTCCAGAACGCCGCCAAATGTTGGCTCTGGCTCAGATACTCCATGATGTGGGACGTGCGCAGCACCAGGCAGTCCACGCCGTCAATATGACGATGGGTGTAGGGGTACACATAGCGCCCCTTCTCGATTTCTTGCAGGATCGTCAATAAGATACGCCGCCAGTCGGGGTCATGATTCAGGCTTGCGGTGGCCTTGGCCGGGCGCTCGGCCAGCTCAACGCTGGGCATAGGAATGCCGAGCGCCTCGAACAACGGCTGGGAGAGCTTGACCAACGCCTGACGGGCGAACGGACAGCGCGTCCGGTCAATATCCTTTAGCAAAGCATGGAGTTGTGCGTATTCCGGGCGCGATTCCAGCCTTGGGCCAGCGCCAGGCAGGCTATAGCCGCCGGTTTTGCGGATCGTGGGAAGGACTTCGGAGGTATTCCACTTCTTGAATTTTTTGGCTTCCGGTTTGCGGCTTCCCAAAATCGCGGAATACAAACCCGATTCGTTGATGACGGTAACGCCTCGGCCACCATGCCCGAAACCGACGATTTGTAGGTTTCGAACTTCGTCATCATCCAAACGGCGGGTCATCGCTTCGGTATCGGAATAATCCAAAACGCTGGCGACATCCATCGCAATCCACCACGGATCGCCGTCTTGCATCACAACGCGGATTTCGTGGGACTCAAACGAAAAGGGGATGAGATTATTCATGGCGATTACCCTCAACCTGGACCATACGGATACCAAAATGCTCAAAGACCTCGAATACATCGACGTACTGAGCCAACTCATCAATTTCCGCAACGATCAAATCAACGTTGGGCTGTTTGAATAGTTGCCGTAGGTGTTCCGCCTTGGGATAGCCATGTTGCTTGGCTAAGGAAATGGCGTAATCAATGTGAGCCTTCGCTTTCCGCCGCGGCGTTTTTTGAAACTCGTTGTGCGCAGTGGAGGCGAGAAGACAGAGGACGCCTTGTGGCGTAAGGAGAATTTCTTGATCAGACATGATGCAAACTCCTCTTATGAAAAGACTGGAGTTCGCCAAATCGTTTCTCACGGCGATGGTGGCGAACGATACGGGGGTGAGAAACCGGCCTAAGAGGACACCGGCCAACCTTTCGGTTGCCCCGCACCGCTCGCCATAGACGGATTGCAGGCATAAAAATAGCGCCTGCAAGGGTGGCGCTGATGCGCCTCTTAGACATTGGGTTCTCACGCCCACCCCTGATTTTGCAGGGGCAAGGGAAGGATACGCCGGGCTGGCGGGAAGGGCAAGGGGATTTAATCTAATCATAATCTTGATAAAACCAATAGCAATCTTATAATAAACCCGATGAACACCATTCACTGGACGCCCAAAGCCGCTCGGCAGCTGCGCAAACAGCCTGCTACCCATCAAGTCACGATTCGGGATGCGGTGGGCGACCTGGCGGCATTCCCCGACTGCGTAGGCGTCAAGCGACTGACTGACCATCGCTACTCGTACCGGTTGCGCGTCGGGCGTTACCGGGTGTTTTTTGAGTTTGATGGCGTCATTCGCCTGATTGAAATCAAAGAGGTGAAAAAACGCGATGACCATACCTATTGACTGCCAAATCATCACCGACGCCCACGGCCAACCGGCCTTTGCTGTCATCCCGTATGGCGAATTCATCAAGCGGTACACGCACAGCGAGAGGATGATCCCCCACGAGGTCATCAGCGCCACCGTAGACGGGGTGCCGCCGATGAAAGCCTGGCGGGAATATCTAGGGCTGACCCAGGCCGAGGTCGCCGAGCGGCTCACCATCAGCCAATCGGCGTTCGCGCAACTGGAAAGCTCCGCCAACCCGCGCAAATCGACGCTGCGGCGGGTCGCCCAGGCGCTGGGCGTCACGGTCGCGCAACTGGATTTTTGAGGATGGGCCGGCCGGGTTAGCGCGTTCACGCCGCGCTCCAGTCCGGCCACTCGGCGCCGTTGACGATATGGCTGCGCATCGGGGCGACATCCCCATGCTTGCGGCAATGATGGGTTTCCAGCCAATGGCCATCCGGCGTCATAAACCGGTAGCGGTGCGTCTCGCGCTTGCAATGCGGACAAACGTCGCGGGCCATCAGGCTATTGGGGTCACGGTACGGCAGGGGAATCGGCAGGCTCATAGTGATCTCCGTCAGGTAGTCAGGAATAGCGCTTTTGCTGCGCCGGTTCTTCGGGGAATAGACCGTATTCGGCCAGTTTGGCCAGACTCAACGCCACCAGGTGATGCACCTGCTGGCCATTAATCACCGGATTCACGCGCTCACTGAGTACCACGCCCGCATCCTTCAGTTGCCGCTTAAACACCCGGTCACTCTTCACCGGCAACCCGTCATAGATCGGGCGCAGCCCGGCCTTGGTACTCAAATGGTGCATGACATGCGACGTGCGAATCATCAGCGCCTCCTCCCCGTTCACCAGGTCGATTCGATACGGGTACGGGTAGGCGTTGGCCGCGATCTCGTTCAGCACCAGATCCAGAATCCATACCCACGGCTCGCGCTCGGCACTGGTTTCCGCGATATGGCTGTTCATCTCGCGAATCAGGCAGGGGATAAAACCCAACTCCGCTTCTTGCAGTCCGGCAAAATCCAGCAACAATCGCCAGGCCACCGCCAGCGCTGCATAGTTGCCGACCATGCGCCGCGCACCGGCGTCGTTTTGTGGCGACCGACAGTGCTTCTGGCATTGCGCCATCGCTTCATCGTGCAACGCCAGCACCCGCTGGGGTTGCAGCGTGACCAGGTAGTCCAGCCATTGCCGCACCGGAAACGGCGGCAAATCCTGCGGCATCAGCGGGCCTTGTTCCTGAAGTTGCGCCCGCACCAACTTACCGATCAGCGAGCGCACCGGCACATCTTCCCCAGCCAGTAATACCGGGGCGCACAACAGATAGTCCGTCAAGCTTTGCCCGCGCCGCGTGGACATGAATTTGTAGGTTTCTTGCAGGAGGGCGACCGCTTTGTCGATGATTTCTTGGCGGCGGCTGGAGAGTTCCTCCCATCCCACCGGATGCGAGGTACAGCCGACCGAGGTGACAATGCGGAATTCGGTTTGCATCGACTGCGCGGACAACATCTGGAAGCCGGTCGAGCGCGCCAGCCGCTCCAGCAGCGTCGTTTTGCCCGAGCCTTTTTTCGCTTGCAGCGTCATGTGCGGCCAAAACGACAGCAACACCTTGAGATGCGCGCCCAGAATCCAGGTCAACACCAAGGTGGCGGCATGATGGCGAAAGGTTTTGGCGTACTCGCGGATCACCCGCGCCGCATCGCGCACCGGCCCGGAGGGAAACCGGAAATTCCAGTACGGACACTGATATTGCGGGTCGGTGAAATAACAATCCGGCCCCTCATTAACGATCAGTCGGCCCTCGCGATAGCACACCCCGACAAAATTCACCGCATCGCGCCGTCCCAGACTGCTCGCATAGCCCCACAACGTCGTCAACCGCATCAACTCCAGCGGACGGAACAGCGGCCCCAGCGTGCTCCAGAACTTTGGGCTGCTGATCTGCGTATAGTCGGTCACCACCCGATGCAGGTGCTCATGGTGATACGGCGTATCCGCCGTCACCGCATACAGCGTCGTCGGCTGATGATCCTGTTCGCCGGTCACCGTCGCCAGGGCGCTTTGGACGCGCACCTGCGAGATCGCCACAATCCGAAACCCCGCCACATCCCGTAACTGAATTTGTTCCTTTCCCTCATCATCCTCCTTGATTTCCGCCCAGGACGTGAACGCCTCACGGACCCGATAGCGGAAATAGACCCCGTATTCCGCACTCGGCAAAAACACCCGCACCCGCCCCTTCTGATAGCGCCCTGGTACGCCAGGAATCGCCCAGGGCGAGAAACGTTGCAGCGCCCGGCCGACCGCCGCCGCCTGCTCCTTCACCAGCAAATCATTCAAATCATTGACGCCCCAGTCATCCTGATCGACCAGATAACAATGCACCTTGTCGGCCACCAGCCGTTCATGCAGCTTCCAAGCCGCCACATCGCCCGGACAACGGCCCTGCGCATCCGGCTCGTCATGATCCATACAAATCACCACCCGCTTGCCGCGCAGAAACGACCAATCGCCGGCCTCGACCGCGCTCGTACCGCGCAGCGCCAGCGCCGTCCAGCCCGGCAGGCCGGGGCCGTGGACAAAAGCGCTTTCGGCGCTGAGGGCATTGATCGCACTCTCCACGATCACCACCATCCTTGCGCGTTTGAGGGCGCTGGGGTCCAGCATCCAGGGATAGCCCACCTTCTCCCCATGACTCTGGCTCTTCACCCCGCCATTCAGCGCCGGGTCGTGATAGCGCAAATCCACCGCCACAACGTGCCCCGGATTCAGCGAGCGGACGATAAACGCGGTGGCCGGCCCCCCGTGGCCGAAATGTCCAGCGGGTTTACTGGGACTGGTCCAGTCGTTGTAGCCCACCGCGCCGATTTTCACCGCGCGCTGGGCCACCGCTTCGCTGATCCCGCGCCCGGTCAGGTAGGCCAGCGCCGGCGCGGAACTTTTCCGGGATTGGTCGGCGATATGTTCCGCCAGAGATTTTTCCCGCTGGGGTTCTCGGCGATCCGGCTTCGCGATGCCGTACTGATCGCGCAGCCATTGGCAGGCGTCGCCGGTCTCCAGACCCAGAACGAATTTGACCAGGTCGATGGCATCGCCGCCGACCCCGGCGCTGTGGTCATAGAACCCGTCGGGATATTTGCGCCCGCCGATTTGCAGCGACGGGCTTTTGTCGGAATGGTGGGGACTGCGGTAGTTGCCGTTTTGATCAGGGCGTTCCAACCCCAGCCGGGCGGCGATGTCGTGAATGCCGCCGATTTGGCGCTTGAGGTCTTCGATGGCGCTCATGAGCGGAACCCCGGCGGGAGTCGGTCCGCCTCAATCAAGAGGTGTGCATCGAACTGTTTGCGGATGGCCTGAACGTGCGGGTCTTGGCACGTCGCCGCCAGATCGGGATGGCGTTGCCGGAGATGGTCCCAGAGGGTGCGTTTTTCCGCATCGCTCAGGGTGGAGAGATCGCAGCGCCGGGGTTCGGCGGCGGCTTTGACGCGCTGTTTCGCCGCCTCCCACATCCGTTGCCCGTCTTCCGGCATCCAAAATTTATGTCGGGTCATGCGCGGTCCTCCCTTAACCGGCGCCATTCAGCGCGCCACGCATTTTGCAGTTTCTTCGGGACGTAGGGGTTGGCGTAAGGGGCATACTTCGCGTCGCGCTTGGCGCGGCGCTTGATCGCTGCCCGGCGGATCTCCTTGGGGTGTCTCATGCGCCCTCCCCACAACTGCTCGCCAGATACCAGTAACGACGTAAGGGCCGGCGAATCCGCCGGATCAACAGGGCGCGATAGCGAAGGATGTAGGTCATCATGATGCGCCGCCTTGCGCCCGGCGCTGGGCGCTGATCTGTTGGAGGATGGGGCGCAGGGCGTCGCCGAGCAGCACCGCCAGGGTTTTCGCCGGCAGGGTGAGGGTTTGGGTGTTGAGGCGGTTGGTCTCGGCGTATTCGAGGCCACAACGCTGCAAGCGGGCCGGGGCGGGATGGCGAGTCATACGCCTTCCCTCCAGACATGCGCTGAACACAGCGCTTTTTGCTGCGTCTTTATGCGGAATTTCTGGCAATACCGGGCCGTTTCTGGATCGACAAACTGGCAATTTTTGCAGGCGTTCTGGTTGAGATGGCGCTTTCCCCAGCCCAAGGTGTTTCCGGGTTGCCAGTCGATGGAGAGTCGCTGGAGCCGTTCTTCTGCGTAGCGGCGAATGCTGGGTTGCAGGTCGGGGCGTTCCAGCACACGGATGATTTGGGCGATGTTCAGTTCGGCGATTTTCTTTTTGCGGTCTTCGGCGGTCTGGATGCCGCCGACAAAGGGGTCGTCATGATGGGTCATTGCACCAGGCCCTTCATGCGCCGCAGGTAGATCAGCCCGGAACGTGCAGCGGCGTAAAATCGCTCTTCAATGGCGTCTTGCTCGTCCTGGGTGATGCGTTGATCGTCCAGGGCGTCGGCGATTTCGTGATGGATGGCGCCGGTTTCGGCGTTCCACTGGCTGTAGAGCGTGAGCAGCTCGACATCGGATGCGGGGGTCGGCGAGTTTTCAATGCGGATGACGAGATAGCCCAAGACGCGGGCCATTTCGTATAAAATGCGCGGGTCTCCCGTGACTTGCTGGAGCTTGACCGCTTCCCCCAGGCTCAGTTGGTTGTGGTGCTGAGCCGGGTTGACTTTGTTGAGCAGCAGATGGGGCTTGAGGCCCATGCGGGCGGCGAGTTGCACCCCGCCGTGATCGTGAACGGTGCGGAACGCCGCGTCATTCACCGGGTCTGTTAACGAATTCATGAATTTGCCCTCACGATTCAGCGATACGTGACGGGCGCGGCGGTATGCGTTGCGTATGCAATTTGATAGCATACGCAACGAGGCCACAAGGTAGCTTCGTTAAGCCGCGCCTCCGGGGGGCTTCGTTCCGCGTGTTGTCTGCCAAGATTCAGCGCGGTTCAAAGCCCTCTGTTTCTATTTCATACTGAACACTCCAAACCTCCTTTCAAAAGCATCGAGCGTATCTCCCCATTCAGCTTGTTTTTGTTGTAAGAAATCGGCAGTTACTTCGTTATTTTGTGCGCGAACACATCGTGGATTGATGGAATTCATAAATGAAGCCACTCGATCCAAACGAATACAAGCCACTTTACGATGTTGACCTCCGTACCAAATCGTCTGTAAGCAAACACCAAGCTCTTTAAGTAAATAAGTATTTTTTACTTTTTTTAGCTGGCGATCCCATCCCAAGCCAATGATTTCAACAATCGGCTTCAAGGGGACGACTTGTTTTCCCTGTTCGTTCGTTTCCACCGGCAACAATGCGCCGGAAAATTCAAATTCAAGATGAATCATGCTCATGATTGAGCCTCTCCTAACTCCATCTGTTGGGGCGGTTGCTGCACCAGGGTAATGGCCGGCATTTTCAGCCGCAGCATTGCGTAGATTTCCTCCAACGACTGAATCAGCAGGGTTTGCGAGAGCGGATTTTTCGCGCCCTCTAACTGCTGGGCCGTCTTGGAAAGCGCCGTGAGATAGCGCAATCGCTCCGTTGGATTCAAAACACCGTAGTGTCCCCGCTTGCGCAAGGCCGGCAGCACCTCGCCCGCCAGCCATTTTTGAAACGGCAACGCCTTGGGCTTGTCGCTGCGTAGAACGAAGAAGTACAAACCTTGTTCGGAAAGGCACCACAGTTCCTGAATGCCACCAAGGGTCGGGATCGGATACCGACCCTTCCATTCGTCTGGGACGTGGGCAATCGTTTTGTCGATGTTGCTGATAGTGCCCGGCGCATACTCCAGCGCCTCGGCAACATCCTTCGCCACAAACCACGGTTCGCCGTCGATTTCGACGACGCGGATGGTCAGGGATGAGGTTTCAAATTCAAACTGGATCAATTCGTTGCTCATGATAAAACCTCCTGTTGCTTGATGTGTTGACGAATCAAGTACGTCGCTAACCCGCTCATCGTGCGGGATTCCTGCTTGGCAACCTCCCGAAATCTTTTTCTTTCTTCCGGGGTTAGGCTGGATCGAATGAGGTAAAAAGAGGGATGCTGCTTTAAAGACGTCACTTAGGCCACCTCCAATTCAAGGTGAATCATGCTCATGATGGTATTTCCTCCCCTGTGGTTAATTTCATTTGCGCCGCAGGCTTCTGTACTAAGGTGATCGAGGGCATGGGGATACCCAGCAGCCCACAAATTTCCGTAACCTGTTTCAGCAAAATATCCTGCTCAATGGCGTCGCGCGTCCCCGCCAACTGCTTGACAGTGCGCGACAGTACGCCGTGATGCTTCATCCGCTCGTTCAGCGGCACCAGCCCATAGAACCCTCGCTTGCGCAAGGTCGGCAACACTTCACCCGCTAACCACTTCTGAAAAGGCAACGCCTTGGGTTTGTCGCTGCGCAAAACGAAGAAGTACAAACCCTGTTCGGAAAGCAGGACCATCTCTTGAATTCCGCCAGGGGTATTAATCGGATTAATGCCCTTCCATTCATCAGGAACGCTGGAAATCAGATTGGGCTGCCAATAGGCATACTCCAACGCCTCGGCGACATCCTTGGCCACGAACCACGGTTCACCGTCGATCTCGATGACGCGGAGGGTCATGGAGGATGTTTCAAATTCAAACTTGATGAGTTCGTTGCTCATATTCAGCCTCCTTTTTTGCGATGTATTCCCGGATCAAGTACGTCGCTAACCCGCTCATTGTGCGGTATTCCAGTTCAGCAATCTTTCTGAATCGCTTACGTTCTTCCAAAGTCAGCACGGTTCGGATCAGGGTAAACCAAGGACGCGGTTTTTGTTTCACTGGGGTAAACTCTCCTGTATTGAAGTTAGCATCTATAATGGTATGCTCAGTTTTTCAACTCTGCAAGAGGTTTCTGTAAATCTGTGCAAATGATTTTGTAGACAGGATGGCGTTGCTAACCGGACGCGAGAAACCCAACCCGTGGGCGTCTCGATTTGGGTGGGATAGAGGCTTGATCAGCCGGGTTTTTAATGGAAAACAGCTTCCCGGCCCCGAGGCGTTAGCCAGTCTGGCTCAAGCCGAACGAGTCAACCTGTCCTGGCTCTTGACGGGCGAAGGTGCGCCCTACGAAGTGTTGCCGCCGCCGCACTGGGACCGGCTGGCACTAGGGCCGGATGTTAGCTATTACCTATTCGCCAGCGATGGCGGCCTGCAACTGCCCCTGGTGCAAGTGACCCGACCGCCGACGCACTTCCCCATCGTGCAGGTTTATAGCGGGCTACCGGCGGACTTTGCCGATAGCCTGGACTACCTGCATCGGACTCGCCAACCGCTCTATTTCGCACCGGATCACCCGCAAGTCGCCGAACTTCGCAAGGGCTGGGGCAGCAATCGCCTGTTGTTAGGGGATGATGAACAGCCGGGGTTGCTGCCGGAACCAACCGTCTATATCGACCTGTCGGCCAAGCTCCCGATCATGCCGCTCCAGGCGCATAACGGTAGCTATCTGGTCAACCCGCCACCGGTCATTCCCGACATGGAGCGCGACTGGCTCTGGGCCTTGCGCGGGCTGGATAAAGAGGCGCAAAGTTTGGTGCTGGAATTGGTGAAGCGGTTGAGTGGGGGATGTGCCGCCGATGGATGATATTCAACTTGTGCGGTCTAATATTGGAAAGTCAGCCACCATCACAACGCCACAACCAAGGGGAATCTCATGTCCAATCTAGCGATTGAACTTAAAACCTATCAGCGATTGCTGCCGACACTCTCGGATCAGCAAGGCAAGTATGCCTTGATCGCCGGCGAACAGCTTTTGGATGTATTGACTTCCTATGAGGATGCGATCAAAGCGGGCTACGCCAAATGCGGCATTCAACCGTTCCTGGTCAAGCGAATCTCCGCTGAGGAACAAATTGCCTACTTTACGCGCGACCTGGAGACCCCATGCCTAGCGTAAACCTGCCCATTTCGCCGCGCGGCCCGGTGATTGACGTTCGGATTGGAGTCTCTAAACCGCGCCAGGAAGCGCTGACTCAGGCCGGTTTGCCAGTTCCCCCCTCCTTGGATTGTCGGCTTTTAATTGATACCGGCGCGTCCTCGACCTGCATTGACGCCGGTATCATCCAGCAACTTCAATTGTCGCCCAGTGGCATCGTGTCTATTCACACCCCATCGACCGGCGCGGGACAAACCCACGCCTGCAACCAGTACGATGTCAGTTTGGTGATTCCTCATCCCGCGATCAGTCGGATTTTTTCAGCCATTCCGGTCATTGAATCTCAACTCGCCCATCAAGGCATTGATGGGCTGTTTGGCCGGGATATTTTGGATCAATGCGTCCTGATCTACAGTGGCGAACTCAAGATTTTCATCCTGTCTTTTTAGTTCTGCGGGCGGTCGTCAACTAAAACGCAAGTGGGCGCTTTTCGGGTACGCTGTTCCAATCTGTACGAGGGAACCGCTCCATGCTCGAAAAAACCGCCGTCATCTACTGCCGGGTGTCCACTGCACGGCAGGCCGAAGAAGAACTCCCCATTCAATCCCAGCAGCAACGCTGCGAAGACAAAGCCCGCGCCCTCGATGCCACGGTGTTGCGGGTCTACAGCGATGAGGGACTGTCCGGCCAATCCGGAGACCGGCCCGCGTTCCAGCAGGCCATCCTCTACTGCGAAACCCACAACCCGACCTATTTCGTTACTTGGTCCACCTCGCGCTTTGCTCGGAATCGGCTGGATGCGCAGCTCTACAAGCGCCGCCTGAGCCAATCCAGCGTGACGCTGGTGTACGCCGGGATGGAGATTGACCGGGACACCGACGGCGGATGGCTCACCGAGGGCATTCTGGAGCTGTTCGACGAGTTCACCAGCAAACAGATTGCCGCCGATACCCGCCGATCCATGATTAAAGCTGCTCAGGGCGGCTACTGGTGTGGCGGACATCCACCGTTCGGCTATCGTTCCGTTCCCGCCGTGGACGATCCTCGCCGGCGCCGGCTGGACATCCTCCCGGACGAGGCGATGATCGTGCAGCGAATGTTCGCCTTACGCGCCCAGGGCGTTGGGGCGAAACCGCTGGCGATGGCGCTGAATCAGGACGGCCATTTGAACCGGCGGCGCCCCTGGAACAAAACCAGCGTTTTGGCTCTGCTGCGTAACCCCGCGATGATCGGGCAACTGGTGTTTGGGCGCATGGTGCGGATCGACGGCGAACGGCGGCGCGTGGCCCCGGAAAACTGGATCAATGTCCCCTCGCACCTCCCCATCATCGACCGGGCTTTGTGGGACACCGTGCAACGCCTGCTGGATGTCGAGGCCGTCAACACGCAGCCGGCTCTTGAGGCCGTCCACCCCGGTTCGCCGCGCAGTACCTATCTGTTTACCGGGCTATTGCGGTGCGGCGTGTGCGGCGCATCGTTGCAAATTGAAACGGCGAAAGGGCGCTCCGAACGCTACAGCTATTACAACTGTCGGAATGCCCAGCGCAAAGGCGATTGTCCGCCGCGTCGGATTCCCGCGCGAGCACTGGATCACTGGCTGCTGGAGATCGTTTGCGCGGACCTGTTCACGCCCTACCATCTGCGTCAAACGATTCAGGACATGCAGGAGATGGCCGGACGCTGGCATCACGAACGGGCGGAACGGCGCAAAGCGGTTGAGAGTCGCTGGCAGGATCTCAAACGCCGCAATAGCAAGCTGTATGACGTGCTGGAGGAATTGGGACGCGACGCGCCCCATCTGGGCGATTTGGCGCAACGCCTGCGCGAGAACAATACGCAAATGAAAACGCTGGAACGGCAACTGATAGAGATTGACGGCGAAACGCCGCCCCAAATGGAGGTGGCGGATGAGGATTTGCAGGCGGTCGCGCAACAGTTAGTGGCGACGCTGCGAAATGGCTATAATCCCGCACAGACCCGCGCTTTGTTCGCGGAATTTATTGAGAAAATCGTGGTGGAGAGCGCGTCCGTGCGCATCGAATACGATTCCCATCGACTGATCGGGACGCTCACTGATGTGAGCGGTACTACGGTTCATAGTCAGGCGTGTTGGCTCCCCGGCGCGGACTCGAACCACGGACCCAGTGATTAACAGTCACTTGCTCTACCGACTGAGCTACCGGGGAATTGAGACCGGGAATTCTATTGATCCCCTGTCGGCCTGTCAACCTCCGA
>Ga0209573_1001646_pt1 | contig 32945 bp, 29 predicted proteins | sample TNRBio252014_DNA_FD_185870 | JGI IMG/M metagenome (GOLD analysis project Ga0209573, IMG submission 185870) | Wastewater treatment Type I Accumulibacter community from EBPR Bioreactor in Madison, WI, USA - TNR Reactor_6/25/2014_ DNA (SPAdes)... | ecosystem: Engineered > Bioreactor > EBPR >...
CGATCCGGTCCCCGGCGAAGCTCTCCCGGACCGCACGCAGGATGGGAACGCCGCCCGCGACGGACGCCTCGAACGCCAGGGTGACGTGCCGGTCCCGCGCGAGGCGGGAGAGCTCCGTGCCCCGGGCCGCGAGAAGCGCCTTGTTGGCCGTGACGACGCTCTTGCCGGCCTCGAGCGCCGCGATGACGAGCGGGCCCGCCGGATCGAGCCCTCCGAGGACCTCGACGACGACGTCGACGTCGGGCGCGGTGGCGACGGCGAGGAGATCGTCCGTGGTCCGGGATCCCTCGGGGAGGCCGTCCACGGATCTGCGCCCGAGGGCGCGACTGGCGACGGCGACGAATCGGAGGTCGACCCCGAGCTGCCGGGTGAGCCTCCCGGACTCGGCCTGCAGGAGGCGGACGAGGGCCTTTCCGACCGTGCCGAAGCCGAGGAGGCCCAGGCGGAGGGGCGCGCTCACGGCGCCTTCGGGACCCAGGAGTCGTGGTAGCCGGGATGCTCCAGCGCGAGGCCCTGTTCGGTGACGTGAAGGGGAAGGAACGTGTCGATCATGACGGCGAGCTCGTCGGTCGACTTCGACCCGATGGAGGCCTCGTACGCGCCGGGATGCGGGCCGTGCGGTATTCCCGCGGGGTGGATCGAGACCGCTCTCGGCCCGACGCCGCGCCGGCTCGTGAAGTTGCCGCGCACGTAGTAGATCAGCTCGTCGCAGTCGACCGAGGAGTGGGGGTAGGGGCAGGGGATCGCCTGGGGGTGAAAGTCGGTGACGCGCGGGACGAACGAGCAGACGAGGACCCCGCGGGCGGCGAACGTGGAGTGGATCGTCGGCGGGAGGTGAACGAGCCCCGTCTTCGCCTGGTAAGCCAGGATCGGGAAGGCGAACGGCCAGACGGTGCCGTCCCATCCGACGACGTCGAACGGTGATTCCACCGGCTCGCGGCGAACGAATCGATCGCCCTTCTTGACGAGGATCTCCCTCGGACCGGGCCTCGGACCGCGGAACGCGGGACGCTTGAAGTCTCGGTGCGTGTAGGGAGCGTCCATCCTGAGCTGACCGACAGGGTTGCGGAACTGCGCAGGGACGTGGAACCCGCCCCGGAGCTCGAACGCGATTCCCGAGAGGCGCTCGGAGACCCGCCAGCGGTGGACCACGCTCCGCGGGACGACGACGTAGTCCCCTTCCTCGACGTCGAGGTCTCCGAGGGGCGTCTCGAGCGTGGCCCGGCCCGAGAAGACGTAGAGGAGGTCGTCACCGTCGCCGTTGGCGAAGCCTGCGCCGGAGGGAGCGTCGGCGGGGAGCTCGAAGAGCGAGACGACGACGTCGGCGTTGCCGCAGATGGGAGTCCATCCGGGAGGCGCGTTCTCGCCGCGAACGAGGCGGCGCTTCAGCGGCTCCTCCGGCGCGAACCGCGGGGCCTGCCGCTCGAAGCGGCCCGGCTCGGCAGGCCCGATCGAACGGTCGGCCGTTGGCGGCCTTTCGTGGTACAGGATCGAGAACTCTCCGTCGAAGCCGACCCGGGTGAAGCACTCCTCGTGGCGGAGGTCGCCCGAGGAGGAGCGGAACGCGATGTGGGGCTTCGGCGGCACCTCGCCGAGCTGCATCCGGTCGATCATCTCAGCCGACGACCTCGAGGGGGCTCGGTTCCGTACGCTGGGCCGTTTCGATCGACTCGAAGAGGGCCCTGAAGTTCCCGTAGCCGAACCCCTTGTCCCCCTCCCGCTGGATCACCTCGTAGAAGAACGGACCCGCCCGATGGTCGCCGTAGAGCGCTCCGGCATCGAGCATGAAGATCTGGAGCATGTACCGGTCGTCCTTGCCGTCCACGAGGATGTGGTTCCGGCGGAGGGCCTCCATCGGCTCGGCCACGCTCGAGACCTTCGCCTCTTCGAGGCGGGCCGGGAGGCGGTCGTAGTAGGCCTCAGGGGCTGTCAGAAACTTCACCCCGCGCTCCCTGAGGCTCTCGACCGCGGGAATGATCTCCTTGACGAGGAACGCGATGTGCTGGACGCCCGCCCCGTGATGGTCCTCGCAGAAGCGGTTGATCTGGCTGTGGCGGAAGTAGGGACGCATCGGTTCGTTCGTAGCGAACTTGATGCCGCTTCCCGGGTCGGCCATGACGATCGACCGCAGGCCGGACCCCGTCATCTTCCGGCCGCCGTCGACCTCGGACGTGTGGAACTCGACGTCCCAGTACCGGCTGAAGCCGAGGACGTCCCGGTACCAGTTCACGACCGGGAGCATCGTGTAGGCGTTCGACGTGACGTGGTCGATAGTGGCGAAGCCGTGCGGGTTCTCCCTGGGAACGCCGTCGCCGACCGGCTCGAAGTCCGGTGCGAAAGGACCGTAGCTGCCGCGCCGCTCGATGAAGCGGAACGTCACGTCGTCGAGGGGCGTGGCGATGGAGAAGGTGCGGAAGTAACCGTCCCCCTCCTCGTGAGTCTGGATGTCGGAGAGGAACGTCGCCCCGCGGGGCTGGAGAAACCGCCAGGCCGCGTCGACGTCGCGCACCCGGAAGGCGAGGGAGGAGACGCCGTCGGGGTGAATGCGGAGCCAGCGAGCCGCGCGCGAGTCGGGGCGGGCAGGCGTGGAAACGAGGACACGGATCTGTCCCGCGCCGAAGACACTCGCCTCCTCGCCCCCTTTTTCGACCTTCTCGCGGGACGCGCGGGCGACCTCCGTGAAACCGAGGGCCTCGGTGTAGAAGCGCCGGCTCCTCTCGAGATCCTCGACGATGAAGTGGAAGGAGTCGTAGCCGACGATGCCGAGTTCCTGGCTCATGAGACGGATTCTAAGGGGTTCAGGGGCGGTCGCATCGGGGCGCGCGACCAGGCCGGGGCGACGCCGGCGGGACGGCCTCCGTAGAATCAACGTGTGGACTCGCCCCAGACGAACGACCCTCCGAGCGAGTACTTCCTCCGCGACCTGCCCCTCTTCCTGGACCACCTGGCCGTCGAGAAGGGTCTCGCGGAGAACTCCCTGCAGGCGTATCGGCGCGACCTGACGGCCTTCGGCCTGCACCTCGATCAGGAGGGGCTCTCGACCGCGGAGGTCGGGCGGGAGGACCTCGTCCGGTGGTTCGGCCTCCGCCGGTCCGGCGGGGCTTCGCCCCGGTCGATCGCGCGCGCGACGTCGGCCCTTCGGGGGCTGTTTCGCTTTCTTTTCGCCGAGAAGAGGATTCCGGCCGACCCGACGTCGGGGCTCGAGAACCCGCGCCGCTGGATGACGCTTCCGAAACTCCTCTCGCGGGAAGACGTCGACCGGCTTCTCGAGGCGCCCGACGTGGAGACGCCGAAGGGGCTCCGGAACAAGGCGATGCTCGAGCTCCTCTACGCGTGCGGGGTGCGTGTCTCCGAGATGGCGACGCTTCGTCTCGGCTCCCTTCACCTGGCGGACGGGTTTCTCGTCGTGAAAGGGAAGGGCTCGAAGGAGAGAGTCGTCCCGATCGCCGACTCTTCGGCCCGCTGGGTCGCACGATGGATATCGGGCCCGCGCGCGGCCCGGCGGGGGGCCGCCTCCTCCCCGTGGCTCTTTCCGGGTGCCGGGGCAAAGCCCGTGACGCGACAAACGGTCTTTCTCGTCCTGAAGGCTGCGGCCCGGAAGGCCGGGCTCGACCCGGTGGCGGTCTCGCCCCACGTCCTCCGGCACTCCTTCGCCACGCACCTCGTCGACGGCGAGGCGGACCTGCGGGCCATCCAGATGATGCTGGGACACGCGAGCATCGCGACGACGGAGATCTACACCCACGTCTCCCGCGCACGGGTCCGACGCGTCTACGACCGGAGCCACCCCCGTGCATAGGCACCTTCTCGTTGCCCTGATCGCTCTTGCCTGTTCGGGGTCCGCCGAGGCGGAGCTCGTCGTCCTCGAGGAGGGCCGGCACCTGAAGGTGACCGCCTACGAGCTGGTGGGCGACGAGCGGATTCGCCTGACGCTCTACGGCGGGGGGGAGATGGTCCTGCCGATGGACAGGGTCGAGCGGATCGTGGACGACGAGATCGACCCGAAGGACTATTTCTCGCCCCCGGTCGCGGCGGTACCGCCCTCGGGGCCGCGGAGGTCGATCCGGATTCCCTCTGGTCCGAAGCACTCCGCCCCCGGGAAGTACGCCGGACTCGTGGAGCAGGCCGCGACCACCCACCGCCTCGATCCGGCCCTCGTCGCAGCGGTCATCCGCGTGGAGTCGAACTGGCAGCCGCGGGCGGTTTCGCCGAAAGGAGCCAGGGGCCTCATGCAGCTGATGCCGGCCACGGCGCGGCGGCTCGGCGTGAGGAAGTCCTTCGATCCGGTACAGAACGTGCGTGGAGGAGCGCTCTACCTCTCGCTCCTGGCGGAACGGTTCGGCGAGCACGAGGTGGAGAAGGTCCTCGCCGCCTACAACGCCGGGGAGACGGCTGTGGAGACGTACAAGGGAGTCCCGCCCTACCGCGAGACGCGGGAGTACGTTCGGAAGGTGATGGCGCTCTGGACGGGGACCCCGGCCGGCTCCTGAGCCCCGGCTCCTATACTCCCCAGCGTGTTCCGCACCGTTCGCGGTTTCCTGATCCTCGCCCCGCCGGCTTATCTGGCGGCGCTCCTGGCATACCTCTCGGCGAAGCCGCGAGCCGTCTCGTCGTTCACGGTCTATCCCTTCCTCGCGGAGGTGCTCGGCTCTGGCCTGCCCAGGTCGCCCACGGCGCGGTTCGTCGTCGTGACGACTCTGTTCTTCATCGTCCCTTACCTCGTGTCGGGCGTCGTCCTCTTCCTGGCAGACGTCGGCGCCTCCGCGGCGGCGGCGCTCTGGAGGAGGGAACGGCGGCCCTCTCACCCCGGGCCTCGCCCGGCGACGCTGAAGCCGGAGGCGTTCTGGACCCTCGTGACGACGTCGCTCCTCCTCGCCGCTCTCGCCGGGTCCCGGCTTCCCGGCGTGGCCCACGGGGGAGAGCTGCCGGGAGGGGTGAACGTCGCTCCGGCTTTCGTCGCTGCGGTGCCGTTCGTCGCGGTCGGGTCCGGCCTGCTTCTGGCCTTCGTCGCTTCGATCCCGCGGGCCGTCGCGCGGCTCGTGGGGCGCCGATCCGGCCCGGAGCGCGGGCTATGATCGCGCGGTGACACCCACCTTCGACACCGTCGTCGTCCTCGATTTCGGCTCCCAGTACACGCAGCTCATCGCGCGCCGGATCCGCGAGGCGCGGGTCCGTTCCGTCGTCCTTCCGTACTCGACGCCGGCCTCCGACGTCGCGGCCATCGCGCCGAAGGGAATCGTTCTCTCGGGCGGCCCGTCGAGCGTGTACGACGCCGGCGCACCCAGGGGCGACGAGGGTGTCTTCGACCTCGGCATTCCCGTCCTCGGGCTCTGCTACGGCATGCAGCTGATGGCGCTCCGATTCGGCGGAGGCGTCGGGCGCGCTCCGGGCCGGGAGTATGGGCGGGCGGTGGTCGACGTGTCCGGCGGGCGCCTCCTGCGCGCGATGGGTCCGACCGAGACGGTCTGGATGAGCCACGGGGACCACGTCGAGACCGTCCCCGAGGGGTTCACGGTGACGGCGCGGACGACGAATGCTCCCGTCGCCGCGTTCGAGGATCCGGCGCGGGGTCTGTACGGGCTTCAGTTCCACCCGGAGGTCCAGCACACCGAGCACGGGTCCGAGATACTCGAGTCGTTCCTCTACGACGCCTGCGGCTGCGCGCCGCGCTGGACGATGGCGAGCTTCCGGGACTCGGCCGTCGCGAAGCTCCGCGAGACGGTGACGGAAGGTATCGTCCTCGGCGGACTGTCGGGCGGCGTCGATTCGACGGTCGCTGCGGTGCTCATCCGGGAGGCTGTGGGGGAGCGTTTCCGCGGCGTCTTCGTCGACACCGGCCTCCTGAGGAAGGACGAGGGGCGGCACGTCCTGGAGTCTTTCCGTCATCTCGGCCTGCCCGTGACGGGCGTGGACGCCTCCGACCGTTTCTTCGAAGCGCTGGCGGGCGTCACCGATCCCGAGCGGAAACGGAAGATCATCGGGGGCCTCTTCATCGACGCCTTCACCGAAAACGCGAAGGCCGTGGATGGCGCGGCCTGGCTCGCCCAGGGGACGCTCTACCCGGACGTCATCGAATCCGTCTCGATCCACGGGCCGTCGGCCGTCATCAAGACGCACCACAACGTCGGCGGTCTGCCGGAGAAGCTCGGCTTCAAGCTGATCGAGCCGCTCCGCGAGCTCTTCAAGGACGAGGTGCGGCGCCTGGGCGAGGAGCTGGGTATTCCCCGGGAAATGCTGTACCGCCACCCGTTCCCGGGACCCGGGCTCGCCGTGAGGATCCCCGGAGAAGTCACTCGGGAGAGGGTGCGCATTCTCCAGGAGGCCGACGCCATCTTCATCGAGGAGCTTCGTGCGTCGGGCGACTACGACCGGACGGCGCAGGCCTTCACAGTCCTCCTGCCGGTCCGGTCGGTCGGCGTGATGGGGGACGGGCGGACCTACGAGAACGTCGCGGCGCTCAGGGCCGTGACGACCGTCGACTACATGACAGCCGACTGGGCGCGCCTTCCCCACGATCTGCTCGACCGCGTGGCGCGGCGCATCGTGGGCGAGGTCCGCGGCGTGAACAGGGTCGTCTACGACGTCACGTCGAAGCCCCCGGCAACCATCGAGTGGGAGTGATCCGCCGCCGAGAGTGCCGGCTTCGAGAGGACAGGTTTCGGAGAATGCGTGCCGCGCCGCAGCGGGAAACAGGGTGTTGACTTCCGGTCGAAGGCATGTTGTGCTCAAACCGACCCGTTCCGACTCCGACCGGCGGTGAGGACGGTGACGAGACGTTCCCCGTCGGCTCGATTTCGCGCCGACCTCCAGAACCCCGCCCGCTTCGGCGCGCACTGACCAAGGATCCAGAGAACGAGAATGAAGCTTTACGTCGGAAACCTCCCCTACACCGCTGACGACAGCATGCTCCGCGGGCTTTTCGAGGCCTTCGGTGAGGTTCACTCCGCCCGTGTCGTGTCCGACCGGGACTCCGGCCAGTCGAAGGGATTCGGCTTCGTCGAGATGAACGACAGCGACGCCCAGCGCGCCATGAGCGCCCTCAACGGACAGGAGCAGGGCGGCCGGGCCCTCCGCGTCAACGAGGCCCGTCCGCAGGAGGCCCGCACTGGCGGCGGTGGCGGCGGCCGTGGTGGCTATGGCGGCGGCGGCGGCTACGGCGGTGGTGGCTACGGCGGTGGCGGCGGCGGCGGCCGCGGCCGCTACTAGTTCCTTTCCGGAACCCTATACACTTCCCTCTGCCGGGCGGGTCGGTTCAGCGCCGGCTCGCCCGGCGGAAGGAAGTCTCCATGAGATTCGGGCCAGCGGCGACCTCCACGGCATCCCTAGCTCTTGCGGCGCTCCTCGCAGGCTTTCTGGCCCCTCGCCCGGCTGCCGGGCAGCACGAGACGCCAATGACCACCCGGCACGCTCCCGCCAGGGCGACCTGCGTCTTCACGCACCCGGCCTACTCCGGAAAGTGTACACAGACCGTCGAGATGGCCGAGGGTTCGACGGCGAATGACGCCTGCTCGGTGGTCCTCGACTGTCTCAACGACGTCCGCTGCACGAAGACGTACTGCAGCGCGACGAGCCTGCGCGGGGGATGGAGGCTCGAGTCGGCCGTGCCCGCGAGCGAGCCGTCGAAGTAGGCGCCGGGCCGGCGTCCGATCTCCGTCGATTCGGGTGGGGACACCCCTAGAATCCGGCTGGCATGTCGTCCGACTTCGTCCACCTGCACCTGCACACCCAGTACTCGCTCCTCGACGGCGCGAACCGGACGAAGGACCTGATCAGGCACGTTCTGAAGAACGGAATGACCTCGGTGGCCGTGACCGACCACGGGAACATGTTCGGGGCGTTCGAGATCCAGTCGGAAGCGCTCGAACACGGCCTGAAGCCGATCCTCGGCGTCGAGGCCTACATCGCCCCAGGCTCCCGGCACGACCGCGAGGCGGTGAAGACGGTCGACGGAGAGGGGAGGAACTACCACCTCACGCTCCTCGCCGAGACGCCGGAGGGCTACCGCAACCTCTCGTACCTCGTGAGCGAGGCGTTCCTGACCGGCTTCTACTACAAGCCCCGGATGGACTGGGAGCTGCTCGAGAAGCACCACGACGGCCTCATCGCACTCTCGGGGTGCGTGAAATCCGAGGTCTCCCAGCGACTCCTCGCGGGGGACTTCGCCGGCGCCAAGGAAACGGCCGTCCGGTATCAGAGTCTCTTCGGGAAGGATCGCTACTTCATCGAGCTGATGGACCACGGGCTTCCGGTGCAACGACAGCTCATGCCCGACCTCCTCCGGCTCTCGCAGGAGACCGGTATTCCCGTCGTCGCCACGAACGACGCCCACTACCTCCAGAGGGACGACGCGGAAGCCCAGGATGTTCTCCTGTGCATCGGCATGGGGAAGACCGTCAACGACACCCGGCGGATGAGGTTCTACAACTCGGAGTTCTACGTGAAGAACCCCGGGGAGATGACCGAGACGTTCCGGCCCTGGTCCCTCGAGGCCGTGAAGAACTCCGTCGCCATCGCGGACCGGGTCGCGCCGAAGGTCATCGTCGACACCAGCCTCAAGCTCCCGACGTTTCCCCTCCCGGAGGAGGCCGGCGGCCCCGACGAGTACCTCGAGAAACTCGCCGGGGACGGTCTCGAGCGGCGCCTCGCGCCGATCGCCGAGCTCCTCGCCGCGGGCCGGACGAAGCACCCGCGCAAGGACTACGACGACCGGCTCGAGTGGGAGCTCTCGGTCATCAAGAAGATGGGGCTGTCGGCCTACTTCCTGATCGTCTGGGACTTCATAAAGTTCGCCAAGGACGAGGGGATCCCGGTCGGACCGGGGCGCGGGAGCGCCGCCGGGTCGCTCGTCGCCTGGACGCTCGGGATCACGGAGGTCGACCCGCTTCGCTACGACCTGCTGTTCGAGCGGTTCCTCAACCCCGACCGGATCTCGATGCCCGACATCGACGTGGACCTGTGCGAGCGCCGGCGCGGCGAAGTCATCGAGTACGTCCGCAAGAAGTACGGCAAGGACAACGTCGGCCAGATCATCACGTTCAACTCGATGAAGGCGCGGGCCGTGATCCGCGACGTCGGGCGGGCCCTGGACGTGCCGCTCGCCGAGGTGAACCGGCTCTGCGCGATGATTCCGGCGAACCCGGGCAAGCCGGTGACGCTCAGCGAAGCGCGGCACAGCGTGAAAGAGCTCGCCGACACGCTCGCCGGGAACGAGGCCTACCGCAAGCTCTTCGACCTCGGCGAGCGGCTCGAGGGCGTTTCACGGCACGCGGGAGTCCATGCGGCCGGCGTCCTCATCGCGCCGCGGCCCCTCGTCGAATACCTCCCTCTCTACAAGAACAACAACGACGAGATCACGACCCAGTTCGAGATGAAGTCCGTCGACAGGATGGGGCTCCTGAAGATGGACTTCCTCGGTCTCATCACGCTGACGATCCTCGACGACGCGGTGAAGTCGGCCGGGAAAAGGACCGGGCGCAGGATCGACCTCTCCACCATTCCGCTGAACGACCCGGAGGCATTCCGCCTGTTCTCGGAAGGACGGACCGACGGCATCTTTCAGTTCGAGTCGTCGGGGATGCGGGACCTCCTGCGGCGCGTCCAGCCGAGCGTCTTCAGCGACCTGGCGGCGCTGAATGCCCTCTACCGGCCCGGAGCGCTCGACGCCGGGACCGTCGAGGTCTACATCGAGAGACGGCGCGGCAAGAAATACGAGTACCCGCTTCCGCAGCTCGAGCCCCTGCTGAAGGAGACGCACGGCGTCCTCGTCTACCAGGAGCAGGTCATGCTCGCCGCGCGGGCCGTCGCCGGCTACACCCCGGGAGAGGCGGACAAGCTCCGAAAGGCGATCGGAAAGAAGGACGAGGCGCTCCTGAAGGCCGAGGGGGAGAAGTTCGTCAAGAAGTCGGTGGCGAACGGCGTCCAGAAGAAGAAGGCCGAGGAGCTCTGGGAGCTGATCCTCCCCTTCGGGCGATACGGATTCAACAAGTCGCACTCCGTCGTCTACGCCCTCCTCGCCTATCAAACGGCGTGGATGAAGGTCCACTACCCGGTGGATTTCATGGCGGCGACGCTGACGGCGGCCTCCGGCAAGTCCGAGGACGTCGTGAAGTACGTCAACGCCTGCCGCGAGATGAGGATCCCGGTCCTTCCGCCCGACGTGAACACGTCCCAGCTGTCGTTCACTCCCGACGGCGAGGCCATCCGGTTCGGCCTGGGCGCCGTGAAGGGGGTCGGCGAGGGGGCCGTGAACTCCGTTCTCCAGGCGCGTGCCGCGGACGGCCCGTTCGCCGGTCTCACCGACTTCTGCTGCCGGGTCAACGTGAGGCTGAACAACAGGAAGGTCATCGAGGCGCTGATCCGTTCGGGGTCTTTCGACTCGCTCGGGAAGAGCCGCGCATCGCTCACCGCCGGAGTCGACTCCGCCATGGACGTAGCCACCGCCGAGAGGAAGTCGAACGACTCGGGTCAGGGAGGGCTCTTCGGTGACGAGGCCTCCCACGACCACGCCGATCGGTTCCCGGAACTCGCCGAGTGGTCCCCGGACGAACGGATCCGGTACGAGAAGGAGACTCTCGGGTTCTACATCACCGGGCACCCGCTCGCGCGCTTCGAGGAGGAGATCGGTCTCTTCGGCGACGTGACGGCCGAGAACGCGGCGTCGAAGGTCGACCAGAACGTGAAGATCGTCGCCCTCCTTGCATCGCTCAAGAAGACGCAGATAAAGAAGGGGCAGAACGAGGGGAAGATGATGGCCAAGGGCGTCCTCGAAGACCTGACGGGCTCCGTCCCGGTCACGATCTTCGCGTCGCTCCTCGAGCGGACCGGTCCCTGGCTGGCCGAGGGACGGCCGGTCCTGGTCTCGGGAATCGTCCGGTCGTCGTCCGCTCCGGGCGCCACGGAACCCGAAGAGGGAGGCGGCGTCGTGCCGGTCGAGATCATCGCCCGCGAGATCCAGGCGCTCGAGGGAATGCGGGAGGCCGCGGCCTGCGCGGTCCGCCTGACGGCACCGCTGCCGGGAACCCTCGACGAGACATTCGTTTCGGTCCGGGAGATCCTGGAGTCGTCTCCGGGCTCGGTGCCGGTGTCGCTGTCCGTCCGTCGTGCCGGGCACTGGGAAGTCACGGTGCGAACCGCAGGCCGGCTCGCGGTTCGACCGACGCCCGAGATGACGAAAGCGCTGGAGAGGCTCCTCGGACCGGGTTCGGTCCGTTTCGTCTACGACCACTCGTGAGCGAGCGGGAGGCCGGACCCATCGCGCCCCTCCTCGGCCCGCTCTCGCGTGCTGCCCGGACTGCGGGATGCGAAGCGTATCTCGTCGGCGGGGCGGTCCGCGACCTGCTGCTTCACCGGCCGCCCGCCGACGTGGACGTCGCCCTCGAGGGGCCGGTGAGCGTGGCCGCGGGTTTCATCTCGGCGCTCTGTGCAGAGACGGGGTGGTGCGTCGAGGCGCGCCACGGTCGCTTCGGAACGGCGACCCTGCGCGGGCCGAACGGAAGGCGGGTCGATGTCGCCGCGACCCGGGAGGAGCACTACCCACACCCGGGAGCTCTTCCGGTCGTGAAGGCCGGCGCGCCCATCGCCCGGGACCTCGCCCGGAGGGACTTCACGATCCACGCGATGGCGTTCCGGCTCTCCGGCCCGGGTATCGACGGGATTCTCCTGGACCCTTTCGGCGGCGAGAAGGATCTCGAGCGGGAGAATCTCCGGCTGCTTCACGGGGGCTCTCTGGCGGACGATCCGACACGGGTCTTCCGGGCCGTGCGCTACGCGGCGCGGCTCGGTTTCGGGCTCGATTCGGGTTTCGCCAGCGCCCTCCGCCGCGGAGTGGAGAGCGGCGCCTTCGAGCGCATTTCCGGCGATCGGCTCCGGAGGGCACTGCAGGAGGTCCTCTCGGAGGAGAATCGGGGCGTGGCCGTTGAGCTCCTCGGGCGCCTCGGTGTCCTGGACGTGGTCGTGGATGGTTGGGGGGCCTCGCTTTCCGGCGCGTGGGATCATCCCGGGGCTTCGGCTGGGGACGAGGCCTGGGGCAGGCTCCTCGAGCCCGCAGATCCCGCCTTGCGAGCGCGGGTTGCGTCCCGGCTCAACTTTTCCCGGGCCCTCCAGCGTGCCGTGGGGTGCCCGCGGTGACGACCATTCTGGTGCTGGCCCTGGCGCTGTTTCTCGATCCGGAGCGCCCCGTCCAGGCGACGCCCGGCTCCGCGGAGGCACCGCGCCGCGGGGTCGTGGAGTCGACCGACACGGCGCCTCCGCCACCGACACCCCGCCCGGACGACAAGACTCTGGTGGCCTCTCTCGACATCGAACAGGGAGCGGGGAAGGACAGGCTCTCCCTGTACCGGGATGGCACCCTGGTCCTCGTGAGAACCTACGAGGGCGTCCGGAAAGTGAAGAAGAAGGTCCTCTCGGAGGAGGAGGTAGGGATCATCCGGAAGGTCTGCCGCGAGGCGATGTCGCTGGACGTCAGCGAGTACCACGTCGACCTTCTCGGGAACGCCAAACCGCGCCGCTTCCGTGTCGAAGTCGGACGAGAAGCCGGCCTTCCACGGGTCTTCGAGTTCGACGAGCTGGCGCGGGTCCCGCTCGTCCTCGGCCGGGCGCGGGGAGCGCTCGAGGGTCTGCTCGATCGTTTCGACGAAACGACGGTGTCCCAGGAGGACCTCTGGGATCCGTCCGGGTTGCGCAGGGGTGACGTCCTGACACGTCGCGCGGACGGCATGCGATACCGGATCGATCGCGACGACGCCTTCGTGAGGAGCCTCGAGATGGTCGAGGTCGTCCGATCGCTTCAGCGCCTGGTCATCCTCCGCGAGGACGTGCCAAAGCTCTTCCTCGACCCCTCCGCAGAGGACGACGGGGGCGCGAGGCGATGATCCGGATCGTGGCGGGAGAGTTCCGGGGCCGGCGTCTGGCCGTCTCGCCCGGCGTGAGGCCGACGACGGAACGGGCGCGGGAGGCCCTCTTCAGCATCCTGGGCGAGGACGTGCGCGGATCGAAGGTCCTGGACGCGGCGGCCGGTTCGGGGGCGCTCGGGTTCGAGGCCCTGTCGCGAGGGGCGAGGGAGGTCGTCTTCGTCGAAGCGAACCGGCGCACGGCGACGATCCTCGAGGCGAATGCTGCCGCGCTGGGGCGGACGGAAAGTGTTCGGGTCATTGCGCGAACGGTGGCGGGCTTTCTTCATCTCGACCGCCCGGGAGGCTTCGACCTCGTGCTCTTCGACCCGCCCTGGGCCGATCCGGTCGCCGGCGAGCTGGAGGGCCTCTGGAAGACGCTCGCTCCCGGAGGGACGTTCGTCGTGGAGCGCGGGAGCGCGGTGAATCCCTGGCCGGGCTCGCCCGTCGAGGCGGTGGTCCGGCGCTACGGCACGACGGCGCTCCACATCTTCCGGAATCGAGCGCCAGACTCCGCGAAAGCGAACGGCTTCCCGGACGGCATTGACCCGGCCGTACGCTGCTCATAAACTCAAGAGTTTGATGCCTCTCTGACAGAGGCGAAACAGGGAGAGAACGAGATATGGCGCTTCCGCGCACGCTCTTCACGTCCGAGTCCGTCACCGAGGGGCACCCCGACAAGATCGCCGACCAGATCTCCGACGGGATCCTCGACGCGATCCTCGCCGACGATCCGGACGGGCGTGTCGCCTGCGAGACTCTCGTCACGACCGGGACTGCGTTTATTGCCGGAGAGATCACCACCAGGACGTACGTCGACATCCCGAAGGTCGTCCGCGAGACGATCCGCGACGTCGGCTACACGCGCGCGAAGTACGGCTTCGACTACCAGACGTGCGCCGTCCTCTCCTCGATCGACAAGCAGTCGCCCGACATCGCGATGGGCGTCGATCCCGGCGGCGCGGGCGACCAGGGGCTCATGTTCGGATTCGCGGTACGTGAGACCGAGGAGTTGATGCCCCTCCCGATCACCCTCGCGCACAAGCTGACGATGCGTCTCGCCGAGGCGCGGAAGTCGCACGACCTCGAGTGGCTTCGGCCGGACGGGAAGAGCCAGGTCACCGTGGAGTACGAGGGGAGCCGCCCGGTCAGGGTCGACGCGGTCGTCGTTTCGACCCAGCACGCCGAGACGGTCCCGATCCTCGAGCTGCGAGAGGCCATCCGCGAAGAGGTCATCAGGAAGGTCGTTCCGGCGGAGCTCCTCGACGACCGGACGAAGTTTCACATCAACCCGACGGGCCGCTTCGTCATCGGCGGGCCGCAGGGTGACACGGGCCTGACAGGCCGGAAGATCATCGTCGACACGTACGGTGGAATGGGCCGGCACGGCGGGGGAGCGTTCTCCGGCAAGGACGCGACGAAGGTCGACCGCTCCGCGTCCTACATGGCTCGCTACATCGCGAAGAACCTCGTCGCGGCCGGGCTCGCCGACCGGGTCGAGGTCCAGCTCGCCTATGCCATCGGCGTCGCGGACCCCGTCTCGATCTTCGTCGAGACTTTCGGCACGGAGAAGGTCGATCCGGCGACCCTTCCGGGGCTCGTCCGGGAGCACTTCAAGCTGACGCCGAAGGGGATCATCGCGTACCTCGACCTGAGGAGGCCGATTTTCCGGAAGACGGCATCCTACGGTCACTTCGGACGAAACCTCCCGGAGTTCACGTGGGAGCGAACCGATCTCGCCGAGCCTCTCGCGAAGGCGGCGGGCCTGGCGGTTTCGGCCGGAGCCTGACGGGTCAGGTCCGAATTCCGAGCAGACCCCACCCGGCCCCAAGGGAGAAGAAGAGATTGGCTCCCCATGCCGCGAGGAGCGGAGGAAGGGAGCCAGTTTCTCCACCTTTGACGAGGGCGGCCCCCAGGATGAGATAGGCGAGGCCGAGGAGCAGGGCGATGCCGATCCCCGCGACCGCGCCCTTTTTCCCGTGCCGGAAAGCGAAGGGGAGCCCGACGAGGGTCAGGAGCAACGGAGCCAGAGCTACGGAGCTCTTCTGGTAGAGGGCGGTCGAGATCGCCGAGACGTCGGCCCCCGCCTTTCGGCGTATCCGGATGAAGCGGGACAACTCCAGGCTGCTCATCTGCCTCGGGTCGGCCCGTCCCGCGAGGAACGTCCTCGCGGCCTCCGGAGCGTCGACGAAGGTCGTTCCGGCCTGCTTGAGGAAGAGAGACGCTCCGTCCTCGCCAAACGTGCGAGTCCAGCCGTCGGCGAGGACGATGCCCTTGCCGGGGACGATCCGGCCGCGTGCACCGTAGGACTTACGGGCCAGGCGGAAGGAGACCGGATCCACCTGGAAGACGGTGACCCCGGTGACGGCGGAGGATTGCGTGTCCCACGTCTGGGCCGAGTAGAACCGGCCTGCTTCTCCCCGTAGGAAGGACCGCCAGGCGTCGGAAACCGCGGCCGCCGGCTTTCCGAGAAGGACGTTTCTAAGACGCTCGGCCTCCGCTGCGGACCTCGGCACCACGGTCTCCGAAAATGCCAGGAGCCCGCCTCCCACCAGGACCGCGAAGAGGAGTATCGAGGCCGTGGAACGAAGCAGGGAGATGCCGTGGGCGAGGAGCGCAGTCGATTCCGACGATCGGACGAGTCCGGCCACGGCGATCAGAGCCGCGGCAGCGAACGCCAGGGGGACGACGTCGACGAGGATCGGGGCCATCTTCGCCTGGAAGTACCCGAGGATCGCCGAAACCGGCGGCCGGATTCTGGCGATGTCGTTCGAGATCTCGAGATACTCGATGAGGATGTAGAGCGAGAGGATCGAGGCGAGGACGAGAGCGAAGAGCTGGAGGAATCGCGTAGCGACGTAGCGATCGACGAGCCAGGCCCTCGTGACACCCCTGCTGCCTGGATCGCCTCCTTCAGGACCATCGCCTGACGGGGTGCCTTCTTTCCTCCAGTCCGCTGACTGGCGGCGGAGTATCCGAACCAGAAACGCCTTTGGGGCGCCGAGGAATGTCCCTTCGAAAAGGGTCCGGTCGTGCCGGATCCGCCGGATGGCGTATAGGCCCAGCACCAGCAGGAGAGCGTTCGGCAGCCACATCGCCACGGCCGGCGAGATCGTCCCCTTGACGGCGCGCGTCTCGCCGGAGGCGTAGAGGATGTAGTACCCGAGCACGATGGCCGCCGAGACCGCGAATCCGGCGGCCCGGCCTCCACGACGATTCACGACTCCCAACGGCAATCCGATCAGGCCGAAGACGAGGCAAGCGGCAGGGAAGGAGAACTTCTTGTGAACCTCGACCCAGGATAGACGGGCCAGCGCTCCGTCCTGGGTCGTTCTCGCACGATGGACGAGCTCCCCGAGAGTCATCTCCCGCAACTGTTTGTCGGGTCTCGTTTTGGCGAATCGTTCCCTTGGGTTCGTGTCGTCGAGGAGGACTCTCTGGGTACGATAGCTGGCCCGGTCGTAGCCCCGTGCGTCCGCTGCGGTGTGGTGTGTGACCGCATCCTCGAGCCGGAGCCAGAGACGCCCTTCGGATTCCTCCAGTTCGAGAGCGCCCGTGCGCGCGAGAGTCAGGCGTTCGCCGTCCGCCGGATTCGAGTTGTCCGTGAGGATGAGCCCCTCGAGGGTCCTGCGGTCCGGAGACGCCCGTTCCACGTAGATTCGGCGTCCCGCGAACTCCGGACTGAAGACCCCGGGCTGGATGCGCTGGGCGATCGCGAAGGTGGAGAGCTGGAGTTTCATCCCATACAGGATCCGGTTCGTCAACGGGACGACGCTGGTCATCACGAGTCCGGTTGCGAGGGTGAACGCGATGGCCAGAACCGCGATCGGGCGGTAGAGGGTGAAGAGGTCCACGCCTGCCGCTCGGAGAGCGACGAGCTCGGAATCCTGGCTGAGGCGCCCGACGCCGACGAGAATTCCGAGCAGGAACGCGATCGGCAGGGTAAGGACGACGATGTGAGGGGTCGAGAACGCGAGGACGCGCCCCATGTCCCAGAGCGGATCTGAGCTCTGGAGAAGAAGGTCGCTGAACTGAACGAGCCCCCGGATCAGCATGAACCCGGTGTAGATCACGAAGGCCACCGCCGTTGGAGCGAAGACCTCACGAAGGGTGTAGCGGTCGGTCAGTTTCATTGGAGAGACCGGATCTGCGATTCCTGGAGGGAACGGTTCTGGCGGCTCATTCTAGTCGGGTCGGGCTATATCGCAACGTCCGATAAGAAATATTATGTTAAATACCATCGAGGCCCACCGTAATTCATTCGGAACCGCCGACATCGGCCACCCACAGATCGAATCTTCGCTTTCAGAGAAACTCCGATCCGATCGCGGGACAGAGGAAACTTGGAGAGAGAGCCAGGCCTCGTCGACTCTTCCCGTGCTCCGGATTCAGTCCTGAGCAGAGCCAGGCAGGGTGCCGTCCTTAGTAGCTTTCGAAGAAGCTGGTTTCAGGAAACGCCCATGCTCTTCGAGGTTCAGCTCCCCCGTCTCGATCCTGCGCAGGAGGCCCCGAAGCGATTTTAGGATCTCGCCTCGATCTGAGGCGCTTCCTCGGAATACGAGGCTGACGGCGTACTCGGCGTCCGGAGGCTGAAAGTTCAGCTCGTAGGCTTTCCTGAGGCTTCGGAAGCGGCTCGGCTCGCCCTGCTCCGCGTCACGACGAGCTGACCGTACGGCGTCCCTTCCGACGCCCTCCTCGCTCCCGAACGCATGAATGGCGTCGAGCATCGCGGGCTCCGTTGGAAGGCGCCCCACCTCGAGAAGGAATGACTTGGAGCGTATGTCGGCACGCCGACATTCGTCTTTTACGCGAAGAGGAAGACGCGCAAGCGAAACCGTCTCGGTAATCGTGACGCGGGACTTTCCGACGGCTCGCGCGATCTGTTCGTGAGTGTAGCCGTGTCTTTCCTGCAGCGTGAGGTAGCCGTCAGCCTCTTCCAGAGGACTCAGGTCCTTCCTCTGGAGGTTCTCGATGAGAGCGATCTCGAGAACTTCGGCGTCGCTGACATCCAGGACGATGCACGGGATGTCGCTGAGCCCGGCCTCCATGGCGGCCCGAAAGCGCCGCTCGCCAGAGATGATCGTGAAGCGGCCATCTTCCCGGGGCCGGACGAGAATGGGCTCCAGGACGCCCTTCGCTTCAATCGAAGCCTTCAGGTCGCTCAGGTCACCGAGGATGCTTCGAGGCTGATCCGGGTTCGCCTCGATCACGTTCATGGCGATCCGACGCCCGACGGAGATCTCCTCGCCACTGAAGAGCTGGTCGACGAAGTGGGGCTCGTGGCGCATCCGGGAAGTTTCGGGGAGCCCGCGACGCTTAGACACGTTCCAGTATCTCCTCGGTCAGGCTGTAGTACTCGGAAGCGCCGGAAGACTTCGGAGCGAAGGTAAAAATGGACTCACGGTAGGCCGGGGACTCCTCGAGGCGAACCGACTTCGAAACGGTCGTCTTGAAGAGCTTCCCTTGAAAAACGGTGTCGATCTGCTTCTGGATGTCGCGGCCAAGTACGGTCCGTCGATCGTGCAGCGTGATCACGACACCGAGAATCTGCAGGCTTGGGTTGGGGCGGCTCTTGATCTTCTCGATGGTCTCGAGGAGGTCGTCTGTGCCTTCGAGCGCGAAATAGGAGGACTGAATCGGGATGATGATGTGGCTGGCCGCGACCATCGCATTGACGGTGATCATTCCGAGGGTTGGGGGCGTGTCGATGAGGATGGCGTCGTACGCAGACGCGACCTCGGCCATCTTGTCCTTGAGCCGGTAGTGGCCGTCGATCTCCCCTATCAGTTTCGACTCGACCTTCGCGAGAGAGATCTTTGCGGGCGCCACCCACAAGCCGGGAAAGTTCGTCTCTCGAATGACGGAGGAGATGGGAACCTCGGGGTCGACGAGAACCTCGTACATCGATGCGCCGATCGTCCGGCGATCGATATAGGACATCGTCGAGTTACCCTGCGGATCCAGATCGACGAGGAGGGTGCGGAGCTTCTTCTGGGCGAGTGCGGCGGCGACGTTGATCGCTGTCGTCGTCTTGCCCACTCCGCCCTTCTGGTTTGTGACCGCGATAATCATGAGAGCTGGCGAGGATACGGGCTGGAGCGCCCGTTCTCAAGGTGAAGAAGAACTCGTTCCCTGCAAGTGGCTTGGCGCGAACGTTCCCTGACCCTGGACGGCGGGCTGCCTGACAGACGTTACATCTTGTACTTTCCGAGAGATTCCGGATCGGCCTCCTCGAACCACTTTCGAAGGCGCTCATGGCTCTGCGCCTCTTCGGAAGCGTCCTGCGCCCGGCTCTTGTCCAGGACCTCCTCCTCCACGAAGACCGGCGAGGACGTCCGCAGCGCCAGGGCGATAGCGTCCGACGGGCGGCTGTCGATGACGACGGGGCGCCCGCCGGCGACGAGGTGGATCTCGGCGTAGAACGTGCTCTCGTGCAGCCTGGTAATGACGACCCGATCGACGACCGCATCCAGAAGCGAGATCGTCTCCTTGAGCAAGTCGTGTGTCAGAGGTCGGGGCGTCCTGACGCCTTCCATCTGAAGGGCGATGGCGTTCGCCTCGAATACGCCGACCCAGATCGGGAGGAAGCACCTGTCGTCGGCATCGCGCAGGATGACGACCGGCATGTTTGCGACGGGGTCGACGATCAGCGCCTTGACGTCCATTCTTATGAGCACGACGACACCCCTTCCCTTCCGAATCTGGGAAGCTTGGGGGAGCGATTCAAGACGCGACCCCTGTGCCGCCGGTTTCGGATGCGCGAACGAGGCGAAGTGGTCGGGCCAGAAGGGAGTTGGAGAGCCCCTTTTCGACCACGGCTCGCACGAAGGTCCCTGCGGGAGTCCCGGGGATTCCGTCGATGTGGACGAGGTGGTTGCAGGCCGATCGTCCTGAAACCCGCTGACCGGTCTTGTCACTGCCTTCGACGAGTACTTCGAGTACATCGCCGACCATCGCCTCGTTGGCCCGGAGCTGCAGCGCCTGCTGGTGGTCGTTGAGCCGGGCGAGACGCTCCTGCGCCACGGGAACAGGGACGTCCTGCTCCCATCGAGCCGCTGCCGTGCGGGGCCTGGGCGAGTAGGTGAAGCAGTACACCGATGAGAAGCGGACCACATCGAGGACGCCGATGGTCGCCGCGAAGTCCTCTTCGGACTCTCCAGGGAACCCGATGATGATGTCCGTCGACATCGCAATGTCCGGAATGGCGGTGCGGAGCCTTCCGACGAGGTCGAGGTATCCGTCACGGGTGTACTGACGTTTCATCCGGCCGAGAATTCGGTCGCTGCCCGACTGGAATGGCAGGTGGAGCGCCGGGCAAACGACCGGGCTTTCGGCCATCGCGACGATCAGGTCATCGTCGAAATTCCTTGGATGGGACGTGACGAAACGGAGCCTGCGGAGACCGCTGATCGCGGATATCGCCCTCAGAAGCTGCGCGAGCCCCTGCCCTGTCATCGGGTCGGAATAGGCGTTCACCGTCTGGCCCAGCAGTTCGATCTCGACGACCCCGTCGCCGACGAGACGCCGGCATTCCTCGACGATCTCGTTCAAGCGCCGATTGCGCTCACGGCCGCGCGTCATGGGTACGACACAGAAGGTGCAATTCTTGTTGCACCCTTCGATGATGGTGATGGACGCGCGGTGCGCGACCGTCCGGGCGACCACCCCTGGCGTGTAGGCGACTTCGTCCATGTCGAAGCCGACTTCCACGGGCCGGTCGCCCTCCTTCTCGACCCTGCGGACGATCGCGGGGAGAAGCTCTATCCTTCCGGTTCCCAGCACGAAGTCGACGGCGGGTGAGCGCCGGAGGATCTCCTCCCCTTCCTGCTGCGCGACGCAGCCGCAGACGCCCAGAAGCAGGCCAGGCTTGAATCGCTTGCGGGCGGCGATTCGCCCGAGGTAGTCGTAGACCTTCTGTTCGGCCTTGTCCCGGACCGAGCAGGTATTGAGCAGGACCAGATCGGCCTCATCGGCAGAGGGAACTTCCAGGTAGCCCTCGCGGGTCATCAACCCGACGAAACGGCGGCTGTCCAGCTCGTTCATCTGGCAGCCCCAGGTTTCGACGAAGACCCTCCGCTTCCCCGGCTCCGTCGTGATGGCAGGCGCCGCGTGCCTCGGCTCGTCTTTCAGCGGAGCCATCCCGGAGGCGTTCCGCTCTTGCGCGCCTCTTCTTCGAGTTCGACGAGACCCGCTCGCGCGGCATCGGCCTCCAGCTCCAGCAGGCGCAGCTTCTCCTTTGCCTGGTCCCAGGCTGGCCGGATGACGCGCTCCCTGTAGTTGCCGTCGCTCCACGCGTAGAAGTCGTTCTCGAGGCGTTTCGCCTCTTCCTGGGCGGCCGACAGGCCGGACTCCGCGCGCTCGATCCGCTCTCGGGCAATCGTCGCGCGCTTTCGCCAGTCCGCTTCCGTTCGTCCGCTTGCATCCCGGTACTCTGGAATGGCGATCGGCCCGACAGTCGGCGTCGGCGCCACCTTCGCCTTGGACTTGGGCTTGGCCTTCGCCGACCCCGTGATATTGATCGAAGCGGGAGGCGGAGTCGCAGACCCCGGCTTCAAGGACTCGTTCGTTATCACGATGCCGCGAGGGGATTTCTGCCCTCCGGTCGATTCTTCGACTTGCGTCTTTCCTGCGGCCCCCGCAAGGGAGCCGGTCGTCGCAGCGCGGGCGGTCGGCGTCGTCCCGGGAGGCACTCCGAAACTCCCACCCCCCAGCTTCCTGGTCGGCTTGCCCGATGGAGTAGGGGTCGGTTCCGCGCCCACGAGAGCGAGGGACACCAGAAAAGCGGAGGCCATTACAACCAGTGACGCGCGATGCTTCATGGCAACGACGTTCCTTCCCGACCATAGCGGTCTTCGAGACGGACGACATCGTCCAGTTCGGGGCTGGAGACCTCGACGATGAGGACGTCGCCTGCAGCCGCGAACATCCTGTGACGGGTTCCAGGGGTGACGTGGAAGGTCTCTCCCGGCGCGAGGGAGAGCAGAACCCGCTCGCCTTCGACCTCGGTCTCCATCCCGAGCGTCCCCGAGAGGACATGGATGGTCTCTTCCTTCACGAGGTGGTACTGAAAGGACAAGGTCTCGCCGTCCAGGATGGAGATCAGCTTCCCGGCGTACTTCCCGTTTGCGGCGAATACCCGCTCGCTTCCCCAGGGTTTCGACACGATCCGGTCGGTCGTCTTCATGCGTTCACCGCTGCCCGGGTCTCAGGGTCGCCGCTGAGCAGGGCCTCTGCCTCCCGTGCCAGAAGGGCGGCGACGTCGTCGGGCGTGGAGAGGGAAAGCGCGGCGCGTGCCATCCTCGAGGCATCGGCCGCCGAGGCGCACCGGGCGACGTCCTTCAGGAGAGGTACGGAACGCGGTCCCATCGAGAACTCCCGGATGCCGAGACCCAGGAGAAGCAGGAAGAGGGCGGGATCGGCAGCCATCTCACCGCAGACGGCCAAGGGCTTTCCGGCAGCGTGGGCCGCCTCCTGCACCCTGGCCACGAGGCGGAGGATGGCCGGGTGGTGGGGCCTGAAGATGTCCGATACGGCTTCGTTCGCACGGTCCGCGGCGAGCGTGTACTGGGTCAGGTCGTTCGTTCCGAGGGAGAGGAAGTCGACTTCCGGAGCGATCAGGTCGGCGGTGATCGCCGCCGACGGGACCTCGATCATCGCGCCGATCGGTACGCTGTGAGGGACGTTGACGCCGCGCTCGAGGAGCTCTTCCCTGGCTTCCTCTACGAACGTCCTGACCCTGCGCACGTCCTCGACGCCGGCGACCATCGGAACGAGGATTCTGAGGTCCCCTTCCGAGGCGACCGAAAGCAACGCGCGGAGCTGGGTCCGGAACATCTCCGGATGGCTGAAGCAGAGCCGGACCCCCCGGAGGCCCAGGACGGGGTTCTCTTCGGCGCCGGACAGGTGGCGGGCGCCCTTCTTGCCGCCGAGGTCGTAGGTTCGGATGACGACCGGCCGGGGCGCGAGCTGCGAGACGACATCCCGGTAGATGGCCGCCTGGGTGGCCTCGTCGGGGAACTCCATGCCGTCGCCGGAGAGATAGAGGAACTCCGAGCGAAAGAGCCCGACACCATCCGCACCGTACTCGAACACGTCCGGAACCTCGCGGGCGAGCTCGATATTGGCCCGGATCGCCACCTCTACGCCGTCGCGCGTCCGCGCGTGCCCGGAGAGGCTTCGCTCCTTGAGTGACTGCTCTCGGGTCGCATCGCGGCCCTGGCGCTCCCGGAACAGTGCGAGAACGTCCTCCGACGGCTCCCTCCAGACGACCCCTTCCCGACCGTCCACGATGAGCCGGTCCCCGTCCCCGATCGAGGCGAGGAGCTTCGGTATCGCGACGACGGCGGGCAGCCCGAACGAGCGGGCGAGGATCGCGGCGTGCGACGTCTTGCCTCCGCGCTCCGTGACGAAGGCGACGACTTTGTCGCGCGGAATCCGCACGGCGTCGGAAGGAGTCAGCTCGTCCGCGACGAGAACGCAGGCGTCGCCCGTGAGAGACGCGAGCCGGTCGACGGCCGCCTCCCCTTCCCCGAGACTCCGCCTCAGGATCGCCGCGACGTCGTCGAGGTCGGATGCCCTGAGTGCGAGGTCCTTGTCGGGGAGGTCCCGCAGCCGCGAGGCGAGAGCGTCGGCGACGACCTCCACCGCCCACTCGGCATTCACCCTCTCCACCCGGATTTTCTTCTCGATCGGACCGAGAAAGGACGGATCCCTCAAGAAGAGCGCGTGCGCCTGGAAGATCGCGGCGTACTCCTTGCCGAGCCGCTCCTCGACCTGCCCCGCCATTTCGCCGATCTCCCGGATACCCGATTCCACGGCCAGACGGAGCCTCTCGAGCTCGGGGGGAACCTCTTCTATGTCGAGGTCTCTCCGCGGCGAAGAGTCGGCGCGTACGAGCCAGACGGCGGCCCGGCCGACGGCAATTCCCGGAGACACGGGAATCCCGGAGAGCGAGAGGGACCGCTTCATGAGCCGAGATTGTAGCCTTCCGTCAGGCTACTCCGACTCGTCGAACCGCCTCTCGACGAGATCCGACAGCGCCGTCATCGCTTCCGCCTCGTCGATCCCCTCCGTCCGGACGACGATCGGCGTCCCCTTGCCCGCAGCCAGGAGGAGCAGACCGAGGATGCTCTTTCCATCGACGTCTTCGCCATCCTTGGAGAGCGTCACGCGGGCGGTGTAGTGGGCGGCGGTATGGACGAGCTTCGCCGCCGCGCGCGCGTGAAGGCCGAGCCTGTTCTTGAGGACGACGGTTTTTTCGATCACGCGGGCCGTTTCTCCGTCTCCATCAGCTCCCCGGCCGCGACGATCGCACGGCGCCCCTTCTCCACGAGCGTCCGGGCCATTTCAGAGGGGTCCTTTCCCTCCCGTGCGAGGGCCCGCGCCTTCATGACCATCGGCAGGTTGACCCCCGTGACGATCTCGATCCGCCCCTTCTGCAGGAAGGCGAGCGCGAGGTTCGAAGGCGTGCCGCCGAACATGTCGGTCAGGAGGACGACGCCCCGCCCGCGGTCGGCCTTCGCGATCGCCTTCTGGAGTCGATCGGAGGCGCTCTCGGGGGCCTCGTCCCACGCGAGGGAAAGGGCCCCCAGAGGCTCGCTCTGATCAGGCTCCAGCACGTTCACCGTCTCCCTCAGCGCATCCGCGAGCGGACCGTGGGAGAGGAGGAGGAGACCGACGTTCGCCGCTGGCCCCGCGAGAGGTTCTTCGGAATTCATCATGGTCCTTCTCGGGTGTCGTCGCGATGGGCGATCCGGACGGGGTAGCCGGCGGCGGCCAGGTCCCGTCCGAGACGTTCGGCGACGTAGACGGAACGGTGACGCCCCCCGGTGCATCCGACGCCGATCGTGAGGTACGCGCGGTTCTCTCGGCGATAGTTGGGAAGGCAGAAGAGAAGAAACTCCAGGAGGCGCCTGTAGAAAGGTCCCGTCGCGACCCCTTCCTCGATGAATCGTGCCACTTCGGGGTCGCGCCCCGTCCTGGGCCTCAGCTCCGGTACGAAGTGGGGATTCGCGAGGAACCGTACGTCGAAGCAGAGATCGATCGACGGCGGCACGCCGTGCTTGAACCCGAACGAGACGATCGAAACCGCGAGGACGCCCGGGTCGCCCGGCGCACGGAAGTGCTCCGCGAGGACGGAGCGGAGCTCGTGGACCGTCATCGCGGTCGTGTCCAGAACGAGGTCGGCCTTCCCTTTCACTTCGGCGAGCAGGCTTCGCTCCCACGAGACGGCCTCGGTCAGGGTTCGTTCCTGGGCGAGCGGGTGGGGGCGACGGGTCTCCGAGAAACGCCGGTAGATCGTCGGGTCGTCCGCCTCGAGGAAGACGACGGTGACGGGGAGGAGGGATCGAAGGTCGTCCAGCAGCGCGGGAAACGCCTCCGCGAAGCCCGGGTTTCGGACGTCGAGAACGACGGCGGTCCTCCCCTTCTGCCCGCGCCCCGACGCCATCTCTTCGCTGAAACCCCTCAGGAGCGACAGAGGGAGGTTGTCGATCGTGTTGTAGCCGATGTCCTCGAGGGCGTGCGCCGCGTACGACTTTCCGGAACCGGAAAGGCCCGTGACGACGAGGAGGTGGTGCTCGCTCGCGGCGTCGCTCACGCGTCCACCGACCGGCGGCGCCTGCGCGGGGGCCGCTTCCGTTCCCTGTCGGAGGCGCTTCGGCGGGCGATCTCCTCGTGCACCCGGGCCGCCATCTCCTTTGCAGCGTTGTAGCCGCGGCGCTTCAACAGGTGGTTTCGGGCCGCGATCTCCACCAGGAGGGCGACGTCGCGACCGGTCGCGACCGGCATCCTCACGAGCGGGACGGCGACGCCGAGAATCGTCTCGGTCTCCTCGTCGAGGCCGAGTCGGTCGTACTCGACGCCCTCGACCCAGTGGGAGAGCCGGATGACCAGCTCGACCGTGTGCCGCTCCAGGACCGCCGCGACGCCGAACAGGAGCGGCACGTTGACGATGCCGAGGCCCCGAAGCTCCATGTGGTGCCGAATGACACCCGCCGACGAGCCGACCAGCGCGTCGTTGTGGAAACGCTTGACGACGACCAGGTCGTCGGCGACGAGGCGGTGTCCGCGCTGGACGAGGGCGAGGGCACACTCGCTCTTGCCGACTCCCGAATCGCCGAGGAGGAGGGTCCCGAGCCCGCCAACCTCCACGAGTACGCCGTGGAGCGTCACGCGGGGAGCGAGGGATTCCTCGAGGAAGGCGGTCAGACCTTCGATCACGGTACTCGTCAGTCGCGGCGTCACGAAAAGCGGGACGTCCCGCTCCTGACACAGGCGCTTGAGCACGGCGGGCGGACGGATTCCCTTCGTGACGATGACGCACGACATCCCCAGCGCGGTGAAGGCGTCGAACCGTTCCTTGACGACGCGGGGGGAGAGAGTCCGCAGGTAGTCGAACTCGCTCTCGCCGAGGATCTGCACCCGCCTCGCCCGGACGTAGGGCAGAAACCCGGCGATGGCCAGCCCAGGCTTCTGGACGCGGGGCCACTCGATGGGACGGTCCAGCCCTGCGCGCCCCGAGACGAGTTTCAGCCCGAGCGGCGCCAGCGCAGGCAGCTCGAGGTCGGCGGCCCTGACGTGCGGCTTCGTCTCGGGGGGCGTAGGGAGCATCGAGGCGTACCTAGACCGGGGTCAGGATCACGACCGATCCGTCCTTGCGGCGATAGAGGACGCGAAGGGCCTCGTCGGACGGGTCCCGGTAGGCGAAAACGTCCTTCTTGCTGTGGCTGAAGGCGTGCAGGGCGTCCTCGTCGAACATCCGGCGAGCCTCGTAGGTCTCGCTCCGGGGCGGCTTTTCGCGTGCGGGGACGGGGGCCTCGGCCGGAGAGGCCGGGACGGCCTTGCGCACGGCTGAGGAGGTGTGCTTCTTCTCTTCCTTGACGCGGGCCTTCGTCTTCTTCGCCTGCGCGGCGACCCGGTCGAGGGCGTTCTGCGCGGCCGTGAGCTGGTCGGCTGCGACGGCCTCCGCGGCCCAGGTCCGCTGGCGGGCCGAGATCGTGACTTCGACGAGCACGCCCCTCTTCTCGAGGCGGATGACGACCTTCGCGTCGGCCTCCCTGGGGAGGACCTTGGAGAGCTTGTCGAGGCGCTTCTCGATCGTGTCCTTCGTCTTCGCATCGACGGTGAGACGCCGGGCCGTGATTTCGACTTTCATCGTGCCTCCTCGCAACTCCTGCGTTGGGGCCTCATACCGGGAGACCGGCTGGCCCACGCTCCACCTTTCGGATCGAGCTGGACGGAATGTGGAGCTCCTCGCGGTACTTCGCGACGGTCCTCCGGGCGATGCGGATTCCCTCGCGGGCGAGGAGCTCGGCAAGGCGCGCGTCGGACAGGGGGTGGGCCGAGTCCTCCGCTTCGACGAGGGCGCGGATCTTCCCCTTGACGGCGAGGGACGACACGTCTTCCCCGGCCGAGGAGCTGATCGCCGAGTGGAAGAAGAACTTCATCGGCAGGAGGCCCCGGGGCGTCGCCATCCACTTGTTGGAGACGACGCGCGAGACCGTGGACTCGTGCATCCCGATGTCGTCGGCGACGTCCCTCAGAATCAGCGGCCTGAGGTGCGCCACGCCCCAGTCGAGGTAGTCGCGCTGCTTGCGGACGATCGATTCCGCGACCCGGACGATCGTCCTCTTGCGCTGGTCGAGGCTCTTCATGAGCCACTGGGCCGCCCTCATCTTTTCGCGCAGGTAGCTCCGGCCCTCTCCGTCGAGCGAGCCGTTGCTGGAGACGAGGAGGCGGCGATAGAAGGAGGAGATCTTCAGGCGGGGCAGGCCGTCGTCGTTGAAGAGGACGACGTAGTCGTCGTCGACCTTCACGACCTGGACGTCGGGCTCGACGTAGATCGTCCGCGAGGAGTCGTAGCAGCGCCCGGGCTTCGGGTCGAGGTGCTTCAGGACCTCGATCGCCTGCTGGAGCTCCTCGACCGGGACGTTCATCTGCCGCGCCAGGACCGGGACCGCCTTGCTCGCGAGGTCGGCGAGCCGGTTCGTGAAGAGGTCCTCGAGAAGTGGCGTCGCGACGCCCGCGGCCCGCGCCTGGATCAGGAGGCACTCGGGCAGGTTCCGGGCTCCGACACCCACGGGATCGAACGACTGGAGGAGGGCGAGCGCGAGGTCGGCCTCTTCCTCGGTGCACGGGATCGCGGCGCAGACCTCGGGAAGCGTGATGCGCAGGTACCCGTCCGCGTCCACGTTCCCGATCATGAAGGCGCACGCTTCCCGAACGACCTGGCCCGTCTCCGAGACGCCCAGCTGTTCGGCGAGGTGGGCATCGAGGCCGGGAGGGGCTTCGGCCCGGTTCTCCAGGGAGAACTCCTCCCCTTCCTCGTTCATTCTCGGGGCCGTCGAGGAGCTCCCCTCGAGGTAGTCGCCGAAGTAGGACTCGAGGTCGATTGCTTCGAAGGACGACTCCTGGGTCGACTCGGCCGGGATCTCAGCCTCGGCCGTTCCCGGTGCGGGCTCCGGAGGCGCCGTTTCCTGGGGAGCGGCACCTCCCTCTTCCCAGGTCGAGCCGGCTGTGTCGGGACCCTCCACGCCGTCGCCCTGGCGGTCGGCGGAGCCCGCGTCCTCCCGTTCCTGCGAGGCGACGGGTTCCTCGGCCTCGGCCGCCGGCGATTCCAGGGTCTCGTCCTCCTCCAGGACCGGGTTCTCGACGATCTCCTGGGTGACGACGTCCTGGAGCTCCAGACGCGTCATCTGCAGCAGCTTGATGGCCTGCTGCAGCGTCGGCGTCATGACGAGCCGCTGCGAGAGCTTGAGGGAGAGTTTCTGTTCGAGTCCCACGATGAATGAAGCGCGCCGAACGGCGTGATCTCTCTCGCGATTCTAGTCCAGCCGGAAGCGGTCTCCGAGGTAGACCCGCCGCACCTCGGGGTCCTCGGACAACGTGACCGGCGACCCGGTCCTGAAGATCACTCCGGCGTTGATGATGTAGCCGCGGTCGACGATGGCGAGAGTGTCCCTCACGTTGTGATCGGTGATGAGGATGCCGATGCCGGTCGTCGCCAGCTCCCGGATGACGTGCTGCAGGTCGAGGACGGTGATCGGGTCGATTCCGGCGAACGGCTCGTCGAGGAGGAGGAAGCGGGGAGAGAGGGTCAGGGCGCGGGCGATCTCGAGCCGTCTCCTCTCGCCCCCGGAGAGCGTGTCGGCGACCGATGTCGAGAGATGGGAGAGCTTGAACCGATCGAGAAGCTCGTGGGCCCGCTCGAGGCGCTCGTTCCGGGAGAGTGGCAGCGTTTCGAGGATCGCGACGAGGTTCTCGAGCGCGGTCATCTTGCGGAAGACCGACGCCTCCTGGGGGAGGTAGCCCACTCCCCGCCTGGCGCGCCGGAACATCGCGAGCTCCGTGATCTCCTCCCCGTCGAGGAGGACGTGCCCGGCATCCGGCTCCACCAGCCCGACGACGATCGAGAACGTCGTCGTCTTTCCCGCGCCGTTAGGGCCCAGCAGGCCGACGACCTCGCCCGCGTCCACGGTCAGGGAGACTCCGTCGACGACGGTGCGGCCCCTGTAGACTTTTCTCAACCCCTCTGCCGCGAGGCGCGGACGTGTCTCGCTCACATTCCCTCCGGTCGCAGGATCCCCTGGCTGGGAATACCCGGTCCCGTCTCCACGTCGACCCGGCCGCTCCCCTTCTGGAAAGTCAGACGAGCTCCGGTCATCCGGTTTCCCTTTCCGTCGAAGGCGGTCGCGGGCGTCCCTTCCAGGGCGATCGCCTCGGCCTGCGGTCGCCACGTGGCCCTGGAGCCCTCGCCACGGCGCCTGTCGGCGCGGTCTTCGACCGTGACGTTCCCGCGAGCCTCCGCGTGGTCTATGGTTCGCTCCGGTCCGAGAACGACGTCCGTGACGTCGGACTTCATGACCCACGTCCCGGAGCTGACGCTGGAAGAGCCTTCGATCCGCACGAGGCGATCGGCTTCGCGGTGCGTCAGGACGCTCCCCGACGCTGCGACCGTCTCGACGGCGGCGATCTTCGTCTCCGGATCGACCCTCCTCCGCCGGAGGGTCGCCCGGACGTTTCCCTCGGCTCGGAGCGACCGGTCCCGGTCGTCGAGGAGGAGGGACTGGGCCCGAAGAACGTTCTCCTCCTGCCAGGCGGTGACGTTTCCGGTGAGGAGGACCCTCCGGTCCGCCGAAGTGACGCGGAGGAAGTCCGACTCGGATGAGACGGGCGCATCCGACGTGGCGCCGAGGATCTCGGACCCCTCGCGGCCCCGAAACGTCGTCTTCACGTTTCCCGCCCCTTCGATCCGCTCGTCGCGGCGGAACCAGGTGAGGACGGTCGCCAGGACGCGGGTCTTCTCGTCCTCGTAACGCGCCGGCGCGTCGACGGTCCCTGCGAAGACGGCGCTCTCGTCCGTCGCCCGAAGCGTTGCGCGAGGGGCCTTCACGGACGTCCTCGGCCCCTCGGCCAGCGTCACCCCGCCGTCGAGAATCGCCGTCTCGATCGTCCTCCCATCGGGTCCGAAGGAGAGCTGCCCGCTGCCTGCCGTCAGGAGGCGTGCCGCCGGAGGTGACTTCGAGCCCGGGCGAGCCTCCGGCGCCGACTCGACCATGGAAAGCGGTCCGGGAACCGTCACGCGCGTCAGGGTCCCGCCGGCGAGCGACGCCTCGAAGTCGGGCGAAACCGCCTTTCGGGCGCCCGATGGGCCATCGGGAGGAATGTCGAGCCTTGCCGGAGCACCCGAGAGCAGGAGTCTCGAGGCCGCGCCGGTCGCGTCGCGCCGGAGCTCCAGGCGATCTCCTTCCGCCCGGACCAGGCTCGTGAAGGCCTCTCCCTGAACGGGAAGGAGCACGGCGATGACGGAGCCGTGCGCCCGCAGGTCTTCCGTCTCGCCGACGGGTTCCCTCTCGGCCTCATCGCCCCGCAGGAGAAGCTCATCCGTCTTCAGGACCACCGCTCCACGGGCCGAGAATCCGCCACCCCGCCGCAGGTCGACCTCGTCCGCGGAGAGCGCGATCCGCCGCCCCCTCTCGTCCGCACCCCTCAAGCGCACCTGCTTGCGGAACCGGACCACGCCCGCGGCCGTCTCGACGAAGCCTTCGAGGGCCGTCGCGAAGAGCCCGTCACGCAGGGCCGTGACGGATCCCTCCGATACGAGGAGCTTGAGGGCCGGGTCGTACCGGAAGGAAACGCTTCGAACCCCGACGCCTTCCCCGTCGATGCGTACTCCCTCGAAGACCCGGAACGCCTTGGTCGAAGGGACGAACTCGGCGCGTGGAGCGGCGACGACCGCCGTCCGGCCCGTCGCCGCGTCGCGGCTCTGAAAGGTGACGTCCTTCAACCGGAACATCCTGTCGGCGCCCTCGGCGAACGCGATCGCCTCGGCCGCACGGAGCCGGTAGACCTCCGCCCCTCCTGCATCGCTCTCGGAATAGTCGAAGTCCTCGAACCGAAGCCGGTCGCGTACTCCCTGCGACTCGCGCAGGAGGGTCTCGGCGACCTCGTCCCGCGCTTCCAGCGTCCGGGCTCCCGAGGGGCGGTACGAAAGGACGACGAGGAGCGGAAAACCTCCGAGTGCCAGGAAGGCGAGGGCGCGACGGAGGACGCGTCGAGTCCGGCCCGTCATGCGCCCTCCACCCGGACGGCGTCGAGCACCGTCAGTCCCGGCCGCCCGAGGAACGCGTCGTGGGACACGTTCGCGAGGATGTCCCAGGTCCCTCTCCGCTCCGGCCCCGGAATCGTGCCGAGGGACCAGCCGACCGCCTCGAGACGGAGGCCGTCGCGCTCGAACGTCATGCGCAGGCCACGTTCCCCGACCGGCCTTCCGCGCCCGTCCCACCGGAGGGACGGCAGAAGGAAGAGCGGGCGCGGATTGCCCATTCCGTGGGGCTCCAGCCTCGAGAGAGCTTCGACGAGCGCCGGCGTCACTTCCGGCGGCGCGAGCACCGTGTCGGCCTCGTAGACGACGCTCCATTCCTCGTCGTCGCGCGCCCCCGCAAACGCGGCCTGCGCCTCGTCCCGAAAGGCCTCGAACCCGGCCGCCGGAACGGAGAGGCCGATCGCGGCGTGGTGGCCTCCGAAGTCGGCCCCGTGCCTGCGTGCGACGGGGGCGAGGCGATCGAAGAGGGGCGTTCGCCCACAGGTCCTTCCGCTGCCGCCGACGCGGCCGTTCTCCCGCGAGAGGAGGAGGACCGGGCGATGGAGCGCCTGGGCGACTCTCGAAGCGGCGATCCCGAGGACGCCGCGGTGCCACCCCTCTTCCGGCGTACCGGCCTCGACGACGAGGGCGTCCCGGACGGGGTCGAAGGTCGTCTCGAGCCTCGAGAAGGCGGCCGCGACGACTCTCTCCTGCATGCGCCGCCGCTCGGTGTTCGCGGCTTCGATCTCGTCGGCGAGGACGTTCGCCCGGGCGGAGTCCGTCGTCGTCAGGAGCTCGAGGGCGCGAAAGGCATGGTCGATGCGACCCGAGGCGTTCAGGCGGGGGGCGATGCGGAACGCGACGTCGTGAACCGAGGGGCTCTTCCCGGCCCTGACGGAGCAGCGAGCGAGGAGCGCCGTCAGGCCGGGCGAGCGGGGCTCGGCCAGGCCGGAAAGGCCCCACGACGTGAGGACGCGGTTCTCTCCGGTGAGCGGCACCATGTCGGCGATCGTCGAGAGCGCCGCCACCTTTGCGAGGGATGCCATCCAGGGCCGGATCGAGCTGCCGCCGATCCCGACCCGTGCCCCATCCGTGCGCAGCAGCGCCTCGGACAACTTCCACGCGATGCCCGCTCCCGCGAGCTCCTTGAACGGGTAGGGACAGCCGGGGATCCTCGGGTTGAGGAGGACTGCGCCCTTCGGCAGCTCCTCGGGCGGAAGGTGATGGTCGGTCACCACGACGAAGACGCCACGTCCCACGGCCTCGCGAATCGGATCGACGGCGGTGATACCGCAGTCGACGGTGACGATCCCCTCGGGAGAGTGCTCGTCGAGGACCCGGCGCAGCGTCTCGGGCCTCAGGCCGTAGCCGTCCAGGAGACGGTGGGGCACGAAGGGGACCGCGTCGGTTCCGAGCCGCTTCAGCGTCGTCGTGAGGATGGCGAGCGCGCCGATGCCGTCGCAGTCGTAGTCGCC
>Ga0209573_1001648_pt1 | contig 32908 bp, 22 predicted proteins | sample TNRBio252014_DNA_FD_185870 | JGI IMG/M metagenome (GOLD analysis project Ga0209573, IMG submission 185870) | Wastewater treatment Type I Accumulibacter community from EBPR Bioreactor in Madison, WI, USA - TNR Reactor_6/25/2014_ DNA (SPAdes)... | ecosystem: Engineered > Bioreactor > EBPR >...
ATGCACCCGGCCATTCAGGCCCTGGAAAATGCCATCATCCGGGAAATCTGGTTGGAAAAAGTGGTCGCCCTCTCGCTGTTTTTGACCGGCTGCGGGCTGATGTGGCGCTGCTACCCGGAACATCCCCTGCTGGCGGGATTAGGTGTACTGTTGGCGGTCATCGGCGTGCGCTTTGGCGTATCGGCAGTCAAAATCTGGCGGGCAGCGCAACATCCGTTGATGCAATTGCTGCGCCGGCAGCCGCAGCGCATTGTCTGGGTTTACAGCGTTGCTAAAGACCTGATGCCGTTTGGACTGTACATTTTCAGCCGGGGTACGTTCTATTTTCAGTTAGAAGATGGCCGTTCGCTCGACCTGAGCGTTCCGGCTCGACAACTCAAACTCATCTCCCGAACCCTCAACCGCTTGTTGCCGGACGCCAGTTTTGGCTATTCCGTTGAGCGGCGGCAATTGTTTGCAGTGGATCCGAAACGTTTGCGGCGTTCGCAGGGTGGGGGAGAAGCGGATGACAATGAACAGCCACGAATGAAATAAAAATCCCCACTTTTGCCGTTACTTTGCTGTGCAAATACCTTAACGTGAAGAATATTGCCATTTTTGCTTCCGGAACAGGCAGCAATGCGCGTAAAATCGTGGAATATTTCAAAGAAAACCCAAATTTTAGCGTTAAATTGCTTGTTTCAAACCGCGCCGATGCGCCGGTGCTCGATATGGCCACCGAAAATGGCATCGCGACGTTGATTTTGAGCAGGAAAATGTTTTACGAATCGGAAGAACTTTTGACAGCACTTCAACAACACGATATTGACCTTATCGCCTTAGCCGGATTTCTTTGGCTGGCGCCGCCGTACTTAGTCAAGGCTTACGAAGGCCGGATGGTCAACATTCACCCGGCACTACTCCCGGCGTTTGGCGGCAGGGGCATGCACGGTATTCACGTACATGAAGCCGTGAAAAAAGCCGGAGTTGCCCAAAGTGGCATTACCATTCATTTTGTGAACGAAAAATACGACAGCGGCAGCATCCTGTTTCAAGCGAGTTGTCCGATTGCACCGGAAGATACAGCAGCGGATATTGCCCGTACAGTGCTCCAATTGGAACACCGGCACTATGCGCCCGTTTTAGAAGAATTACTCATCAACATTCCTAAACTACATTCATAAATCAAATGGCATGATGAACAGAAACATTTTGCTGCTATTGGCGATCTGCACGCTTACAACGGGACTGAGCGCTCAAAGCGCGAAGAAGCTGGAAAAATCGGCAGACGCGCTGTACGAGCAGGGCAAATTTGCAGAAGCTGCGCAAACGTACGAGTCCGCCTGGCAAAAAAAGAAAAAAAACATTGAACTGATCTTTAAAGCCGGAGAGGCTTACTACTCGATCAAAGACTACCGCAAAGCCGCCGAAAGCTACCAGCACGTGCGCGGCAAAAATGACGAATTTCCGCTGGTGGGACTCAAGTACGCCCGCAGCCTCAAGCAGGATGGTCAATACGATAAAGCCAAGGACGAGTTTAAAAAATTTATGGATGGCTACACCGGCGAAAACAAGGCTATCCTGGAAGACATCATCCAGACGGAAATCCGGGGATGCGACCTGGGCACCCGATTGCCAGTGCTGGCCGACCGCAGCGTTGAAGTCCAGTATCCCGGAACCGGCATCAACTCTGAAGAAGCTGAATTTGCACCCAGCCCGGTTTCCGATGATGAGTTGTATTTTTCTTCGGCGATTGGCGGCAAAGCCCGCATTTATGTATCCACACGCCAGGCTAACCGCTGGTCAAAAGCGTCTATTCCGGCCAATTTTCCGGTGGTTTCCAACAGCCATTTTTGCAACGGCAGCATAACGCCTGATGGCGAGCGCATCTATTTTACGGTGTGTAATGCTGAAAAAGCCTGGAATGACCTAAGTACTCGCTGCGAAATTTTCGTAACGAAAAAAAGCGGAACGGGCTGGTCGCAACCGGAACGCCTGCCGGATTACGTGAACCTGAAAGGCATGACGGCTACGCACCCGTCCGCGGCACACGTAAACGGCCAGGAACTGCTCTATTTCGCTTCTAACCGCGAAGGCGGACGCGGCGGAATGGACATCTGGTACGTGGTGCGAGACCTGGGTTTGGAAGGCAATGATTTCACCTTTCCGGTGAATGCAGGACCGGTCGTGAATACCCTTGGCGATGAAATTACGCCCTGGTTTGATTCAGAAAGCGGTAACCTTTATTTCGCTTCTAATGGTCATGCCTCCATCGGCGGATTTGATATTTTCCGTTCGCAAGGTTCAGAAGTCAATTGGAGTGTTCCAGAAAATGCCGGCTTGCCCATCAATTCGAGCGCGGATGATTATTTCTATGTGAAGTCGCCTTCGCAGAATACCGCTTTCGTGGTGTCGAACCGCATCTTTGGCGGCGAAAAAACAACGACCCGCAACGCCGATATCTTCGAACTTTCGAGCGGCAGTAAACGCTTAGCGCTCAAAGGCAACGTCTACGATAAAGCTTCGGGCGACCAGTTGAGCAACATCACGGTGATGTTGTACCAGGTTTTTGACGACGGCACGGATAACCTGTTGGTAAACAAGAATTTCAATACCGGAAACTACACGTTTGAACTGTTGGCCAACCGCCGTTTCCGCGTGGAAGTACAAAGCGAAGGCTATGAATCGGCTTCCTACGAATTCGCAACAGATGATCCGAATAATTTCACCTACGGCCAGCCCGTCTTTTTGAATGGCGGTGCGGCGCCTCTGCCAGATGATCCGATTATTCAGGATGATCCTATTGTGATGCCTAACGACGATCCGAAAGGCCAGCAGGGGGCTACCACGTATACCGCCCGCGGCACTTCGCCTGATGACAATTTGGAATATGCCAGTACGGCGCCCCGCCACAAGGGGCTTTATTATAAGGTGCAGGCCGGAGCATTAAAGCAATACAGCGCTAACCGGAAGGATCTGAAAAAGCTGGAAGAATTGGGTCGGGTGGATACAGAAAAAATTGTTTCCAGCAAGTTGACCCGTGTGATGGTCGGCGACTTTTTTACCAAAGAAGAAGCGTTGCGCGCCGTGCAGGCCATGCGGGATCAAGGTTTCCCGGAAGCCTTTGTTGTGCAGTATGAGGATGGGGTGCGCTACGGGAAGGTGACGCTGGATTAGCCTTGAATGTTTTTTACCACATAGTCCACAATAGTATGGGTCACATAGATCACATAAGAACTGCTCCCTGGGTGCATCAGAACTATGTGCTCTATCCCGCCGAGTCGGGACAAGTTGTGAAAACCCCTATTGTGAACTATGTGGTAAAAAAAAATATATCCATAAAATAGCATCTTTTAATATGAAAATGACCTCATCATGGTTTTTGCTTGCTTTGTCAATGACCCAGTGGGTTGGCGGGCATGTATGCCTTGAGATAAGCTATTGGATTGAAATTCAACGACAAATGAGCGCGCAGGAACAAGCGCTTGCTGCAATTGTACAGCAAAAAACAGGCATAGAAAGCGCTGTTCGTGTTTTGTCAGAAGACGAGCTTATGCCACGTGGCAATTTTTATGGTGATTTTGTTTTTTTAGAAAAAACGGAAGCCAAAACGATTTACTATACGGTTGAGAACCAATCATATTCAACCGTGTATAAAGCCTTATCCCAAGCGCACGATCAAAAAACTCCGATCTCGAATGGGCCTTCAGAAAAACTGTTGAAAGGGCTATTCAAAGTATTTGAAATGCAGGATACCCAATGGCCTGCTCTTTTTTTTCAAAAGCGGTTGACACCGGCATTCCAGTATACCACGCCTTTAAGTTTTTTATTCAAACCCTTAATGCTGCATCCTCCTGCACAAGCCTGACAGATTAGGTATTTTTCAGGTATTTTCGGGCAACTTTTCTGCCTCATTCCCGTAAGGTGATACATTTGCCGGATTTTGCCTGCCATTTTATTTCATTCAATGAAAACGGCGATGAATTCCTGTTTTAGCCGTTAAAATACGTTTTTATGAAAAAAGTAACTACCGCGTTATTGTTAATGCTCCCTGTTCTGTTTTTTGCGCAAAGCAACAATAAAGGGGCCTTTAGCGGCATCGTATATGACGCTGACCGCTTGGTTTTGTCCAATGCAACGGTACAGTTGCAGCCCGGGGAAATTATCCATTCTACTTCTGATAAAGGCGTTTTTAATTTTGAAAACCTGACCCCGGGCAACTATACGGCAGTTTTTTCTTTCGTGGGATTTGCATCCCAAGAAAAAGCTATTCGCATTCGTGCAGGAGAAACAACCAGATTGAATATCACCCTCGAACTGGAATCGAAGACCCTGCAAACGGTGACCGTCCAAAGCTATGCCCAGCGCATTCCCGAACTGGGGCGTTTGGAAAATGTCCACAGCAGCTACATTATATCGGGCAAAAAGAACGAGGTCGTAGATGTGTCTATGCTCAACGCCAATTTGGCGGAAAAAAACGGACGACAGATTTTCGGTAAAATCCCCGGCGCATTCGTGTACGATATGGACGGCTCCGGCAACCAGGTCAATGTGTCTACCCGCGGCCTTGATCCGCACCGTTCGTGGGAGTTTAACGTGCGCCAGAATGGCATCATGACCAATTCCGACATTTACGGCTACCCGGCCAGTCATTACAGTCCGCCGATGGAAGCCATCCGCCGCATCGAATTGGTGCGCGGCACCGGTTCTTTGCAATACGGCGCCGCTTTCGGCGGAATGATTAATTATGTGACCAAAATGGCGGACACGACCCGGGAACTTTCCGGGGAATTGCTGACATCAGTTGGTTCTTATGGCCTGTTCAGCAGCTACCTTTCTGCGGGTGGCGCAAGTGGCAAATGGCGCTATTTCGGTTATTACCAAAAGCGTATGTCTGATGGCTACCGCGACGGCGCTCGCAGTGAATCCGACGCCCAGTTTTTGGCGTTGGAATACCATGCTTCTTCAAAATTTAATATCCGGGCAGAAGTGGGGCGCAGTACCTATCTTTTTCGCGTTCCGGGGCCATTGACAGACAATATGTTTTATGAAAATCCCCGTCAGGCTACGCGCACCCGCAACTACTTCAGTCCCGACATCGTGATTCCGGCTTTGACCATGAACTGGCAAATCGCACCAAAAACGAAACTTGTATGGGCGACCTCGGCATTGTTGGGTGACCGCAGCAGCGTACAACTCCTTGGTTTTGCCGATGTGCAGGATGTGATTGACCCGACTACCGGCCTGTACAAAAATCGCCAGGTAGATATTGACAATTTTCACAGCTACAGCACGGAATTGAAGATTTTACAAAACTGGTCGCTGGGTCGGGTACAAAATACCCTTTCGGGAGGTGTTCGTTACATCAACAATGATTTGCACCGTCGCCAGGTTGGGAAAGGCACGACCGGCAGCGATTATGATTTATCATTAGCAGAAGGCGCTGCTTTTGGGCGTGATTTGCACTTTAAAACCAGCAATATTGCGGTGTTTGCAGAAAACCTGTTCCAAATCAGCCAACGATTTTCACTGACTGCTGGCTTCCGTTTTGAAAACGGGGTTACGAAAATGGAAGGCGATATTTCCTATCTGCCCGACAATGAAATTCCGCTCGAAATTGAGCACCGGTTTCCGTTATTCGGCGGCACGGTTCAATATAAAATCAACAATACTATCCGCATTTACGGTGGCGCTTCCCAGGCGTATCGTCCGGTCATTTTTGCCGACGTCATTCCCCCCGATGCACTCAACCGTACCGACGATAACCTGCTGGACGCTACCGGCTGGAATTTAGAAGCGGGCGTGAGCGGAAAATTAGGCAGCCGGTTGAATTTCGATCTCAGTTATTTCCGGATATTGTATAATGACAGGATCGGCACCCAGGCGATGGAAGACCCGGATGGAACGGCTTTTTTCCTGAAAACAAATGTGGGGAATACCGTCACCGATGGGGTTGAACTGTATATGGAAGGCCGGCTGTTTTCGGATAACGGCACCGCGAACATGAGTTTGTTCACGGCATCTTCCTGGATGGATGGTCGCTACGTCAAAGGCTCGGTGGTGGTGAACGGCGAAAACACAGACCTCACGGGGAACGACCTGGAGAGTGTACCCACCTGGATCAGTCGCAATGGCCTGAACTTTTCATGGAAAGGTCTGTTGGCAACCGTGCAATACAGCTATGTCAGTGAAAGTTTCGCAGATGCGCTGAATACCGTGACGCCATCGGCCAACGGCGCGAGGGGTCTTGTTCCTGCATACGGCCTCTGGGATGCCTATGTTTCCTGGCGTTCGGGCAGATACTTAGTGCGGTTAGGTGTAAACAACATCAGCGATGAACAGTATTTCACCAAGCGCCCGACCGGTTATCCCGGCGGCGGGATATGGTCCAGCGATGGCCGCTCCGTGACAGCGACGGTTGGGATTGGGTTTTGAAAATCTTTCTTATTTCACTACACTTAACTTCCCACCCTGCAACGTTTAAAACCAAAACAGTCTACCAATTGTTTGTATCAATAATTTTCACAACATCACAACATCCTTAAATTTTATAAACAATGGCATACGAATTTTCTGATGCGTCTTTTCATGCGGAAGTATTAGGCAAAGAAGGTGTTACAGTGGTTGATTTGTGGGCGGAATGGTGCGGCCCCTGTATCGCGATGTCTCCCGTCGTAGAACAACTGGCAACTGAATACGAGGGCAAAGCCGTCATTGGTAAGCTGAACATTGACCATAACCCGGAAACACCCACTAATTACAATGTACGGGGCATTCCGACTTTTCTGATTTTTAAAGGCGGCGAACTCAAGGAAAAGCTCATCGGTATGCATAGCAAACAATCCCTCAAAGCTAAAATTGACGCTTTCATAGACTAAGCGCATGATCTAAAACCAGTGCGACCTTCCCACCCGAAATTACCTTCTGTTCTCCAAGTTGAATTTTGGAGCGCGCTATGTTAATTTTAATATAAAACTATCCTTTCTCCGTCTGAAATATCCGAATTGCCCAAACGCATTCGTTAACTTGCCGTACAAAAACCTTTATACGTTATGGTAACAGTTAACTGTGCAACCGGTACCCTGGCACCTTATGTGCCCTCGGCAGCAATGCCCTGGAACCGGCAACGGGCGCTACACCTGTATCGCCGCTTAGGCTTTGGCGCTACGCCACAGGAAGTGGACGCCGCATTGGCTCAAAACCCGGTGGCTTTGGTAGACAGCCTTATTGATGCGGCCATTGCCTTGCCGCCAACACCGCCGCCCGTTTGGGCTGATTGGGACATCAACGATTACACGGATTTCGGACAACAGACTCAGGAACAATTGATTGTCTACGTTACCGATTGGATAAAGGACATGATCGCCAACGGCTTGCGCGAAAAGATGGCGCTTTTTTGGTCCAATCATTTGGTTGCCCGCTACGAAACCTATGTATGTCCATCCTACCTGTACCAATACCATACGCTACTGCAAACCCACGCCCTTGGCAATTACAAAACATTCGTTTATGAAATGGGCAAAACGCCCGCCATGTTGATTTTTTTAAATGGCGTTCAAAACACGCTTTTCAGTCCAAATGAAAACTATGCACGCGAATTGTACGAACTGTTTACCCTTGGCCAGGACAATGGCTACACGCAGGAAGACATCGTCAATACCGCCCGCGCCCTGACCGGCTGGAACGGTTTCACAGTGGCCTGCGCACCAATTCCTTACGTGCCTTTCCTGCACGACAATGGCAACAAAACCATTTTTGGTCAAACCGGGAACTGGGGCTACGACGACGTACACAATATCCTGTTCACCCAACGGGATGATGAAATTGCCCACCACATTTGCGCCAAGCTCTACCGTACGTTTGTGCATCCGGAAGTAAAAGAAGAGATCGTTGCTGAATTGGCAAACACCTTCAAAAACAGCAACTGGGAATTGGCGCCCGTGCTGCGGCAACTGTTCCGGAGCGAGCACTTTTTTGACGAATTCGTCATTGGCGCAGAGGTGAAAAGTCCGACCGAACTGATGCTCAACCTGATTCGTGAAAGCGGCAACACCTTCAACGACGAGATCATAGAGGTGAGCACTTACCTGATTTATAACCTGGGGCAGGAACTGTTCAATCCAACCGATGTGGCCGGCTGGCCGGGCAATCGCGAATGGATAGACAGCAGCACGCTCACCGGGCGCTGGTTAGCCTGCGATGCTTATCTATATGGAATGTTTGAAAATTTTCCGCAGGTGTTGGTCAACTTAGCCAAAACGCTGAGTGGCAATTCGACCGATCCGGAAGTAGTCGCACGTGCTATCGCTGATTTTTACACGCCTAACGGCCTGTATTCTGATGAAGCCTACGTGCGGGCCGTTGCTGCCTTCAAGTGGGAGGTTCCTCAGAATTACTACGACAATGGTTTGTGGAATTTGGACTGGCCAACAGCGCCGGCGCAAACGGCTTTGTTGATACGCAACTTATCGCGCTTGCCCGAATTTCAGTTGATGTAATTGACCATCTTAAAAAAGACATCCAATGAGTAATCATCATAAACCTGTTCACGAATCAAAATTGCGGAAAGGCAGCGCCCTCGAACACGGCGCCGAGCACGAAAAAGACCACCGCAATTGGAGCCGCCGCAGTTTTCTGCGCAATATTGGCGTAGCGGGCGGCGCCGCTATTTTTCTCAACAACCTGCCCGTAAGGGCGATGGCGTCTTCCCCTTTGGCCTGGGCGCTGAGCAATACCACCACCGACCGTATCTTGGTGCTTATCCGGCTCAAAGGCGGCAACGACGGCCTGAATATGATTATTCCGGTATTCGACTACGGGACTTACCAGGCGAACCGGCCTACCATTGCGATTCCGCAGAATCAACTCATCGGGTTGAGCGCCGAATTAGCCATGCCCAATACCATGCAGCCGCTGCAAAATATGTGGCTCGACGGCCAGATGAAGGTTGTGAATAATGTGGGTTACCCGGATCAAAACCTGTCGCATTTCCGGTCTTCCGACATCTGGGCTTCGGCCAGCGATTCGAACGAAGTTTGGCAATCGGGCTGGCTGGGCCGCCTGCTGGATGCGCAGTATCCGGAATTTATTACCAATCCGCCTTCGGTGCCGCCTGCCATTCAGATCGAAGGCAGTGGCAATCTGTTGTTAGACAACGAAGATATGGACAGTATGGGTTTAGCGGTCAGCGACCCCAATTTATTGTATGAAATCGCCCAAACCGGCAGCCTCTACGACGTAAACGACGTGCCGGACTGCTACTATGGCGAGCAGTTGGGCTATATCCGCGCGGTTGCGAACAATACATTCCGCTATGCAGAAGCAATTTCCGTGGCGTATAATGCCAGCACCAACGCCGTGGATTACACCTCGGATCTGGGCCGGCAATTGGCCATTGTGGCCCGGCTCATCAAAGGTTCGCTGGGAACAAAATTCTATATGGTCACGCTCGACGGCTTCGATACGCACGCGGCTCAAAACAATAACCATCCGAACCTTTTGAATATTCTGGCATCCAACGTGAAAGCTTTCTACGAAGACTTAGCCGTTGGCGATTTTGCCAAAGATGTGCTGTGTATGACCATTTCTGAGTTTGGTCGCCGCCCGGAACAGAACGCTTCCGGTGGCACAGATCACGGCGCCGCAGCGCCTATGTTGATGTTTGGTGAAGGCTTGAACGGCAACGGTTTTGCGGGTTCTTTGCCGGACTTAGATAACCTGGATAACGATGGGAACCTGCAATTCGACGTGGATTTCCGGCGCATCTATGCCACCGTGCTGGAGCAATGGCTGTGCCTTGATCCAACATTAATTGATGATATTCTGGGGAATAGCTATGACCGTTTACCAGAATTGGGGCTTACCTGCAATGCAACAGCAGTGAATTACGTCACGGCGCCAGCGATACAACACAAAGCGCTTTATGGGCAAGGCGAAGTGATTATTCAATACACCTTGCCGGAGGCTATGCCGGTCGCGGTTCGGATTTTTGATATTCTCGGCAAGCCGGTTACCACCTTGTCCGACGGCTATCAAATGCCGGGAGAACATCGGGTCAGTTTCCGAAACCCACAAGCGCGCTTAGCTGCGGGCATTTACGTGTACAGTATCCAGGCCGGAAGGCACATCTACAGCCAAAAGATCAGGATGGTGAATTGATGAAACCGGGTTGGCGGATCATACAAAATTCGCCAACCCGCATCTTTTTCGACAGAGAACTGTTATGCACATTAAACAGTAAACAGGTAATTTTGCGTTAAATGGCAAAACAGCAACAGGAATATGATCAACTATTTTAAAGATTTGTTGGAACGATCCGCTTTCGGCGTGTGCAGCTACTTAGGAGAAAAAATGGGAGTAGCCTCCGCCAGTGTGCGTATGTATTTCATTTACGCATCTTTCATCACTTTGGGATCGCCATTACTCATCTATTTAGCCGTGGCCTTTTGGCTCAATATTAAGCGCTATTTAAAACAAAGCCGCAATTTGTTGTGGAACTGAATTTGCCAGGCCTTACTCGCCGCTGAAAGCGTATTGAACTAAATTAGCGCCCATGCGCAGCGCCTGAAGCCTGACTTCCTCGGGGTCTTTATGTACCTGGGGGTCTTCCCATCCATCGCCAAGGTCGCATTCAAAGGAATAAAAGCAGACCAAACGACCTTCCCAGAACAAGCCAAATCCTTGCGGACTTTTCCCTTCGTGCTCGTGAACTTTCGGTAAGCCGTTTTTGAAGGTAAATTTCTGGCGGTAGATCGGATGTTCGAACGGTAGCTCAACCATTTCCTGCTCCGGGAATACTTTTTTCAAAGCAACCCGCACGTAAGGATCCATGCCGAAGTTGTCATCAATATGCAAAAAGCCTCCCGCCATCAGGTAATTGCGCAGGTTTTCGGCTTCGGCATCCGAAAAAACGACATTGCCATGGCCCGTCATGTGTACAAACGGATAGTTGAATAAATCAGCGCTACCCACCTCAACTACAGCGTTTTCCGGATCAAAATTGATGCCTAACTGTTGGGCGCAAAATTTCGCAAGATTGGGTAAAGCGGTTGGATTGGCATACCAGTCGCCACCGCCATTGTATTTCAACAAAGCCAATTTAAGCGGCAGATTTTCTTGAGTCGTAAAAGACAAACCGACAAAAAAAGCCGGTAGCAATAGCCAGAATAAGCGTTTCATTTCTTCTTTCCTTTTTTGGCCGCCTCAGAAAGCGGCTAATACCCATTGATCATGTTGACGGCATGGCAGGCGACAATACCTGCTGTTTCCGTTCGTAAACGATGCGGCCCCAAATTTATTCCGGAAAAACCACAATCGAGTGCTTTTTGTATTTCTTCCGGGGTAAAATCACCCTCCGGCCCAATAATTACATAAACGTCCCCGCCCGGTGGATAGTTTTCTTTTAGTGTTTGGTGTGGCGATTCGCCCATATACGCAATGAACCGACAGGCTTCTTTGTTTGCAGATTCAACGAATTTCCCGAATGGGGTAAACTGATGGAGTTTCGGCAGGTAAGCCCTCAGCGATTGTTTCATGGCGGAAAGCACAATTTTCTGCAGGCGGTCTAAGCGGATATTGGAGCGCTCCGAACGTTTGCATTGCAGCAGCGTGATTTCATCTACGCCTATTTCTGTGGCTTTTTCCAAAAACCATTCCGTGCGTTCCATCTGTTTGGTTGGCGCTAAGCCTAAATGCAGTCGAAACGGCCTTTTTTGATACTCCGGAATGGTTTTTTGGATAGTAATGCGACATTGTTTTTTACCAACGTCTGCCAACGGACCTTCATACCAATTACCTTGGCCGTCCACGAGATGCAGCCAATCGCCCGGCTTTTTGCGCAGCACTTGTGCGCAATGGAGGGATTCTTCTTCGCTTAAAAGGGCAAAGTTGCCTTCTATTTGTGAGGTAAAGAATACTTGCATCTCTTATACAAATAGAATTATTGACGGTTTTTCAAAAGCGCTTTCAAGGCTTCAATCTCCTGCTCCTTTTGGGAAATCTCCTGATCTTTTTGAGAAATCTCCTGCTCTTTTTGAGAAATCTCCTGCTCTTTTTGAGAAATCTCCTGCTCTTTTTGAGAAATCTCCTGCTCTTTTTGAGAAATCTCCTGCTCTTTTTGAGAAATCTCCTGCTCTAATCTTTCTTTCAGTTCTTGTTTATCTCTGATGTGTTGTTCTATTACATTTTCCACTTCTTCTTCGATTTCGATCCCTCGCAGTACCGCTTCCTCTGTGGCTGCCCTCCTTAGTCTGTTGACCATCATTTCCAGGACTTTATCCCCTTCAATTTCCGGCTCGGCAATTTCTAATGTTTTGTAGTCTGAAGCTCTTGTGTAAGCCTGGTTGAAAACTTTGAGCAAGCGTTCCAGTTCTGTTCGCACCTGCTTTTTCAATCGTGGGATCTGGATGACAAAGCAATCGTGCGTCAATTGCTCGATGAACGCTTCTTTTTTGTGTAATGTTTCCCCCGATACCAGGTCAAGGTATTCCCGGTTCACTTTTAAAATTGAAGTTTCGATATTTTTCAGGCGAAAGCCTAAAAAGTAGATCGTAATAATCGGCAACGCATTCGGATCAGGCTCTTGAACCATGTCTTCTTTGCGGTAATTGTCTCCAAGGTATTTCCGGAAACGCATGATGTCACCGGCCGTTTTCCCTTTTTGTAATTCGATGAGCACTTTTTTATGAATACCTTCTTTTGTTTTGATGATGGCTTTAAAGTCAAGACGGAAGATGATGATTTCGAAACGCTCTGACCGGCTGGTGTGTTCCTGGGGTTCAAGCTTGACTTCAACGATATCTTCCCCTATGATTCTCGACAAAAAAAGCCGGGCAATTTCCAAGTCCTCCATGAGGTACTTGAAAACAACATCGTAAATTGGATTGGCTATGATCATCTGGCGGCGGTATTTTGTTACAAAGATATGGGTTTATTTTCCATAATCTTCCAAAAATTCCCGGATGCTGTAGGTAATGATGTCTTCTTCAGTCATGGGGGCGATTCCATAACGCAGCCAGGCAGAAGGCATTAACCAGAGTGAAGCGGTATCGCCTCCTCCAAAACTGCCTGGAACGAACAGGTAATTTCCGTCCGGAGAACACGCTATTTTATTTACAGAACCGTAGCGATTGCGCAAAGTCGCTATTTTTCTACCATTTAAATCCCATAAAATTACGTGACCCAGATAGTCTCCCGTAATCAGTGATTGCCCATCCGTAGAAAAAGCGATGGAAAAAAGAAGGTCTGGATTTTTATCCCGGCGTAGTATTTCTTCGCCCCGGGCATTCCAGACGAAGAAAGAGTAATCAGTAATGGCAGCTATATGGCCATCGGAGGAAACTGTTGCCGCTTTGATATCTGTGGATTCAGGGCGTAAGACCATTTTTTCCTGACCTTTTTCATTCCAGAGCCGTATTGTTCCATCCCAACTTCCTGTCAGGATATGGGCGCCGTCATTGGTCATTTGAATACTGGAAACTCCTCCCTGATGCGCTTTGAAAACAAAGATGGGTTTTCCGTTTTTATCCCATATCCGCGCCGTACTGTCCTGGCTGGCAGTCAGCATCCATGCTCCGTTTTTTGAAAATTCGACCGCCGTTATTCCACCGGTATGACCTTTCAAAGTGTTTGCGACAGTTCCGTCAAGGTTCCATAAAATAGCGGTACTGTCCTCACTGCCCGTCAACAGGTGATTACCGTCAGGAGAAAATGCAAGGTCATTAATCCCACCGGAATGTGCTGCCAGGACTTGCAATTGCTGTCCGTTTATGGCCCATATTTTGGCAGTCATATCGGCGCTTGCTGTTGCCAGGGTTGATCCATCGGGAGAAAAAGCTACAGAGCTGATGTAGGAATCGTGCCCGTCGTAGGTCATCTGAAGGTTGGCATAAATATCCCAAAATTTGATGCTGCCATCTTCTCCTGCAGTGATCACGGTCCGGTAATCCGGCGAAAACACAATTGCATTTACGGAAGTACCGGCGGCATGGCCATTCAGTGTCAGGTATTTACGGCCATTTGATTGCCAGATAGTTACGTCTGGCTCAAGCATATTGTTTGTCGCGAGGAATTGTTCGTTCGGAGAAAAAGCAACCGTGGAAATAGGGTCGTAGTTGGTATCAAAAACAAAACTTTGATTTTCCTGAAACCGCCAAATTTGAGGTTTGCCCGAGCCAAGCAAAATATCTTGTCCATTGGGTGAAAACGCAATGGCAAAAATACCTCCATCAGAATTGAATTTGTTCAACGCCTCACCGGAACTACTACGCCAAACAATCGCAGTATTATCTGAACTTCCGGTAACAAGCAGGCTTCCATCCGGTGAAAAAGCAATGGCATTGACATCTTTCGAATGGCCTTTGAGTTCATGAATTAATGCTCCGTCGAATCCCCATACCCAGGCAATGGAATCCACGCCATCGCAGGTGGCAATCCGATCTCCATTCAAAGAAATGGCTAATTTTCTGACAATTGCTTTTTGTTTGGGTAAGCTTCGGATCAATTCGCCTTTTAGGTTCCAGAAATGAACGAAGCTGTCTATACCTGTACTGGCAAAATATTGCCCGGTTGGAGAAAAAACGAGTTGGGTAAGTGCGCCGTCATGCGCTTTGAATTCGTGAAAATTTTTGCCATCCGCCCCCCAAATCCGGCATACCCCCATATCATTTCCGGTAACAAAAACAGCTGCGTTGGGGGCTTGAGCAAGCGCTTTGACCGGACTTCCAGTCAATATTTCTTTAGTGTAAAACGTATTGTCCTGATAACTTAAAATGTCATGCATGGCCTCCCTTGAATCATCCCCCGGGTACATTTGAAAAGCTGCCTCTGCCAACCGAATAGCCAGCGTAGGATTTTCCCACTGCAATCGTTGCGCTTTTGCCGCTAAGGCTGCCGATTTGGCTTCCAAACCTTTGCGTTCGGCACGACGGGCTTCATCATCGGCGCGGCTTTTTTCTTGGGTTGCCCGAGTAAGGGCAAGTTCAGCCTGATCACGTAATACTTCAGCTCGCGATTCTGCGATTCTGGCTTTTCTCGCTTCGTCCTGTGCGGTGCGTTTTTCGCGCTCCGCAGCGCGCTGTGCAGATTCCGCTTTTTTTCTGAGCTGTTCAATTTTATCAAAAACCTTCAGGATGCGTTCGTCTATGTCCGCGCTCATGGCCGGGTTACAGCGTTCTGCGGCATTGTAGCGGAGGATGGCATTTCGGTAGTCACCGGCTGCTTCCGCAGCTTTCGCATCTTGCATGATCCTGCTGAATTCGGGGCATGGCTCAACCTCCTGGCTCCAAAGGATCCCGCTATTAAAAATTGCCAATATGAACAGCCATTTTTTCATGGGTTTTGTGATTTTTTCGTTTTCAAGTGACCGCGTTTTGGGCGACCACGAGGGTGCTATTCAGTTATTTGAGCGATCGCGAGGGTCGCCTTTAACGATCAATTTTTGCCTGAATTGCTGCCGCCTGTTTTTTGATTACTTCCGAAGAATCAGTTTCCAGGGCTTGTTTCAGGGTGCGTGCAGCAAGGTCTTTGTAGCCGGCATCGTTGTAAATTTTGGCACTTTCCACCAATGCCTGGGCTTCTAATTTTTTGCGACTTTTTGCTTCTTCCTGGTATTTAATTAGATTGGCATTCGCCGCTTCTGCATTGGCTTCCGCCCGTTCCTTTGCTACTTCTGCCTGTTTGTATTGCCAAAAAGCAAAAAGAGAAGTAAGCAGAGAAAGACCTGCAGCAATCACCGCTATAAATGCTAATCTCCGTGCCTGCTGGCGTTTCCGGCGTTCTTCCTGTGCTTTATTGCGCAAAGATGCCAATTCTGTCTCCCTGACTGCCTTCGCTTTTTGTTCTGCTTCCCGGGCTTCGGCTGTTTTGCGCCGTGCTTTGGATTTCAAAACGGGCGGCACCAGCGTATCGTGGCTCAATTCATAAGTGTAGCCACCCTGGGCGCTGGGCTCTGCACGCAGCAGGTGGTGATCCACTAATTGCCGTAGAGTCTCCGGTTTTATTTTGTGGACGATGATGCCTTCGTATAAACTCAGCCGCCGTTCTTCGTCTTCAAAAATCAGTTCGTCTTCGATAAGGCGGCGAGCGGCTTGTTGCTCCACTGGGTCTTCAATACTGCCGATCTGGTCGTCGTAATAATTTTCGTAAATGGCTTCTAAGTCGCCCAGGTGCTGGATGCCAACCGACCGGAGTTGCTGGCGGATCACGGTTTGTTCAACTGACTGGCAGAGGATTTGCAACTGGAATGACTCAATTTTTTCGGCGCCTTTTTCAGTCAAAAAGTCCAGCATGGCGCCCAGCGCAGCTTTTTCGTAGCGAAAGGGGTTTGACGCAAAACTACCTTCAGCCAGCGCCGGCTGTTCAATGGCGCTGCTTGCCTGCACTGCATCCATCGCGCCCAACTCGTAACAATTGCTGAGGATGGTGGGCAGGTAATCGGAAAGCCGGTCGAGCAGGTGCAGCCGGTCGGAACGAATAGCCAGCAAAACCTGTCCGTTCATCGGGCGGTGGAGGGCTTCAAGCGCCTCATCGCTGAGTTCCCCAATACGCGCCTCTATGGCGTCCCGATAGCGTTGTGGAATTTGGGTATAGATCAGTTCGCCCAACTGTTTTTTGAATTCAAGGATCACTTCCTGCGGGTAGGTGAACAATTCTTCAAACTGGTCAAAGATGAGCAGGAAGTTTCCGAAAGCAGAATCGCCCAGTTGCCGCGATTTGGCATATCGCCACAAGGAAGTATCTCCCGGGACTAATTTTTCCAACCAATCGGGTAGGGGAAGTCCGTTGGCTATACGTTCCGCTGTTGTATGGAGGGGCGTGTCTGCCCTTCCCGGCATCCAGGCGCCAAACCGGATTTGAACCGGAGTGACCTGTCCCATTTGCTGAATGCGCGGAATTAATCCGGCATTGATCAGGGAGCTTTTCCCCAAACCCGATTTGCTGTATAAAACCACTAACCGTTCCAGGCCGGTGAGTTGGAACAGGGTTTCTGCATCTTTGATCCGACCGAAAAAGATGTCCTGTTGGTCCGTCTGAAACGGCTTGGCGCCGGGATAGCGGTATCGGTTCGACATCACAGGGTGGTTTTTGCGGCGTTCAACAAATCGAGCAGACTTTCTCTTATTTTATTGGTTTCGATTGAAGCCTCCTGTTCCCCGATGGTGCCCCGGTTGGTTTTTTGCTGCAGCATACTCCAGCGCCCCATCAGGTTGAGTACATCGTTGTAAAGGGATTGCCCCGCAGTACCTGATTGCTCGAGATAAGCGGCAAATTCGTCCAATACGGTGTCCATTTTGCCTTTGGCCAACAGGGCAATCCAGTTGTTAACCGGGGATGCAGCAGGATCGTTTGCGCTGCGCAGCAACCCTGCTTCCTCACAATGACGATGCAATTCATCTACAAATGCCGGGATGTTTTTGGAAATGAAATTGATGTTGAACTGCTCTAAGCACAAGGTTTTTACTTCATCGGCAATCCCTTCGCTGGCCGCATAACGCATGAATTCTGCTTTGTCGTTGTGCAGGTACAGAATGCGCAACAGCAATTGCATGTACCATTTGTCGAATTGGAGGCCGATGAAAATGAAATTGCGTGCTTGTCGCAAATGGTTTTTATAAGTCTCCGGCATACTTTTGCCCCGAAAAATGGACTCGAAGTAATCGTATAAATCGTCGTGGGTAAGAATCAGCGATTCCTGTACATCCACATTGCCCAGCAGGTTGTAAATTAAAGGATTAGAAGCAGCGGGGATTTTTGCTTCCGGGTCGGCAGGCTGATTTTTGTAATAGTAATCAGATTTGTACTTCAGGCTTTTTTTCTCAAAAACAGCATGAAGCAATTGATCCGGTGTAAGCGAAATGATGAAATGAAAAGGAATTTCCGCCAATTTCTCAAGCACTACGTCCGCATGTGGAAACGATTGATGGTAGAAGCGCTTGATGGAATAACTGATCTTTGTTTTTTTGGCGCCGGATTGAAAAAAAAACAGTGCGTCGTCGGGGTAATATTTGTGAATATCCGGATTTCCGGGAACGCCAAGGTAGCTTGCCAATTGAGCTTCCAGCTTAACGCCTTCGGGGGTTGCAAAAACTTCCGGCCCGACAAAAAGCACGCAGCGTTCGTCCCGAATCGTATCCAGCACGAAATCCCAATCCACCAACTGTCTGTCCAGGAGTTGTTCTTCCGTCACAGCTTAAAATTTAGGATGAGCAACAAGGCGCTGGAATGTTCCAACGCCTTGTTGCAGAAACATTTCCAACCAATTATTCTTGACGATGCAATAATAAGAATTGTCGGTCAGAAATACTTCATCTATTGTCCGGTTTACCAGAATATTGAGTAAAGTGCGATCAGAATGCCAACGACCAGCAAAGCGCCAACGGTAAAGCCAGGGGAGGTCTTAAACATCGAACGATCAATTTCCAAACCTTTAGGATTGGCCCTGCCTTTGAGTTCCAGCATACTGATGATGAACATGCCAATGATACAAATCATGAATACAAACCCCATTCGATCAATGAACGGAATTTCATAAACGCCGTTGCTGTTCATAGCACTGAACCCCATTGAAGACAGGAACGACAAGTCCACCCAGTTGGGCAAAAACTTGAAGAGCACGGAAAGTAAAAAGCCGCCAATGGTTGCAAACAATGCCGCATTCGCCGTCGTTTTTTTCCAGAAGAAGCCCAGAATGAACATGGCAAAAATACCGGGGGATACAAAACCGGTATATTCTTGAATGTACTGGAATCCTCCTTTTTTGTCAATGCCCATAAACGGCGCAATCATCATCGCCAATACAATGGCAACCAGTACAGTGATTCTTCCAATGCGTACCAGGTTCTTTTCGCTGGCTTCAGGATTGATTTTTTTGTAAATATCCAGCGTGAAAATTGTAGAAATACTATTGGCCTTACCGGCTAAGGAAGCAACGATAGCTGCAGTGAGCGCTGCAAAAGACAGACCTTTTAAGCCCAATGGTAACAAATTGAGCAACACTGGATAAGCCCGGTCGGGGTTCAATTCACCATCCTGGAGCATTTCTGCCTGGAAATTACCTTGCTGGTGCAATACGTAAGCTGCAATCCCCGGCAGGCATACAATAATAGGCATAATCAGTTTGATAAAAGCAGCAAAAAGCAAACCATTGCGCGCTGTTTTCAAATCGGCGCCCAAAGCCCTTTGGGTAATGTATTGGTTACAACCCCAGTAATTAAGGTTGACAATCCACATACCACCCACCAGCACCGTCAGGCCGGGTAGGTCTAAATAGTTGGGGTTGTCCCGCTCAAAAATCATGTGAAAATGGTCGTTGGCTTTCTCCATCGTGAGGTTGAACCCCGCAATGGTGCCCGACTGACCAAACTGTTCCGCTACTAAGTTGAAGGCGATATAGGTTGTGGCTAAGCCACCCAAGACTAAAAAGAAAACTTGGATAACATCGGTGTATCCAATGACTTTCATCCCACCTAATGTGATGAAAATAGCGAACAAACCCAGCAGCCCCATGCAGAAAAACACGTTCAGGCCACTGATTTCCCTTACTGCTATGGCACCAAGGTATAGAATAGAGGTCAGGTTGACCACGACATAAAGCAACAACCAAAAAACAGCCATCACTAAACTAACCGTGCTGTTGTAACGCCGTTCCAAAAATTGGGGCATCGTAAAAATTTTGTTTTTCAGGTAGATAGGCAGGAAAAAGATCGCGACTACAAGGAGTGTAGCTGCCGCCATCCATTCATAACTGGCAATGGCAAGCCCCATTTTAAAACCCGACCCCGACATCCCGATGAATTGCTCAGCACTAATGTTGGACGCTATGAGAGAAGCGCCAATTGCCCACCAGGTCAGGGAGCCTTCTGCAAGAAAAAAATCGGTGGTACTTGCCGTGGCAGATTTCTTTCGCTGATAAATCCAATACCCATAACCGGCTACGATCACGAAATAAATCAGAAAGATGATGTAATCTAAGGTTTGTAGTGATTGTCCCATAAGTTGGTTGCTTTGAAAGTGTACACTTTACAATATATCGGCGCTAAAGTTAAAAGAATACTTGCTTTCGCATCCCTTTAGGCTATGAAAAGTTTTGTTTAACCCCCGGAAGGAAACAAAAAAATTTGATTTTTAGAAACTTGAAAAACAAACATTTGGAAAACCGATTTTGTCAAAGGTCTTTAATATCACTCGGTTATTGCGGTAAAATGAGAAATCCCGGGTAATTTGCAGTCATAAGCAAATATGAAATGACCACTCATAAAAAAGAGTACTCCGGCAGCCGCCGCATTCGAAAAGCCTACTGGACTGCAGCAGTTGTTTTGCTGAGCTATGCCGGCCTGATGATCCGTGGAAAGCTTTTCGGCGCCAATTATTACGAAAAGCGGATCCTGTCTTTGCACCTGCGCAATGCAGAACGGGTGAAAACTGCCATCCTCGAACTCAATGGTTTATTCATAAAAATCGGACAAATGCTGTCCATTCTGAGCAATTTTTTGCCCGAAGCCTTCCAGAAACCCTTAGAAGCGCTCCAGGACAATATCCCACCCCGGCCTTTTTCACAAGTTCGGGAACGCATCGAACGGGAGTTTGGCAAAGGCCCGGAACAACTATTTTCCCGTTTTGATGAAACGCCGCTGGCTTCGGCTTCTATTGGCCAGGCGCACCGGGCACAGTTGCATGACGGCACTGAAGTTGTCGTGAAGGTGCAGCACGCCGACATTGAAGAGGTTGCCCGTATTGACCTGGAAGTCATCCACCGGTTGACTGGCCTCATCTCGTGGTTTTACAACATCAAGGGTATGGATTACCTGTACTCGCAGGTGCGCAAAATGATAGAAGAGGAACTTGATTTCAGACAGGAAGCGGCCGCCATGCTGGAAATTAGCAAAAACCTCGCGGAGGAAAAAGGCCTGCTGATTCCTGAAGTTCATGCTGCCTTTTCTACCGGCCGGGTACTGACCACAACCTGGCACGAAGGCGTAAAAATTGCCAATACCGAACAACTCGATGCCTGGCAACTCGACCGTCGGGAACTGGCCGCGACTCTTGTACACGCTTACTGTCGCATGGTTTTTAAAGACGGGTTTTATCATGCCGATCCACATCCCGGCAATATTCTGGTTCGACCTGATGGCGTGCTGGTGCTGCTGGATTTTGGCGCTACCGGACGGTTAGGCGTCAATATGCGGGAAGGCATCATCAACCTGATAGAAGCGGCTGTAAAAAGCGATACCCGGGGCATGATCGAAGCAAGTCGCATGATGGGATTCATCGCAGATGGCCGGGAAGCAGAGCAGATGGCCGAAAAAATGATTATGGCGTTGCGCAATTTTCTTCAAAACGAAGTCCAACTCGACGGCTTGAATTTTAAAGATATCAAAGTCAAACCGTTCGATAACAGCCTTTTTCGCCTTATTCAGGACATCGGATTCAGCGGTATTTCCGGCACGGTGCAGGTTCCTAAAGATTATGTATTGCTCAACCGCATGTTGACCTTGTTATTGGGCTTGTGTAATACGCTGGATCCTAAATTTAATCCCCTCGACGTCGTGCGCCCCTACGCACAGGAGTTCGTGCTGGGCCAGCGCGGCGATATGCTTACGTTTATCCGTAAACTACTTCAAAATACGGTGACCGATGTGTTGGCTTTGCCCGAAGAATTAAAACAGACCCTTCAAATGACCCGCCAGGGTCGCTTAGAAATGCGCACGCCGGATGTGGCCCAAAGTGCAAGGCTCCTGTATCTGGCCGTGCAGCAATTGCTGTTCGCCATATTAGCCCTGAGTGCTGGAGCGCTGGGCTACTCCTGGAGATTAGAAGGCGAAATGACCGGGGCAAATATCGCATTTGGCGTGGCCGGTTTATTTGTGTTTCTGTTGCTGAAGGCCTGGAGGAGCGGCGGGAGGCAATGGCGGAAGATGCAATAACCTATTTGCGACATATTTGATAAGCGATGCGACAATTTTGATAGGCGGCGGATTGTTTTTAAACTCATCTTTGCAATGCTACTTTTCTCAAACACACCCTTCGCTGCTTTCTCTGCTTGAAGTTGATTTCTCATCACTTACCAAAATTTTATACGTATGAAAAGAATACTCAAAATTCTTGGCATTCTGCTGGGCGTTATTGTACTGGCTATTGCAGGTATTGCAGCCTGGATAAGTTTGACTGATCTGCCGGATTATCCTGTTCAAAACCTGAGTATAAGTTTGCCATCAGACAGCCTTTCCCTTGCAATGGGAAAAAGTATTGTGGAAAACACTTGCGCGCATTGCCACAGAGGCGAAGACGGAAAACTCAGCGGGAAGCTTTTTTCACCTGAAAGTGAAGGTTTCGGCGAAATTTGGTCTGGCAACCTCACGAATCACCCGACTTTGGGTCTCGGCAGGTATCAGGATGGCGAAATTGCTTACCTGCTGCGCACCGGCGTTAAACGCGACGGGAAATTAGCCGGTCCTTTCATGATGTATCCAAATCTTTCCGATGAAGATTTAGCTGGGGTTATTGCTTATCTGCGCTCAGATGCGCCTTCCGTTCAGGCATCAGAGGCAAAGCACACTACGAAGTATTCTTTTTTGGCAAAAGCTTTAATCAAATTGGGCGCATTTAAACCGCTGGAATACACGGGAAAGCCGGTCCCGACGCCACCCAAGAGCGACCCGATTGCATACGGGCGCTACCTTGCTACCGCGGTGTATGAGTGTTCCTCCTGCCACTCATCCAGTTTTGAAACCTATAATGTGGTCGAACCGGAAAAATCTCCTGGCTATTTAACTGGCGGGAATCCAATTGCCGACCATGACTTTAAGCTTACGCCTTCCCGCAACATTACGCCACACCAGGAATCTGGTATTGGTAAATGGACGCTGGAGCAATTTCAGATAGCCGTGCGGTCTGGTGTTCGTCCGGACGGTGCTACTCTGAGTATAGCTATGCCGCGAATTCCGCTTTCTGATGAAGAAATGAGTGCAATCTGGGCGTATCTGCGCACCGTTCCGGCTGTAGAAACGATTTCGGATGCTTCAGGGAAATAAGGCAGGAGGGTGAAGGAGGATTTGAGTAGCTGAAGATTTGATGAATTACGACTCAAATCCTCAATTCTAATTCCGGTTATAAAAAGCATCCAGAAACTGGTCGAAAATGCGTTCCAACAAACTGCGTTTTGCCGTAATGATACGGGCAGTGGCGGGCATTTCCTGCTGTGGCGTCAAAGCAATGCCATAAGTTGTGACTAAATTCCCGGTCAATTCAATATTGGCTAAATAACGCAATTGCTGCTCGGGGCTTCCCGTTGGAACCGGGGCTATGTTTTTGACGACACCCTGCAAAACGCCATATTCTTTATAAGGATAGGCGTCTAACCGCAATTGTACCTCAGCGCCCGGTTTCACTTTTCCCAACCCTTCAGGGGCAATCCATGTGCGGGCCATCGCGATGCTTGCTGATGCCGGAATTACGGTAAACGCCGCTTCGCCGGCCCGCACATACTGCTGGGCGGTCCAGGCGCCTTCCGCAAACACTAATCCGGGAACCGGTGCAACGAGGCAGTGATTTTGCCGCCACAACTGTATCGCTGCCGATACTTTGGCTGCACTTTCCCGCAACAGCAGCATTTCTGAACGCAGGCGCTCGTCGGCCATGCGTTCCAGGTCAAGTCTTTCGGAACCAATGCGCTCCACGGAGAGGCGATTGACGAGTATTTCCGATTTTTTAGCCTCCAGTTCCCGTGAGTAACGCAGGTATGCAGCTTCTGCTTTTTCTTTTTCTTCCTCACTGTTGGCGCCCGCCTGATAGAGTTGTTGAATCAGGTTTGCGTGCCGTTCCGCTAATTCCACTTCTTTCTTCAGGGTAATAACCTGCCTTTCCAACGATTGATTGGAGGCTTCTAAGGTAGCCGCTTGTCCGGCCAGCATTTGCAGCGCTCTTTGGGTGTGGGACTCATTCCTGGCCTCTAAAAACTGCCCGATACGGCGCTGGAATTCTGCATAAACGGTCTGAATTTCGCCAAGATGGAGGAATTCAGAAGGCAAGCCAGACACAGGCCTTTCCGGAAAATCGGTTAACTGCCTGATATTGGTTTCGAGTTTGAGCACCTCGGGTAAAGAAGCTGCATTTTCCAGGACCGCCAAAATTTGTCCGCTCACAACTGTATCTCCGGGTTTAACCAGCAAGTCGCTGATGCGTCCGCTGCGCTGCGCCATAACCCGAACCGGGGGATTGTTGTTTGCCAGAATAGAAGCCCGGCCTGTGATCACATCCGGATAACGCACCCAGGCGCTGATCAGCAAAAGCACCAATGCGCCAAGCCCGACAAAAGGAATACCCCAACGCAGCATCCAACCGGGGGTTTGACCCAGCAGATTTTGCACTTCGTCCTGATCGTTCAGGCGAATGTCATTCGGGTTTTCGATGAGCGGGCGTGTCGGCATGGGCGGTATTAAAATATCAGAATAGGGTCGAAGATACAAGACGAATACATTTTTTCGTAAGTAACTTCGACTGGATCTCTGCAAATTTGCGTATTCTGCGTCAAAATTTTCAAAAAGTCACGAATATGATCAAAAGTCGCCTCTGTGTATTGATGCTTTCCTGCTTCCCGATATTCCTGTACGCGCAGGGAAGCAACCTTCCGATGGATTCGGAAACTTACCATCTGCTCGACCGCTTAGAAATAACCAGCGGCGTAGCTGCGCCGTATCATTCTGCTTTGAAATACTACACCCGTGGAGACGTGGCCCGATACGCACTAACCCTCGATTCCGCCCAGGTACAATGGCGGAAAGGGGAAAAGGAGCAATTAGCGTTTCTTTTTAAAGACAATAATGAATGGCTGGGAGCGCCTGAATTCGCAAAAGAATTGGGCAATTTCAGGAAAAACGGCGGCGAGCCTCCGCTTTCCCAGGTAGAAATGAGCCTGGCGCATCCGCAATACCTGCGCAGCCAAAAACCGATTTTGAAGTATTTTTACAAAACACCGGCCAACTTCTTCGAGGTCAACGACAAGCATTTTCATTTCCGGCTGAACCCCATGTTGCACTTTCAAATGGGGCGCTCGCAGCAGATGGACGAACCAATTTTGTACAACCTGCGGGGTTTGGAAGCGCGCGGCGGGGTGGATGACCGCATCTTTTTTTACCTGAATATCACGGAAACGCAGGCTCGTTTTCCGGATTACGTCAACGATCGAATTGTTAAAGATCGCGCGTTGCCGGGGGCCGGTTTTTATAAATCCTATGCAAGCGATATTTTTAAGGTCAAGCAGGGCTACGATATTTTAAATGCACAGGGCTATATGGCGTTCAACATCACGCCGCATATAGGGGCGCAATTCGGTTACGGGCGGAATTTTATCGGCAATGGTTATCGTTCGCTGCTGCTTTCAGATTTTGCCAATAACCACCTGTACTTCAAGGTAAACTGGAAGGTTTGGAAATTTCATTACCAAAACATTTTTACTGAATTGGCCGTCCGGTCTTCCCGCGCAACCGGAGACGGGCGTTTGGTCTCGAAAAAGTATATGGCTGCTCACCACCTGAGCATCAATTTGACACCCAATTTGAATGTTGGCCTTTTTGAAACGGTCATTTTCAGTCGCAACAACCAATTTGAATTCCAATACCTCAATCCACTCATTCTTTATCGCACCATTGAACAGGGATTGGGCAGCCCCGACAACGTGCTCATTGGCTTGGATGCAAAATGGAATTTCCTGAAACGCTTCCAACTCTACGGTCAGTTGATGATGGACGAATTTGTATTTAAAGAATTGTTCATCGAACGGCGTGGTTGGTGGGCCAATAAATACGCCATTCAAATCGGCGGAAAGTACATCAACGCATTGGGTATCAATGGGCTGGATGTACAGGTTGAATACAATACGGCCCGGCCTTATATTTATACGCACCGGGATAGTTCGGCGAGTTATACGCACTATAACCAACCTTTGGCACACCCGCTGGGCGCTAATTTCCGGGAAACGGTATTTTTAGTGAACTTCCAAATCTCCAAACGCTGGCGCTTTGAAGGCCGCGCCATCCGGGCCGAAATTGGCGATGACCCCAGCGGCCAGAACTGGGGGAGCAACCTGCTACTGCCGCACACGACCCGCGTTCAGGAGTACGACAATGAAATTGGCCAGGGAATTCCCGGTACGATTGATCTCCAGGGGGTAGAAATTTCGTATCAACCTTTCCATCGGGTTATCCTGGAATTCAGTTGGCTGAACCGTCGAAAAAACAGTGCAGATGATACCTTGGACAAAACGATTTCTTATTTCGGGCTTGGGCTACGAGTGAATGTAGGTAAAGTCAGGTGGGATTTTTGATTAGTTATTCAACCCCCAAACCCAGTTGCCTTCGCTGTCGCAATACCCAATTTTATCGCCTTGTTCCACGCGGAAGAGCCCCTGACCGGCGTAGCTGATGAATTCGTAGTCGGGTTCGGCAATGACTTCGCCTTTCAGGTTGCTGAGGCCGTTAAATCCTTCGATGCGGACTTTAGCGAAGCCGTTTTCGAAACTTTCGATGCGGTCGTATTTCGGTGGGATCACTTCGATGCCTTTTTGGTTGATGATGCCCCACTTGCCGTTGATTTGCACAACTGCCACGCCGTGCTTAAAGCCGGAGGCGCGTTCGTAGTATCCATCATAAAGATTGGCTTCTTCTGTGATGTAGTAAAACTGGTAGCTGCTTTCATCCCGCACCAAGCCTCGGCCTTCCGCAAACAGGAGAAGCCGGTCAATGCTGGGTTCAATGATCACCTGCCCGCTCCGGTCAATGACGCCGGCCTTGCGCATCCCTTTGTACACAACCGCTTTGCCGTCTTTAAAATCTAAGCAGCGGGAGTATTCCAGCGGGATGATTTCTTTGCCGGAAAGGTCAATATAACCACAAAGTCCATTTTTCTGAACGACCGCCCGGCCTTCTGAAAAACCGGAAACTTTGGGGTAGATGCACGGGATTACCAATTTGCCGGTTGTATCTATGAAACCAAAAAGGTCTTTATTCTGAACGACGGCCAAACCCTCTCTGAAATCCGCAATTTGGTTGAAATCGGGCGAAGCGACTATATTGCCGCTCAGGTTAATCAGACCGTAGCGGATGAATTCATTGCCATAAGCAACTACGGCAAGGCCATGTTTATCAAAGCCCCTTATTTCGTTGTATTTGGGGCGGAGCAGGAATTTGCCATTTTGATCTATCAGCCCCCATTTTCCTGCACTGACTACCCGGGCAACGCCTTTATTAAAATCAAAAGCCCGATCAAATTTGGGTTCAATGACTATTTCATCTTTTTTGTTGATGAATCCGGCGCCCGATTCTGTATGAACCCAGGCTAAGTTGGCGTTGAAGTTGCCTGCGCGGCTGTACTTAAACTGGATTTCGATATTGCCTAATTTGTCAATGAAACCCCAGTGACGGCCTAATTTGGCAGCAGCCAAGCCTTCTTTGAAATCGCCCACTTCGCGGAAACGGCAGGGAATGACTTCCAGTCCATCGGGATTGACAAACCCCCACATACCGTTGCGTTTGACGGCGAGCCGGCCCTCTGAGAACGAACCAATTTCTTCATAAATAGCGCTGACGGCCAACTGCCCCAGCGTATCAATTAACCCGTATTTTGGGGCTTGTTTGTACAAGCGCACGATGCGGTTGTTCGTATTTTCCAAAAAAGCGATGCCATCGTATTGGCAGGGGATGAGCCAGTCGCCTTTTTTATTGATCATGCCCCATTTGGCATCCGCGTCCTGCACAATGCTGACTCCATTGACAAAATCCTTCGCAAAACCAAATTGCGGGCGGATGGCAGCGGTGCCGCTGGTATCCACGTATCCCCATTCGCAACCTTCGCACACCAAATGCGCATTGTTCTGGAAAATCTGATCGTAGTTGGTATAGTCGCTCATGTAGTTGGGCGACAGCATCCCGTTCAGGTGATGGGATAATTTCCCAAGGCTGTTCTGCACCTTCAGGCTACCGGAAAGCCGGCCTTGCATACTGATGACGGCCAATCCATCGCGAAAAGGGCCAACGAAAGCGCAATCTCTTTTCACAATCTGCCCGATCCGGTTTACCAAGCCGTATTTTCCGGTATCAAAAATACAGCGGGCAAGTGGGTTTCCATTGCGGAAATCTTCGAATTGCACATCCCAGAAAGCTACTTCAGTGACTAAAAGCCCTACCTCGTTGTTGACGAGGCCATAAATGGATTCAAAGCGATAGGTCGTGCGCTCAAATTCGTATCGCCCCGGTTTTTCAATGCCGACCAAGCTGAAATTCAAGCCTTTTTCTACTTGTACACTGTGGAATTTGGGCTCTATTTGCACCGTTCCATCTTCTAAGCGGCGCAATCCCCAACGATCGGCGATCGGCGAATAAAACCACTCAAATTTGTCTATCAGGTAAGGGTTTTCGTCCTCGGAGGTCATGTATCGTCCTGCCCGGCCGTCTTTTTTGCCCGTCACCTTAACCTGAAAATGCTTTTCAAACGTACTGCCATCTGAGAGTTTTCCATGTTCATCGAACTGCAACAACGTCAAGGATTCGGAACCATTGGCTTTTTTCAGGTAGGCTCTGGCACGACTATCTTCCAGTTCGATGCGCTGATATTGAGGCGCCACAACAGCTATGCCCGCTGCATTGACAATGCCGAACAATCCATTTTTTTTGGCGGCGCAGATATTGCCTTTTAGCGGGGCGATATAGTCATATTCAAAAGGCAGCAGGACACTGTCGCGCACTTGCACCAAGCCCCATTTGTTCTTAAAGCTAGCGCGGAAGATATTATCTTCATAGGCCTGAATTTCATCGTATTGTGGTTGCAGTACCAGGTTGCCGCACCAATCAATAAGGCCAAGCTGCCGGTCTTTTTTTATCAGCAAATAGCGCTTTGAAAATGCATAATAATCTTCGTAAGTCCCCTGAGAAATGATGTTCCCGAAAGCAATTGAGTAGATGTAAAATTTGTTATTGGCGACTAATTTGATGTAGTGGTCGGATAGCTTTTTAAACGTTTCGTATTTCGCAGGAATGACTGTTTGGTGGTTGATGTTAACAGCGCCCCAACTTGGGCCGCTTCGGAAAAAGAAAAGCGAGTCATTAAAGATTTTGATTTCGTTGGCAACCGGCGCTAAAATTTCACTGCCGGCGGATGTCAAAAGACCCGAAGATTCGCCTTTCCGGGTTATAAAATACTTTTCGCCATAAGGCTGGATATCGTCGTAGACCGGCTCTGTAACCAGGGCGCCATCTCGTCGGACAAGCCCCCATTTTCGATTTTTTTCGAAGGCAATATAGCCGCCGGGCCACACCTGGAGTCGCTGGTAGCCTTTTTTCAGGACTACTTTGCCCGCTAAATTGATCACCATCCATTCCCCGAGATCCATCACAGCAATGAGCGTGGAATCCAGTACTTTCAGGTCGTCAAATTTGGGGGCTACGATTTCCTCACCACTCTGATTCAATAGACCTACGCGGCCTGCACGTTGCATCACCGCATAGCCATAGTGCTTGAAATCGCCGATGGCATCATAGTCCGGCTTCACGGCTAATTGCCCCGAAGCATTGATCAGCCCCCATTTTTTTTCCACTTTAACAGGAAAAAAAGGCTGCGCCAATAAGGTGAACGGCGTTAGAAGCAAAAGAATGATGAGGCACGGTTGGCGCGTCATGCTCATAATCAGAATAAGATTTTGTTGATCTGGTGATCAGAAATTCAGGAGATCGTTATTTTTGAACGAAATTTAATAGGGTAAAGTACATCGTTGTCTTTTATATTAACAATGAGTACTCCTGTGCTCAGAATGCAGCGTGAAATTAGTACAATTCTGCTTCGCTCAAGATATTTAACATTTCCTCAAAAGAGGGATAAATAGCGCTACCTGTTGAAAAACCACCGTTTACCGGAACAGCTCAACCGGAAAGCAGGAAAAGATGTTCTCGATTTTTTTACTTGCAGATTTTGAGGCGGGGTTTGTGGCCCGTTAGGTCTCAATAAAAAAAGTGAGTATGAGGGCACTATCAAAAAAAAGTGTACTTTTGCATAATCGCTTGGTAATTAAAAAATTACAATTGCCTAATGCGATGATAAGCCGTTAAAAATCAGGTATTTTTGAACGTTTAACCAATAAAACCTGCCGTAAAAGACCCAGTGTTAAGCAATTGTATTGAAAAACTGACAGACGCAATTATATTTTGAACCCTGTATTGGGATAACTACTAATTCTACTTATCCATGAATCGCAACACCGGTAACACCGTTATCGAAAGTTTAGGCGCCTACCTTCCGCCCAAAGCAGTTTCCACACGCGACGTTGTGGCAGGATGTGTCAACGAAGTGCGTTTTCCAATCGAACGCATCACAGGAATCAAGGAACGCCGGATGGCCGGGGAAACGGAATTCGCCCTTGATTTGGCTATTAACGCCATAGAAGATTGTTTCAAATACTCAAAATACACCCCCCAGGATATAGACCTGGTGATTTGTTGTAACATCTCGCATTACGACCAGCTCGAACGCTATTCTTTTGAACCCAGCGGAGCGATTCGCCTGCACGAGCGTTTCGGGTTTGACGCGGCCACCGTTTACGACATTTCCAATGCCTGCGCCGGGGTTTTTACCGGCATTGACATTGCCGACGCTTTCCTGAAAGCAGGCAACGCTAAGCGGGTATTGGTGGTCAGCGGCGAATACATCACCCACCTGACCAAAACCGCTCAGAAAGAAATACACGAATTGTATGACCTGCGATTGGCTTGTCTGACCTTGGGCGATTCGGGCGTTGCTTTGATTCTGGAGCGTTCTGACCGCACGGATATTGGGTTCCAGCAATTGGAAATGCTGACGCTGGGAAATTACAGTCCGTATTGTATTGCAAAAGCAACCGAATACCCGCATGGCGGCGCCATCATGCTGACACAATCTGCCGAGTTGTCGGGGGTTGCGGTTAAAGAGGGCGCAAAACACGTTTGCAAAATGGTTTGGGCAGTAGGAGAGGATGCCATTGACACCATGATTACCCACCAGACCTCTAAAATTGCTATTCAATCCGGTATCGCTGAGGTAAACCGGATTCTGAATTCCGAAAAATTCAACGCCGGGAATACCATCAACAACCTTGAGAAAAGAGGAAATACCTCTACGACCTCTCATTTTGTGGCTGTGATGGATAATATCCAGAGCGGGCGAATCAAATCGGGCGAAAACATCCTTTTTAGCGTCAACGCTTCCGGGGTGACGCTGGGAACTGCGGTCTATAATTTTGACGACCTGCCAGACCGGATCCGGAATTTCCAGGCAACCAATACACGGGCAGAAAAAATTGCCCCACAATTGGTTGAACACCCGGGCGGAACGGCCACCCCAACGGTTGCCATCGGCAGCATCGGCATTGTTCCAGATGAGATGGACATCAAAAAAAGCACTTTTGACATGGCCAATTACGCTGCAAAGCAGTGTCTTGATCAGTCGGCCATCACCGGAGACGACCTCGATCTGATGATTTATTCGGGCGTATATCGCGATGAGTTTTTATGCGAACCGGCTGTTGCTGCCATGCTTGCAGGCGACCAGAACATGCGCCCCGACGTTTACCGCGAAAGCGGCAATTCTTTTGCCTTTGATGTACTAAACGGCTCTTTGGGATTCTTCAATGCGATCCAGACGGGCATCAACATGATCAACAGCGGAAAAGCAGCAAACGCCCTGATCTTAGCTTCAGAAATTGAAAACAACCGCATCCCTTTTCCTGACAACCTGATGGGGATTGAAGAAACCGGATCCGGCATGTTCCTGAAAAAATCGGAAGACGGTTCGGGCTTTGGCGATATCATTTTTAAAAAATTTACGAAGTATTCGAACAGCTTGATCGTGGAGAACTACTGGGTAGGCGCCAACCCTTTCCTTGATGTGCAGCGCGATGAAAAGATGGATGATTTTTATGTTGAGTGCATCGTGGACACGGTAGCGGAACTGATGATGAAGGCGCGCCTTGATATGGAAAAGGTCGCTAAAATTTTTCCTCCGCAAATTTCGCCATCTTTCATACAAAAGTTGTCAAAGGCGTTAAATTTGCCGGCTCAAAAAGTGGCGGATGTCACCGCAGGGAAAAAGGATCTGTTTACGTCTTCCATTCCATATTCGATGCATCAGGCGATTAGTGGCAATGAGGTTCAGAAAGGCGATATTGGCCTGATTATCAGTGTTGGATCTGGGATTCAGGTAGGTTGCGCTTTCTACTACTTCTAAACCAGACCCGAGTAGGAATGGTGACTCGGCCAATGAACAGAGTCTAAAGTATCGTGCATACTTTTGTGTGATATGAAATCGTTTTTTTAACGCTCTATTCGTAAGAAATAAAAGAACTATGCTTAATTTCCTTGGGCTGCTTGCCCCGATTTTTTTCGTCGTTGTCCTCCTCGAATGGTATTTGGGAAGACGTAAGGGTAAGGAGGTTTTTCAGTTTAGTGACGCAATAGCCAACATGTGTGCGGGAATGGCGGAGCGCATGTTTGATTTCTTTTGGGCGATTATCATGCTTTTTGCCTTCAAATGGATTTACGATAATTTTGCCATTTTCGCTATTCCCCGGACGGTCTGGACCTGGATACTTTGCCTGCTGGCTTACGATTTTCTGTACTATTGGTACCATCGCCTCGGGCACGAATCCAATTTTTTATGGGCAATACATATCGTACACCATCAGAGTGAAGAGTACAATTATACCGTTGCTTCCCGGCAATCCGGATTTCAGGCCATTGCGAAAACATTCTTTATTGCGCCGTTGCCTCTAATCGGCTTTGCGCCTGAATTTGCCTGGACCGTATTTATTGCAGCCGGCGTACACCAGTTCTTTTTGCATACCCGGCTGATTGGCCGGCTCGGGTTTCTGGAATACATTTTTGTGACGCCTTCGCTGCACCGCGTACACCACGGCCGC
>Ga0209573_1001649_pt1 | contig 32903 bp, 30 predicted proteins | sample TNRBio252014_DNA_FD_185870 | JGI IMG/M metagenome (GOLD analysis project Ga0209573, IMG submission 185870) | Wastewater treatment Type I Accumulibacter community from EBPR Bioreactor in Madison, WI, USA - TNR Reactor_6/25/2014_ DNA (SPAdes)... | ecosystem: Engineered > Bioreactor > EBPR >...
GTCGTTTTCTCGTGTGCCGCATTCTTTTAAATGGCGAACCCGAGACGACTCGCCGCCCGCGAAGGCGGGCTTCCTTCCTAAATTGGTTCGAGTCGTTTTCTCGTGTGCCGCATTCTTTTAAATGGCGAACCCGAGACGACTCGCCGCCCGCGAAGGCGGGCTTCCTTCCTAAATTGGTTCGAGTCGTTTTCTCGTGTGCCGCATTCTTTTAAATGGCGGACCCGAGACGACTCGAACGTCCGACCTTTGCCTTCGGAGGGCAACGCTCTATCCAACTGAGCTACGGGTCCGCAGAAATGCCCGGCCATGCAGGCAGCTGCCTGCTTAGCCGAATATATGGGGTGTGGCAAGAAGAGCTTATTTCTTCTTGTCTTTTTCTTCCTTCGCCGCAAATTCCGAGCGGCTGGCAACGATATTGTCAATCAACCCGAACTTCTGGGCTTCTTCAGCGGACATGAAATTATCGCGATCCATTGCCTTTTCCACGGTCGCAAGCTTCTGGCCTGTATGCTTCACATACATACCGTTGAGACGGCTCTTGAGTTTCAGGATTTCCTGCGCATGGATTTCAATGTCCGAGGCCTGCCCCTGGAAACCGCCGGAAGGCTGGTGAATCATGATCCTGGCATTGGGGGTGGCGTAGCGATGTCCTGCCTCCCCGGCGCACAGCAGCAGCGATCCCATGGAGGCCGCCTGACCAATGCACAGGGTGGAGACTTTCGGCTTAATATATTGCATCGTATCGTAAATCGACAGGCCGGAAGTCACGACCCCGCCCGGAGAATTAATATACATGGAAATATCTTTGTCCGGATTTTCCGATTCCAGAAACAGCAATTGCGCGACAATCAGCGACGCCATCCCATCATGCACGGGGCCGGTTACGAAAATGATCCGTTCCTTCAGCAGACGGGAGAAAATGTCGTAGGCGCGTTCACCACGGTTGGTCTGTTCGACCACCATGGGAACGAGATCCATGTAGGTGTCCATCATTTCTTCATAAGAGTGCGGCATGATTATTTCTCCTCGCTGGCAGATTTCTTTTTAGGCTTGCTTGCAGGAGCTTTGGCAGCTTTCTTTTCCGCTCCGGCATCGTCCTTGTCGGAAGACGCTTTGGCTTTGGCTGCTTTTTTCTTCGGTTTTCCGCCTGCTTCCGTCTCCTCATCCTCTTTGAGGAGTTCGGCGACGCTGGAGGCTTTGTCCTTTATCTTGATTTTGGTGAATAGAATGTCCACGGCCTTTTCTTCCAAAATGGGCCCGCGCAATTCATTCACATGTTCCGGATGATCCCGGTAAAATTCAAAAATTTTGCGCTCCTGACCGGGATACATGCTCGCCTGACGCTGCACGGCGTCGCTCAGCTCTTCGCGGGTGACCTGAACATTGTTCTTCTTGGCAACATCGGAAAGAAATATCCCCAGACGCACGCGACGCTCCGCAATGGCGCGGTATTCCTGCTTCTGCTCTTCCTCGGGAACATCCGATTTCTCGCCATAACGGACGGCCTGCTCGTGCTGCTGCCAGATGGAGTCAAACTCAAGCTTGACCATCTGCTCGGGTATATCGAAAGCGCACAGCTCTTCCAACTGATCAAAAAGCTGTTTCTTCATACGGTTGCGCACCAGCGTGCCGTAATCCGATTCCAACTGCTTTTTCAGTATTTCCTTCAGCTCGTCCAGCTTCTCAAAGCCCACGGATTTGGCAAAATCTTCGTCGATTGCGGGGACTTCCGGGGTTTTCACCAGATGCACCTTAACCTCGAAACGCGCCTCTTTGCCCGCCAGATCCTGCTTATGGTAATCCTTGGGGAAAGGCACTTTCACATCGAGTTCGTCCCCGGCCTTGACGCCGATCAACTGATCCTCAAACCCTGGAATAAACTGACCGGAACCAAGTTCCAGATGATATCCTTTGGCATCGCCGCCTTCAAACGCTTCCTTACCGATGAAGCCTTTAAAGTCGATCTGCACGACATCGCCCGCCGCTGCTTTCGCCGTCTTGGGCTTTTCTTTCAGATTGCGCTGACGTTGCGCCATCACCTCCAGCGCCCGGTTCATTTCCTCATCGTCAATCTCGAAGGTCGGACGCTCAATATGGATTTTGTCCAACGTAACTTCCGGCACTTCCGGCATTAATTCCAGGGTAATAGAGAGGGACAGGTCGCCACCTTCCTCATAGTCCTTGATTTTAATATCGGGAGCCAGCGCAGGAGTGATTTTCTTTTCCTTCAATATCGAGCGCGATGCATCTTCGGCCGCACGCTGAAAAACGTCTCCCATTACGGATTTTCCGTAACGTTGCTTCAGCACAGGCGTAGGAATCTTTCCGGGACGGAAGCCGGGCATTTTCACTTTCTTCCCTACTTCGCGCAATTCCGCTTCAATCTGCTTATCCAAATCCGCCGCTTTGATAAGCACTTCATAAGCACGTTTCAGCCCTTTATTTTCAACTTCTTTAATCTGCATGGAAGCTACATCCGCCTGTTTTGTTCATGTTTGTGGAGTTTTTTCATGGCATACCTGAAACCATTGCGCAACCCTATTCTGCGCCCGTGCCCCAGGTTCTGCGCAAAAAGAAAGGGGCATGTCGCCCCTTTCCCCTATTCTATGCTTACGCCCCTTAGAAGGAGAAGCGTGCGCCGACTTCGGCATTGTGGCTGTCATAATCATGCTCCACCGCCGCACCTGCGGCATTGCGGTAGCCCGGGCTCGCCATGCCAAAGTAACGATAGCCCAAAGAAAAGGCGACGTTTGGCATCGTCATCGGCTCATAAGAGACGCCCAGCATCCCCTGATACGCGAACTTCGTATCTTCGTCGCTTACAGCCAGCGGAGCCAGATTCAGCTCTGCCGTCGCCCAGCCGATACCCGCGCCCAAATAAGGCGTAAACTGAGTATCCGTCGGAACATCAAACAGCGCATTGAGCATATACGCATTTACCGAAATATCATCGGCCACCGGTGCACCGGCAAGCGTATCCACGTCATTATGGCGGTATGCATACTCGATTTCCAGGCGCATCATATCCAGGAACGTATCCGTACCCCCGAATTTATAGCCCAGCGAAGCCCCTGCTCCCCAGCCCGGATTGTCGAATTCCAGATTACCCGCGGTAGCGCCCGCCACGGACACGCCGTCATCATTCACCCACGGCATGGAGCCACTGATGCCCACATACCATTTTGGCCAGCGTTCTTCTGCATTTGCAACACCGGTCGTTACCAGCAATGCCCCAAGGGCGACAAAGAGTTTCTTAAGCAAGGCCATTCTCCAGGTCAGAGTGAAACAGAATTTTTACGGCACACACCGTTTTATCAGCATAGATTAATACACAAGCCCCCTGCATACCGCAAGCATGACGTTACAGGAAGAGAGACTCATAAGGCTTCACCGCCCGGACGTGCCTTTTTCGCTACAGTCACCCGGGCTGATAGGAAGGCGCGCTTACCATTCCAAACCGATGGCTTCGTAAAACTGGCGGTTTTCCTTCCAGTTCGCGGCTACTTTGACAAAGAGAAAGAGGTTCACTTTGCAGCCCAGCATTTTTTCCAACTCTTTGCGCGCCGCCTCGCCGATCTTTTTCAGCATGGCGCCGCCTTTACCGATGACAATGGTTTTCTGGCTTTCCGAGCGCACATAGACCACCTGCCGAATCGTGACCTGTCTGCCGTGTTTCTTTTCTTCTTCCGTCCATTCCTCGGTTTCCACGGCAATCTGGTACGGCATCTCCTGCCGCAATTGCATAAAAAGTTTTTCCCGGGTGATTTCCGACGCCAGAAAGCGCATGGGCATATCCGTCATCTCATCCTCAGGGAAAAGAAACGGCCCTTCCGGCAAGCGTTGTGCAAGATAGGCGAGCAAGGCATCCACCCCCTCCCCCGTGAGCGCGGAAATCATAAAACATTGGGAAAACTCACCCTGAGCAAATAGCTCCTGGGTCAGCACCAGCAAATTTTCCTTTTTAACCTGATCCACCTTGTTAAGAACCAGCAGCTTCTCACAGCTATAGGTGCCCAGACGCTCCAGCACATGTTTGGTATTCGGGCACACGCCTTTTTGCGCATCCACCAGCAGCATGATAATGTCGGCGTCCCGTGCTCCGGAAAATGCCGATGCCACCATGGCCTTTTCAAATTTCTCCCTGGGATTGTAAATGCCGGGAGTGTCCATAAACACCATCTGGGCACCCTTTTGCACGGCAATGCCCAGAATGCGATTGCGCGTCGTCTGCGCCTTCGGCGTGACAATGGCAATTTTGCTGCCCGTCACATGGTTAAGCAAGGTGGACTTCCCCGCATTAGGGGCACCGAGAATCGCAATATAGCCGCAACGTGTTGTCATGCCCGGCACGCTAGTCTAATTGAAATGCAAACGCCAGTATTTCCCGATGCATCAGGCACGAATTTCAGAAAGAAACTCCGCGACTTCACGGCTCAGCGTTTCCGCCTGGCGGGACAAACTACGGGAAGCGTCCAGCACGCCTACGGCCGCCTCTTTCGCAATACCCGCTTTATTGGTCACCTCGTTAATATTGACGCGAATGTCATTCGTACCCATCGCCGCGGTTTGCATGTTGGCCGCGATTTCGTCCGTTACCGCCGATTGCTCCTCCACGGCGGAAGCGATGCCGCCCGCATATTCGCTGACATGGTCAATAGAGGTCTTAATTGCATTAAGCGCACCCACAACGCTTTTAGAAATGGCCTGAATCCCCTCAATCTGCGAAGCGATTTCTTCCGTGGCTTTAGTCGTCTGGGTAGCCAGATTCTTCACTTCCGAAGCCACCACCGCAAAGCCTTTTCCGGCATCTCCCGCACGGGCGGATTCAATTGTGGCGTTGAGCGCCAGTAGATTGATCTGCTCGGCAATATCCTGAATCAGTTGTACCACATGTCCAATCTGTTGCGCCGCCCCTTCGAGCGCCTTGGTACTGCTATCCGCATGTTCCGCTTTGGCCACCGTATCCGCCACCACCTGGGTGGATTTACTAACCTGGGAGGAGATTTCTTTTACCGAAGCGGTCATTTCTTCGGTTGCCGACGCTACCGTTTGTACGTTGCCGGTGGTCGTATCGGCGGAACGCGCCACGGAAGCGGCTTTGCTATTAGCGTCTTCAATGGCACCCGACATATCCTGCGCGGTTTGCAGCAATTGCGTCGAAGCGGAGGCTACCGAAGCGATAATCCCCTGCACACGCTGCTCGAAACGTTGCGCCAGCTCTTCCATGGCGCTCTTTCTTTCTTCCTGCGCCCGAACTTGTGCTGCGGCACGATCTATTTCCATCTCCTTATTCTTCACGGCATTCTCCCGGAACACCTGCATCGCTCGCGCCATCGAGCCTATTTCATCCCGACGCCCCTCTCCCTGTAACTCCACTTCCAGATTGCCCTGAGAAAGCTGAATCATGGCCTGAATGCTATGTTGCATCGGGTTAAGCAGGCTTTTAAAAATAACGATGGTCATTCCGGTCAGGGAAAGCACCATCAGCACGGTGATGCCCATCAATATACTGTCATATTTTTTTTCCAAAGCCTCGGCGTCATTGTTTGCGGCTACCGTCTGCGCCTCCGCCAGGTCGCTAATGGATTCCATCACATCTTCCAGATGACTGAAATTCTGTTTGAAATCCGGGTATATGCGCTCCGCAAGCAAGGGGTCTTTCGCAGCCGCCTGAATAACTCTCTCTCCCCCTGCGATGTAATCATCGATAGCGGGGGCAACCTCACTTATAGCTGCCTCCATGTCCTCACTCAGTGGCAAAGTTTTATTGCCTTCCAATGCCTCTCTCATCTTCTGAGCATGGTTTTGCATAGACTGCTGCGCCTGTGCCACCCCGGCGGCATTATATTGCGCGGATTCGCGTAATGCACCTAATACATCGGAATGAATGGCGTCATGCATCATATCCGCCAGCATATGGCGCTTCATGAAATGAACCAGCTCCACCCGGCTCTCGCTTGCCGCTTCAATCGTTTGCAATGCCACATTTGAAATAATAGCCATCATCACGGTGGCGACAAACGTCACAAACATCATGACTTGAAGCTTCTTGCGTATCATGCCCTTCTCCTTAACCTTCCCGACTGCGAGTGTAGATGATGAATGACTAATGCTGTTTTAATAAAACGCCCGTCACCTTGCCCTTTTTTTCATGGCAATAATACCCGGAGTGGTTTAACACAATATTAAAGCCCGCCAATCAACCTCAGCCCATGGCGATTTTACAACAGGGGGTCAGGATGGACACACTATCACTAGTTGCGTTAACGCTTGGAGCAGGATGGGCCAGCGGCATCAATCTGTACGCCGCCATCCTCACCCTTGGTCTGATGGGGGCAACCGGTGCCGTGATGCTCCCCCCCGGCCTGATGATCCTCACCCACCCCCTGGTATTGGGCGCTGCCGGGTTTATGTACATGGTGGAGTTTTTTGCCGACAAGACGCCGGGGGTGGATACGGCATGGGACGGAATCCATACTTTTATCCGTATTCCTGCGGGCGTTCTGCTCGCCTATGGCGCGACCAGCACACTGGATCCCGCCCTTCAATTTGCCGCCATGCTGGTCTCGGGAGGACTGGCCACCGCTTCCCATGCCACCAAGGCAGGCTCACGAATGCTTATCAACACATCGCCGGAGCCGGTAAGCAACTGGACGGCGTCCTTGCTGGAGGACGTTGCTGTTATTGGCGGATTGTGGACAGCGTTGCATTATCCGCTGGCGTTTCTGATATTCCTGACCTGCTTTGTCCTGCTGATGCTATGGATGCTTCCGCGCCTGTGGCGGGGCATCAAGGCGCTTTTCCAGCGTATTGCCGGTGTATTTGGTGCGGGCAAAAAAGAGGCAGAGCCCGTCCCTCCCGCCCTGGTGGAATATCTGCCCCCGAAAAAGAATGAGTAATCGCCGGAATCCGTTTGGCATGAGAATGCGCACCATCCCATAAACCCCATAAGTTTTCTCTTTACATGCAAGAGACACACTCCTAGAACAGGCCAAAACCCCTGTTGCCATCCTGAGCGCAGCGAATGCCTTGTTACCTTCGACAAGACGCTTCGATCGTGAGCCTCCCTCAGAACGGCACGGACGATAACGAAAGTGTAGAGAAGACCATGACCAGCAAACCCACTGCAAAACCTTCCAATGCCTGCTTTTCTTCCGGCCCCTGCGCCAAGCGTCCCGGCTGGAGCGTCAACGCCCTGAGCGACACGCCTACAGGCCGTTCCCACCGCGCCAAAATCGGCAAACAAAAGCTCGCGGAAACGATTGAGCGTTCGAAAAAAATGCTGAATCTGCCCGCGGATTGGAAACTCGGCATCCTTCCCGGATCGGATACAGGTGCGTTTGAAGCCGCCATGTGGTCGTTGCTCGGCGCACGCGGCGTGGATATGTTTGCCTGGGAAAGCTTTGGATCGGGCTGGGTAAGCGATGCCAAAAAACAGTTAAAGCTTGCCGATCTGCGCGTTTTCGAAGCGCCTTATGGCGAACTGCCCGACCTCACGCAGGCGGACTGGTCACGCGACGTATGCTTTACCTGGAACGGCACCACGTCCGGCGTATGCGTTCCTGATGCTCACTGGATTCCCTCTGAGCGCGAAGGGCTGGCTATTTGCGACGCAACCTCCGCCGTATTTGCCATGCCGGTGGATTTTTCCAAACTCGATGTGGTTACCTGGTCGTGGCAGAAAGTCATGGGCGGCGAAGGCGCGCACGGAATGCTTGCCCTCTCCCCACGCGCTGTCGAGCGGCTGGAAACGTATACCCCCGCCTGGCCAATGCCCAAAATATTCCGCCTCACCAAGGGCGGCAAACTGATTGACGGGATTTTCGTCGGCGAAACCATCAACACCCCCTCCATGCTCTGTGTCGAAGACGCGCTGGACGGCCTGAAATGGGGCGAAAGCCTCGGTGGGCTGCCTGCGCTGATTGCGCGCAGCAACGCCAATTTCAAGGCGGTGGAGGCATGGGTGGCGCGCACGCCGTGGGTGGATTTCCTGGCGAGCGATCCCCAAACCCGCTCCAATACCTCTATTTGTCTCAAGATCGTCGACCCCTGGTACGCCGCGCTTTCCGATGAGGCAAAAGCCGCTGGCGCCAAGCAACTGGCCGCCGCCTTGGAGAAGGAAAACGTCGCCTACGACATCGGCGCGTACCGCGATGCTCCCCCGGGACTGCGCATCTGGGGTGGAGCAACAGTGGAAACCAAAGACCTGGAAGCCCTCTTCCCCTGGCTGGAATGGGCCTACGAGTCCGTCAAGCAAGAGAAAAAAGCCGCATAAATAAGGAAGCCATCCCATGAGGAGTAACACCATGCCTAAAGTCCTGATTTCCGATAAACTCAGCCCGCAAGCGATTGAGGTGTTCGAGCAGAACAACATCGAAGTGGACAGCAAACCGGGCATGTCCGCCGAAGAGTTGAAAGCCTGCATCGGCCAGTATGACGGGCTGGCCATCCGTTCCGCCACGAAAGTCACCCGCGATATTCTGGAAGCCGCCACCAATTTGAAAGTAGTTGGGCGCGCTGGCATCGGTGTGGATAATGTCGATATTCAGGCAGCGACCGCCCGCGGCGTGATCGTGATGAATACGCCTTTTGGCAATTCCGTGACCACGGCGGAGCATTCCGTGGCCATGATGATGGCGCTCGCCCGCGACATCCCGCAAGCCAACACCTCCACCCACGCCAGCAAATGGGAAAAAAACAAATTCATGGGCGTGGAATTGTACAATAAAACGCTGGGGCTGATCGGCTGCGGCAATATCGGCTCTATCGTTGCCGACCGCGCCCAGGGCTTAAAGATGAAGGTCATCGCCTACGATCCCTTCCTTTCCCCCGAACGCGCCAAAGACCTCAATGTGGAAAAAGTGGAGCTGGACAGCCTGTTCAAGCGCGCCGACTTCATTTCCCTGCATACGCCACTGAATGACGCCACACGCGGTATCATCAATAAAGATTCCATCGCCAAGATGAAAAAAGGCGTGCGGATCGTCAATTGTGCGCGGGGTGGTCTGATTAATGAGGCCGATCTTAAGGTGGCGCTGGAATCGGGGCAGGTCGCGGGCGCGGCACTGGATGTGTTTGAGACGGAACCGGCCAAAGACAACCCTCTTTTTGCACTAGAAAACATTATCTGCACCCCCCATCTGGGAGCCTCCACCAATGAAGCCCAGGAAAATGTCGCGGTGCAGGTGGCCGAACAAATGGCGGATTTCCTGAGTAACGGCACCATTACGAACGCCATTAACATGCCTTCTGTGTCTGCGGAGGATGCGGCTAAGCTCAAACCCTACATGCGGCTTTCCGAAGAGCTGGGAAGCTTTGCCGGACAGCTCACCGAGCATGGCATTGAGTCCATCACCATTGAATATGAAGGACGTGTGGCGGGAATGAACACCAAGCCGCTGACGTCTATCGTACTGCGGGCTATCCTTGCACCCCAGATTGAGAGCGTGAATATGGTCAATGCGGGGCTGATCGCCAAGGAGCGCGGCATCGATGTAAAAGAGAGCAAGCGGGAAAAAAGCGGCAGCTACCAAAGCCTGATCCGTATCGTCGTGACCACGGAAAAACGCACCCGCGAGATTGCCGGAACATTGTTTGCGGGCAAGCCGCGGATTGTGGAATTGCACGGCGTGAAACTGGAGGCATCGCTTGCGCCGTTAATGCTGTACGTCAATAACGAGGATAAACCCGGCCTGATCGGGAATGTGGGGATGCTGCTGGGCGACGCGAAAATCAACATCGCCAACTTTCATCTGGGGCGCAACGATGCCTGTGACGATGCGGTGGCGTTGATCGAAGTGGATCAGGAAGTGCCCGCCTCCGTGCTGGAACAAATTGAGAAAATCCCCTCGGCCAAGCAGGTGAAATTGTTGCGGTTCTAGCTTCTTCCCTGCGGGGGAAAGTGCGTAGACGCCCTGTGCTTCGGTAGCGTTGGCTTGTGCCGTGCGCACGCCAAGTAACGCGCCTTATCCAACCCTGAACTGGTTGAGGTGATCGTCATATATCTCACAGAGTATGGCGATCGTCAGAGGAAGCGTAATCAGCAGCGGCACAAAGAAGGCACCCGCGCCAATAAAGTTGATCAGCAACACGAGATAAATGGTAATAATATTATCCCTGCCCAGCGACTTCACCGCCGAGATACTTCCCCGAAGGGCTGCCATCGCGCCTATCCCCCGGTCAGCCACCAGAATCGGCGCATAAAACATCGCAAGCAGGACGAAGCTACCCGGCAGCAAGATCAGCGCCAGCGCCAAAGGCCCCACTAACTGGGACAATAAAACGGGAAGCGCAAATACCAACGTGCCGATGATGGCGGACACGGTAAGAAGCTGACCACCCGACCGCTTGATGAGCGACACAAAGAAACGCTTGCCGATAAGCTGCATCCGCGTTTTACGAAGTATCGACATTTGATACAGGGTAAAAAGAAAATACCCCAGTATCGCTCCCAGAAATGATGTCACCACTACGTTGTGACTAAATATGTAAACGCCTAAGACGCTGACAATAATAAGGAACAGGGCGATCCCGGTAAAGACGCTCATCACCATATTTTGCAACAATACGTCCGTCGCATTCCTAAACAGCTCCTTGACACTGAGAGTGAGCTTGTTGTCCCCCTCTTCTCCCGCCTCTTCCCGATCCATTTCAGCGAATATCTCGGAAAACAAAGGATCCTCCCCCACAGCACGCGAGGTTTCATCGCCTTCTTCGTGAATCAGCGTCTGCCGGGTAATCTCTCCGTTACGGATTTTCCGTATCACGGACATTACATCATAGGGCCCCACATGCTGACGCTCATGCTCAATGTAGAACTCCCGTGTAATCATGCCGCGATTTCCGCTGCTTTCTTCTCTGCAGCCTCCTGCATGATAATATCCGCAAAATCACTTAAGAAAACAGACCCCTGAATGGTGCGCTGGACGAAAACGTTGCGTTTGTCCTTATCGTCCTTCTTACGCTTAATCAGCCCTTCCATTCCCAACGTATCCAGCGCACGGCACACGGCTGCCTTGGAAATACCCAGCGTTTCGGAGAGGTTTTTAATCGTATGCGGCCCGTCCTTGAGGTAAATCGTCAGCAAAATGCCGGTCTGGCGTGCGGATAAATCCGTGCGAACCTCTTTCAGGCCGCGAAGGGTAATCCGTTGCCAGAAATCAAGCGCCGTCATCGTCGTCATTGGTTGCATGATCCGCCTCATTGAATGTTACCTATTGATACGAATTTTCGTCTCTAAAGGCAACCTACATCGTATAGGAAGGCTAGGGTTTTGTATATTTTTCCACGAGGGCGTAGAGCGCACGCAGCCCCATCGCCTCCCCGCCCGCAGGACGCCCCGGTCGCGTGCCGAGGTTCCAGGCCATCATATCCACATGCACCCAGTCATGGGTATGGGTCACAAAACGCTTCAGGAACAAGGAAGCGGTAATGGCGCCTCCATAGCCGGAAGAGCCGGTGCTGGAAATATCCGCAACAGAGCTTTTAAGCAACTCATCATAAGGGGCATAAAGCGGCAGGCGCCATAAGGGATCCTGCATATGATGGGAAGCCTCTTCCAGACGACGCGCCAGTTTCTCGCTGGGCGTAAAAAATGCAGGCATGTCCGTTCCCAGCGCCACACGCGCCGCCCCGGTCAGCGTGGCGCAGTCGATAATCAAGGCCGGTTTTTTGCTATCCGCCTCATGTAATGCATCGCATAGCACTAGCCGCCCTTCGGCATCGGTATTTCCTACTTCGACCGTCACCCCTTTGCGGGTGGTAATGACATCCAACGGCCTGAACGCATTGCCGCCAATGCTGTTTTCCACCGCCGGAATCAGCACGCGCAGGTAAACCGGGAGCTGCGCGTGCATCACCATCTGCGCCAACGCCAGCACATGCGCCGCGCCGCCCATATCCTTCTTCATCAGCAGCATGTTGGAGGAAGACTTGATATCAAGCCCGCCGGAGTCGAAGCATACACCTTTGCCCACCAATACCACAGACGGATGGGAAGGGTTGCCCCAACTCAGATCAATCAGACGGGGAGCATCGTCACAGGCCTGCCCGACCGTATAGATGGCGGGATAGTTTTTCTTGAGCAATTGATCCCCAACAATCACTTCCGCTTTCGCCTTGTGCTTTTTAGCGATGCGCACGGCTTCTTCCGCAAGTTCGGATGGCCCCATTGCATTGGCCGGGGCGTTCACCAGATCGCGCACCAGATACGATGCTTCGACCACCCGCCGCACATGTTTTTCATCTGCCTCTTTGGGCAAAATAAGGGAAGAGAACCGGGGCGGTTCCGCCTTCGCCTCCTTACTCTTGAAATACTGAAAACTATAACAGCCCAGCCCCCAGCCAATACACATCAATGTCCATAGTTCGGGCGAAAGCCGCTCTCCCTCCAACCGATAATTCGCGTAAGGCAAAGAGGCAGGCAACCCGGCAAGCGACCATATCCCCGGCTTTTCTTCAATACCGGCCAGTATTTCTTTCACCTCCCCCTTGCTGGTAGGAAGCGCCAGCCAGCTTCCGCCCTTTGCGGTAAACCCATGCGCCTGCACCCAGGATTTCACCTGAGCAGGCGCTTTCGCCAAAAAAGCGCGGAGTTGCTTTTCCGTCATCAGCCGGAGAGAAACGGAGTGCTTGCGCGACGAGGCGGGAAGTAAATGCTCGATCATGTTTATGCGGTATCCTCTGCCACCTGACGTTTGCGGCGCACCGGCGGCGATTCAAGCGAGGTCAGCCGCTCTTTCGGAAGCATCAGGGAAACTTCCGTGCCCTGCCCTTTCATGCTGTCGATCCTGAGTCTGCCCCCATGCAGGCAGGTGAACTCCTTAGCCACCACCAGCCCCAGCCCCAGACATACTTTCTCGGGGCAGGAGGAAAACAGACCGGCTTTGCGCTCCAACGCCTCCTGCAACAAAGCCAGATGGTCGACGGAAATTCCTTCTCCCGTATCCCGAACGATAAACGCCAAAGCTCCATTTTTGCCGACCTCGGCGACCACTTCCACCACACCTTTGGGCTTACTGAAGCGAATGGCATTGGCGATGATATTACCCAAAGCGCGGGAGATTTTTGCCAGATCGCAACGCACCATCACCTGCGGCCACACCTTCCCCGGCTTTAACGTCACCCGGCGGCAAAAAGCCTCATGCCGATGCAATTGCATGGCCGCCTCCACAATTTCTTTCGGCGAAAGCTGTATATCGTGGATCTGCGTATCGCCCACCTCAATGCTCGCCATTTCCAGCATATCGTTAATGCGCCCCAGCAGCATATGCCCGCTTTGGCGAATATTGGTGAGATACTCGCGGTAGGAAGGGTTTTCCACTTCGCCATGCACCCCCACTTCCATCATCTCCGCAAACCCCAGTATGGCATTCAGAGGCGTGCGCAGTTCATGGCTCATATGCCCCAGAAACTCAGCGCGTGCGCGCAGCGCCAGCTCGGTTTCGATCTGCACCGTCCGCAATTCGCGTTCCGACTCTATTTCCCGGCTGATATTACGCAACACCCCCGCGACCAGCGGCTCCTCCCCCGGCTCCATCCGGCGCAAGGCGAGGCTCATCTCATACCAGGAATAGCCCACATGCGTGGAACCGTATTGCACGCGAAAACGCACTGTTTCGTCGGGATTGTCTGCAAGCTCCGCTAATTTGCGGAAAAACAGCGGGCGGTGCTGAGGGTGGAAATAATCCACGAATTGTACATCCAGACAACGCCCGGGCTCAAGGCGCGTCAGGGATTCCCAGTTGGCTCCCAACGCACGCGCCTGCCCTTTGGGGGTTAGCAGGCATAGCGTCAATTCCCCGAGGGACGTGACGATTTCTTCACTGGAAATATCGGATGAGGCTTTCGTGCGGGCAAGGCCATCGCCGGTTGCGGCGGGCGAAGAGGCGGAAGGTGAAAAAGCGGAGAAGGGATTGCGAGCCGCCATTTCCAGGCTGCTCGTATACATCTCCTTCCACAAGTCGAATACGAACACGAATCCACCACCTTTTCATCACCAGGAGGCTTGATTTTTTCTTATAGCCCCACCTTTTAAAATAAAGGTTATCCAGCGAAGATGCGAATATCTACACAATATATAGTGGACAATACTTAAACCACCCGTAAACCCTAGTGGTGTGGCAAGTTGGCATCCATGGCGGCAAGCAAGGCTGCATGACGCAAAACATTATGCACGCGCAGATAATGCGCTCCGCTGGCTGCCAACAGAGAGGAAAACGCAAGGGTCAGGTCGTCGCGCTCCTGTGGCTGCACGGCGGAAAATAATTTCAGGAAGGATTTACGCGAATGCCCCCACAATAAAGGGGTATCAAGCGCGTCTAATTCCCTGGCGCGCAATAACAGGGTGAGCGACTGGGTCGGCGATTTTCCAAACCCGATACCCGGATCGAAAATAAGCCGGTCTTCACTGATTCCCTCCGCCAGCAGCTTTTCTTTCCGCTCATGGAAATAGCGCAGCAAGAACTGCACCGGATCGACATCCGCCTCCAGCATAAAGGCCGGGTTGGGGGGGATCCCTAAAGAGTGCATGACCACCAGCTTGCAGTCGCTTTCCCTGACCGCCTCTATCATGGACTGACTTTCCAGCCCCATCACATCGTTGATCCATGTCACCCCGGCAGCGAGCGCCCGATGTGCCACCTCCGGATAAAATGTATCCACACTCAGGCATCCCCCGCATTCACGGGCAACCCGCACGGCATCGGGCAATATTTCCGCCAGCCGTTGCCATTCCTCCTGCGCTGTGAGCATCTGTGCGCCGGGGCGGGTGGACTGCGCGCCCACATCCACCACCGATGCGCCTTCGTCAAAACATGCCTGAATGCGCATAAGCGCGGCTTCGGGAAGAAAGGACTCACCACCATCGGAAAAAGAATCCGGGGTAACGTTCACGATACCCACCAGCTCAGTCCGCATACACGCTCACTTCCTGCGGTGAAAACCGCGCCGCCATCTCCGCCGCCGTTTCCCGCGTCACCGGATGTTCCCACTGCGGGGCAATAGCGGCCAGCGGCACCATGACAAACGCCCGCTCTTTCATGGCGGGATGGGGCAAGGTCAGCGCCTCGCTTTGCAGCACCCGGTCATCCATAAACAGAATATCGATATCGATATGCCGCGGCCCCCAATGGCCGCTGGGCTGCCTGCCAAGCCGCCGCTCCGTTTCTTTGATGCTGGCCAGCAGGGTCAGCGGATCGGGGGAAGGCTCCATCCTGCCCATGACGACCTGATTGAGAAAAGGCAGGTTCCATGCTTCTTCCGCTCCTTCGGGCAATAACGCCGCGCATTCATACACGGGAGAACATCGCATACTCCCCGGCTCAAAGAACGAGGCAAGCACTTCCACGGCGCGGGCAAGATTGCTCACACGATCCCCCAGGTTGCTTCCCAGTGCAAAACCAATATTACTCATGCGCCGTGATCACGCCTTCCGGCAAATCGGTATAGACAAAACTCGCCCCCCCCGTCAGAGCGGGAATGGGCGCACCGAATTTATGCAGCCGCACCCATACTTTAACCGGATCGTAGCCCTCCCCCATCTGCGCCCGCATATTAGCGCGAATCGCTTTGAAAAGCTGCACCGTCAGATGCTCGATCAACAGGAAATGCTTGCCTGCCACAAATTCAGAAAGCGCCAGCGACAACTGGTCGTAGCAAAAGACCTTGGCATTATCGTTTTCGCACGCCTCAGGCAGAACCGGAAAAAAGAACCTGATGGAAACCTCCACGGGCTGCAGGCGAGCGCGCTCATCATCCCACCGGCCAAGATTGACCGAAAGATGCAGCCGATGCAGGCTCAGACAGGCAGGATACGCATGGTTCATGCGCAAGATGTACCCCAAAGCATCCGGGAGGTAAAGCGGTTAGTCCTGCGTCACCAGCAGGGGGTCGGGCAGCGTAAAATCTTTCAGCGGCGATTTCATCCGTCCCAGCGCGGCAAGCGAAGCATCCCCGAACCTCAACCGCTCAAACGCAGCGCCCTCGGGGAAATCGACGACCATCGCCACCTGCAGACGCAACGCATCCAGACGATCCAGCAGTGCCTCATACTCCCCCCGGTTCCACATCACACCGGCAAAAGCGATCGTATCCACCGACTGCCAGGGGTTCCCCAAAACGTCCTTCTCAATAAACTGCGTATGTTTTTCGATGAATTTCTCATGACGGCTTAAACGAAGCCGCTTAAAATGCGGCGTCATCGGCGTAGGTTTTCCCGTAATCAGGCTTTTATCGTTAAAAAGCCCAAATACCATGACGGCAAGATCACGGAACCATGCCCGCCCCTGCTGTGCGGCCGCCTCAATACGCGAGACTTCACCAAGAGTTCGTACCATAGTATATATTCTACTTGTTTCCGCCCGTTAGCTGTGTGACATTTCTATGAATTCTTGGTAAGGATAAGTGGAACAGGTTTATCTCAATGGTCAGTATATGCCCCGTGCGCAGGCTCTCGTTCCGGTGGAAGACAGAGGGCTGCGTTTTGGCGACGGCGTGTTTGAAACCATCTATGTGCGTGACACCCTCCCTTACCTATGGGATCGGCATCTTCGGCGCTTGCTGGAAGGGCTGGAAGCCTGCCAGATACGTTTTGAGAACAACAACCTGCGGGAGGCGGCCAGCGGCCTGATCGAGCGCAACGCCATGCGGGAGGGGCTGCTTCGCATTACCGTTACCCGCGGGATCGGCAGCCGGGGATATTTGCCCTTCCCCGACCTGATGGGACACAAACCCACTGTTATTATCGAAACCATCCCCTACCAGCCGCCCTCGATCGAGGAGCTGGATTCGCTGGAGCTGACGATCGGGCTGGCCAGTTATGAGAAACTCAGCCCCAAAGCGTTGCCTACCCGCTACAAGACCATGCAGGGGATGAACTCCATCCTGGCGCGCATTGAGGCGGAGCGTCAGGGGTTTTTCGACGCCCTGCTGCTCAGCCGCGAAGGGATGGTAAGCGAATCCAGCGCCGCCAATATCTTTTGGTGCATCGGCAAAACGCTCTACACCCCCTCGCTGGATTCCGGTTGTCTGGCGGGCATCATGCGCGAACGCATCATGGAGCTGTCGGAGTACCGGGTCAGTCAGGATAAGTTCAAGCTCCGCCACCTGCTGCGAGCGGATGGCGTTTTCTTATGCAATTCCGCCTACCTTGTTCTGCCAATCAACAAGCTTTCCGGCTATAGCACCCAGTGGGGAGCAAGCCGCAAGCTGGCAAAAATATACCGGATGCTGATTGAGAGGGATATCGCAAACGAAGCGGAAAACGGGAAACATCTTGCAATTGACTTACCCTCTGCTTAGGTTCAGGCGTGATTCTTGGAGGTTGCCATGTGGAAGAAGTTACTCCCTATTATCGTTGTGCTGGTGGTTCTGGCCTACAGCTTCCTGTGGTTCCGCCATGCGGGTGAAACGGAAACGCAGGCACGCGCCTTTCTGGACACGCTCTCGGGACAGCAGGGTATCGCCATTACTTACGATGACATCAGCGTAGGTGGATTCCCCTTTGAATTTGTCACCGATATCCATAATCCCGTTATTACCCTCGATAGCGCCAAACTGCTGGCAACGGCCTACCAGATGAACGGCATTGCCGCTGCGGAACCGACGCAGGCGACCCATACGAATAAGATCGCCATCCAGGGCGACATAAAACTGAAGGTCAATTATTTCTCCCGCCGCGTCGCGTTGGAAGTCAGCGGCACGAGCCAGGGCGAAAATCAGGCAGGCGAGAAAGTTGTCCACTGGGCAGGCAAAGAGGACGGGGTTGCCAGCTGCGCTATAAAATTAGGGCCGGAGGCGGATATGTCCATCCTGCAGGAAAGCGCCTTCTCCGTTTTAAAGAACCCGGCAACTCTGGCTAAAAACTTTGAGAGCATCGACTGTCTGGCCGATCCGATGGAAATCGTCAATAGCGACAGCGGCGACATGCTGTATCGGGGAGGCGACCAGATTTTCTCTGTTTCTCTGGATGAAACCGCTCCGGGTAATGTCAGCATCAATCTGGCGCTCACCTCCAATGATTTTGAAGTCAGCGACCAGTGGAGCCAATGGATGGACGAGGTCATGGAGGCGGTAAACCCGGGGGGATTGAATACCGGCATACTGGCCATCCAGAGTCATGAAGCAGTGGGCAAACAAAACACCGAAATAAAGCTTAGCTACCGCGGGCCCTCCTCTCTGGACACCTGGCAGGAGAATGAGGAAATAAACTTCCAGCTACCCGTGTTTTCTCTCTCCAATAACCTGTACCACATCAATATGCCGGCTTCTTTTACCCTGACAAAAATGGCTTCCCAGTTCAGCGGTGAATTTTCTCTGGACGGCAAGGCGACATATAATCCCGCTATCGACGGATACGCCAACCAAACGGTGGCACAGATTGCGGATACTATCTATGCCCAGAAAGACAGTGACGCCCGCTACGCCATTCGTATCGGCGACCTCAAAAAAGAAGAATTACAGGCGGGAATGCAAGCCATGGTGCCTTCGCTGGGAGAGTTCAAGACAGCCAACGCACAGATCGAAGCAAGCTTTAAAGGCCGTGAAGATGAAACCCTGCACCAGCTTGCAGGTGAAGCTACCCTTAAACAGCTTTCCCTGCGGATGGGCGACTACGGTTTTAGCGCCACCGGCACCATGATGTTGGCTCCCCAGCGCGGCGAGATCAGCATTCACTGCTATAAGTGCCATGAAACGGTGGAAAAGCTGGTGGTTTATCTTACCAACTTTCAAAAGCTGGTTTCGATGGTAAACCCCGGTCTTCCCGCCATACCCGATGGCGTTGCGTTCCGTAGCGCCATCGCCGGATTTATCGAGAACCTAAGCCAGCCCGCTGAGGATGAACCCGATGCACGCATCATCCAGATCAGCGATAGCGGCAATGGCCAGATTGTCATTTCCGGACATACCATGCAGGACGTGATGGCGCTGGCCATGCAAACCTTCATGCCCTTTTTCATGCCTCCGCCACAGCCAGGGCAAGGATCACCGTCGTCTCGATGACCGTCCGGGATAGTCTTACAGACAGAGCCGCACATCTCCACAGCACGGGAGAGGACTTTGCGCTCTTACTGTCTTCTTTGGACACTTCCTATTCCGCCGGGCGCAGTATGCTGGCGCATGGGGCGGCGGAAAGCATCGAATCAGAAAATCTTTCTGGCTGCGCCTCCCGGCTTACGCAGGGCACATGGTTCGGCTGGCTGGGATACGCGCTTCGTTGCGATACCGAGGCGCTCCCGACGGATGCCCCCTCTTACATCACCCTTCCCCCCGTATGCCTGACGCGGTTTACGCAGATAGAGGAGGCAGGTCTGAGGCCTTTTCCCGATGCGCCGCTAAGCGACGCCGTATGTTTTCCTGCTGCGCTTGCTTCCAATATGACCCGTCAGGAATATCTGGAGAAAGTGTCGGCAACCATTCAGAAAATCCATGCGGGCGATTTTTATCAGGCCAATATCACCCGAAAATTTTATGGCGAGCTACGGGAGGATTTTTCTCCGGCGGATATTTTTATGCGCCTGTGCGCCGCCAGCCCCGCCCCGTATAGTGCGTGGATACGGCGTGGGGATACGCATATTCTCTCTTCCAGCCCGGAATTATTCCTCAAAATAACGCCGGACGGTCATATGTCTACGCGCCCGATCAAAGGGAGTGCGCCCGCCAGCACTCCTGCGCAGGATTTGCGCAGGAGCGAAAAAGACCGGGCGGAGAATCTCATGATTACGGATCTCATGCGCAACGATTTTTCCCGCGTGGCCAAACGCGGTTCGGTGCGTGTCAGCGAATTATTTGGAATAGACAGCTTTGCCACCATTCATCATATGTCCTCCACCGTAGAGGCGGAATTGTCGGAAGAGCGGAGCGTGCCGGATGCCATACAGGCATGTTTTCCTCCCGGCTCGATGACAGGCGCGCCCAAAATCGCCGCCATGAAATGGTGTTCGCGTATGGAAGCGATGGAACGCGGCGTCTATAGCGGTGCGCTGGGATGGATCGCCCCGGACTCCTGCGAGCTTTCCGTGGTGATTCGCACGCTGATCATTCAGGGTAACCGCTTTGAGTTTCAGGTAGGCGGAGGGATTGTCGCCGATTCAAAACCCGAATCCGAATGGCAGGAAACCCTTATTAAAGCGCGTGGCATCGCCCATGCGCTCGGGATTAAGGAAGAGGCGCTGGCCGCCTTATAATTGCTGCGATTGCGATGGCGGCGCAGGAGGAATAGGCGTGTTATGCATCGCAGGCGACACGCCGCTCAACGGATCGGCACCGAACTGATTGTCGCCCGTATCGCCTTGTGTGCAATACCAGACGATAAGCAGAATAATCCCGACAAACGGTATGAGGCCTACCAGCAACCACCACCCACTCCGGTTAACGTCATGCAGGCGTCTTACGGATACGGCAATACCCGGCACAATCACGGCCAGCGAAAATAAGTTGCTAAGCAGCCCTTGCGGATAACCGAACACTACGGTGTCGATAAAACTAAGTCCCGTGGCAGCGAGAAAGGTAAACAGCACCCAATACCAGAATTCTGAGCGCGGTGCGCGTCCTGTAAAGGTGGCGTAGTGATGAAAACAGGAAATAATGGCTTGTTTGAAATTCATGGTTTTTTCCCCTTCCTTGTTATTTCTGTGCAATACCCGGCAAAATCACTCTTTCCAATGAAACGCTTTCACTGCCGCTCAGGGTTCAGGTTAAAGTTACACCATCTCCACCCGTCGCACCCCATCCAACACCTGAAGATGCTGCACGGTTTCCGGTGGGATATGATAGCGTTCCGCCAGTGCAATATCCGCGATACTACCATTCTCCAGCGGAATATGAAACTTTACTTGTGCGCCTTTTTGCGAGGGCGCGCCCAGCAACGCTTTCAGCTTCTCCAGGCTCTCGGGATTGCGCAGGCGAATACGCAGCTCCCTGCCCGTGATCCCCTTGGCGATTTCCTGCAAATTCTGGACGCTGGCAATCACGATTCGCGGCCCCGATTCCTCCAGCTTGGCATCCCCTTTAATCAGCAGCAGATTGCCCGCCTCCAGCAGCGGGCGCACCGCATTCAACACCTCTTCCTTAAAGATAGAGGCTTCATACGCGCCGGTGGTATCGGAAAGGGAGACGAAAGCAAAGCGCCCCCGATCTGACATTTTGTTTTTCACGCCCGAGACGATTCCCGCCAGCGTGACGGGAGCGTATTCACCCGGTGTGCGCGCAAACAGCGAGGCGTAGGAAGACACGCCCAGCTTCTCCAATACCCGCTTGTAACCTTCCAGCGGATGCGCGGATAAATAAAAACCCACCGCCGTAAATTCATGCTCCAGTCGCTCCAGCGGCGGCCATTCCTGGGTGGGGACGAGCGCCGGACGCACCTGCGCGACCGCCGCATCCCCTCCAAACAGGCTATGCTGCCCGTCTTCCTTTTCGCGGGTAAGCGTCTGGTTATAGCTTACCAGCAGGTCAAGCGACTCGAATATCTGCCTGCGGTTGGGATGAAGGGAATCAAACGCCCCCGCTTTGGCCAGAAACTCCAGTTGGCGGCGATTCATTACCTTGGCGTCCATACGCTCCGCGAAATCGAAAATATCCTTGAAAGCGCCCCCTCTGTTGCGCTCCGCGACAAGGACACGCATCGCCTGCTCGCCTACGTTCTTCAAGGCTCCCAGCGCATAGCGTATATGCCCGTTTTCCACTTTAAATTCCGCATCGGAGAGATTGACATCCGGCGGCAGCATCTCGATGTTAAACCGTGCCGCATCTTCCTTGAATATAGCCAGCTTGTCCGTCAGATGCATATCCAGCGTCATGGAGGCGGCGAGAAACTCCACCGTATAATTCGCTTTTAGATAGGCTGTCTGGTACCCGATGAGAGCATATGCCGCTGCGTGCGCTTTGTTAAATCCGTAGCCTGCGAATTTGTCCACCAGATCGAAAATCTCGCTGGCCTGCTTTTTCTCCACCCCGTTCTTCGCCGCGCCTTCAATGAACCTTTCGCGCTGCGCATCCATCTCCGCCTTGATCTTTTTACCCATGGCGCGGCGCAGCAAATCCGCTCCGCCCAGCGTATAGCCGGATAGCACCTGCGCAATTTTCTGCACCTGCTCCTGATAGATGATAACGCCGTAGGTTTCCTTCAGTACCTCCTCCAGCATCGGGTGGAGATAGTCCGGCTTTTCGCGCCCATGTTTGCGCGCAATATACATGGGGATATTGTCCATCGGCCCCGGACGGTAAAGCGCGCCCAGCGCCACGAGGTCTTCCAGGCAGTCCGGCTTAAGCTTGCGCAAGCTGTCGCGCATCCCCGCCGACTCGAACTGGAATACGCCCACGGACAGCCCTTCTGTGAGCAAATCATAGGTTTTCTGGTCATCCAGAGGAAGCGCCGCAAGATCGACATCTATCTGACGGTCTTTAATCAGAGCCACCGCTTTGGAAAGTACGGTCAGCGTTTTCAACCCCAGAAAGTCGAATTTCACCAGCCCTGCAATCTCCGCATATTTCATGGAATACTGCACCGCAGGTACATCGGATTTCGGGTCGCGGTAGAGCGGCGTCAATTCCTCCAGCGGACGATCAGCGATGACGACCCCGGCGGCATGGGTAGAGGCATGGCGATACAGCCCCTCCAGTTTCTTGGCAAACTCCACCAGACGGGCGACCATCTCATCGCTTTCGATCATGCGGCGCAGCGCAGGCTCCATCGTGATGGCCTCCTGCAACGTCACCGGATTGGCGGGGTTGTTGGGCACGAGTTTGCAGATGCGATCCACCTCGTTGTAGTTCATCTGAAGCACGCGCCCTACGTCGCGCAATACGGCACGCGCCTGCAACTTTCCAAACGTAATGATCTGCGCCACGCGATCCCGGCCATATTTTTCCTGCACATAGCGGATGACTTCATCGCGCCGCTCCTGACAGAAATCAATATCGAAGTCCGGCATGGAAACACGCTCAGGATTCAGGAACCGCTCAAAGACGAGATCGTATTTCAACGGGTCGAGATCGGTAATCAGAAGCGACCACGCAACGACCGAGGCCGCGCCCGATCCCCGCCCCGGCCCCACGGGAATCCCCTGCATTTTACTCCAGGTGATAAAGTCGGATACGATCAGAAAATAGCCGGAATATTGCATCTGAATAATCACGCCCAGCTCATATTCCAGACGCTCACGATAAGCTTCCTTTTCCTCTTCCCTTCGTCCTTGGAGACGTTTCTCCAGCCCTGCTTTCGCCTGTTCGCGCAGCGCCTCATCCTCGGAAAGAATTACCCCTCCCCTCACCATTTCGTAGCGGGGAAGGATGGGATCCCGCGCAGGAGACATCATGGCGCAACGCTGCGCGATCACCAGGGTATTGTCTACCGCTTCCGGAATATCCCGAAAGAGCAGACGCATTTCCTCCGCACTTTTGAAACGGTGTTCGGGCGTAAGTCGCCTGCGGTTGTCTTCCGTGACATAGCGCCCACCCGCAATACACAGCAGCGCATCGTGCGCCTGATACATTTCCTGCCCGCCGCTGAAATAAATATCGTTGGTCGCCACCAGGGGGACGCCCTCTTCCACGGCGAGCGCGATCAGCCCTTTTTCTATTTGCTTTTCTTCCGGCATTCCATGACGCATCAACTCCATATAGAGCCGGTCGCCAAACACCTCTTTGAGCGCAAGGAGCGCCGTCCGCGCTTTTTCCTCCTGCCCGATCAGCAGCGCCCTGCCAATCGCACCATAGATGCCCGAAGTCAGGACGATCAATCCTTCCGAGTGCGCAAACAGGGATTCATAAGAAAGCAACGGCCCGTTGCCATCGCACGGGGCAAGCCAGGTCAGGCTTGCCAGCTTCATTAAATTGGCATACCCCGCATCGTTCTTGGCAATGAGCAACAACTGATCCGGCTTCCTGCCCTCCCCCTGCCCCATACCATCTTCGCCGTAGAGGGGAGAAAGAGAAAACGCACCGCCGATAATCGGCTGCACGCCCGCTCCCGCAGCTTCCAGCGAAAACTCCATCGAACCGAAAAGATTGTCCCGATCCGTTATGGCAATGGCAGGCATGTGGTGCTTGGCGCAGAGCTTTACCATGTCCTTGACGACAATCGCCCCTTCCAGCAGGGAATAGGCGCTATGGCAGCGCAAATGGACGAAGGGCGCAGAGGTCATGAAAGACAGATTAGTCAGTCTGCCGACTTATTCAACGATTAATCTCCGCAAGTTTTATCACCCTGTCCATTCTGCCTGCCAGCTCCATATTGTGCGTGGCGATGAGGGCGGCGGCACGGTTCGCACGGAGTGTGTCTGTCATTACGGAAAAGACATGATCCGAAGTTTCCGGATCAAGATTGCCGGTAGGTTCATCGGCCAGAATCAGCGCGGGGTTTGCCGCCAATGCACGCGCAATGGCCACGCGCTGCTGTTCCCCGCCCGATAACTCCGAAGGCCGGTGCGATGTGCGTTCCGAGAGTTTCACTTGCGCCAGTAATTCCCCTGCGCGCCTTGCTGCTTCCGTTTTGGAAGCGCCGCCCAGCAGCAGCGGCATCATGACGTTTTCTTCCGCCGAGCATTCAGGCAGCAAATGATGGAACTGATAGATAAAACCGATTTTCTCCCGCCGCGTCCGGGTGCGTGCGGCATCGCCCATCGTCGAGCATTCCTGACCAGCGATATGCACCGTTCCCCCATCGGGATTATCGAGCAGCCCGGCGATTTGCAGCAGGGTGGATTTACCGCAACCAGAAGGCCCCACCAGCGCCACGACCTCGCCCGGCTTCAGACTAAGGCTCACGCCGCGCAGCACATGCAACGCCTGCTCACCCTGACGGTAGGTGCGGGTAATGGCATTGAGGACAAGAACGTCGTTCATCTTATTCTCTTCCTAATGCATGGAAAATGAAGCGCGGAGCAGGGGCAACACAAAAAACTACTCATATCTCAACGCCTCCGCAGGGTGGATGGAGGCAGCCTTCCATGAAGGATACAGCGTGGCGAAGAACGACAGCGCAAGCGAGAGCAATACGATGGCCACCACCTCCGCCGGATCGGTTTTCGTCGGCAGGGAGGAGAGGAAATAAATATTGCTCACCAGAATCTCCTGTCCCGTCATCGCCTCGACGAAGTGACGCAGCGTTTCGATATAGCGCGCCGCCAGCAATCCCAGCACGAAACCCAGCGCCGTGCCGAAAATGCCGATACTCATCCCCGCCAGCAGAAAAATGCGCATCACCGCGCCGCGTGTCGCTCCCATGGTGCGCAGAATGGCAATCTCCCTCGTCTTACCCTGCACCAGCATAATCAGACTGGAGATAATGTTAAACGTAGCCACCAGAATAATCAGCGCCAGAATCACGAACATCACGTTACGCTGCATGGAGAGTGCCGCGAATACATTGCCGTTACTTTGCTGCCAGTCATAGATACGCAGCATCTCCCCCGTCGTTTTGTCGCGGATGCGCATCGCCACTTCCGGCGCGCTCTCCAGCGTGTCCGTCTGCACCTCCAGCGCCGTGGCGCCGCCTTCGGGGATCGTGAAATACACACGCGCATCGTCAAGCGGCATCAGGATCACGCCGCCGTCCAGCGCGTGCTGCCCAACAGCAAAGGTGGCGATAACCGGATAGGCTTTGATGCGCGGCACCATCCCCACCACCGTCTGGCGTCCCTGCGGCGAAATCAGCGTCAGCATATCGCCCACATGCAGGCCGAGATTTTCCATTAACCGCTGCCCCAGAACGATGCCCTGCTCAGCGCCGAAATTTTCTACGCTGCCCTCTTTGATATTCTCTATAATACGCTGCTTGGTCTTCAGATAGTCCGGCGTATAACCGAATACCTGCGCCCCCAGCGCCCGCCCGTTATTGCTCGCCATCACCTGACCTTCGGCGCGTGGCTCGGCACTTATCACCCCGTCAATGGCGCGAATGTCTGCGGCAAGCGTGTCCACCTCCCCCGGAAGCGAAGAACCCATGCCGTAAACAGTCACCTGCCCATCCAGTCCGGCGAAGTTTTTTATCATCTCTTCCCGGATACCGTTCATCAGCGAGGTGACGAGAATCAGCGTCGCCACGCCCAGCATGATGCCGAGAATGGAAAAAAGCGTAATCACCGAGACAAACCCCTCCCGGCGTTTGGAGCGCATATAGCGCCATGCGAGCAGGCGTTCGGGGTAAGTGGGCAGGGTCATAAAACACTTGTTCCAGTATCCGGCGGGGAAGTCAATATGGAGCCTGCGCCACAGGGAATAAGTATCGTACAGGAATTTTATGCGCAAACAGGGTAAAAATAGCCATGGATCATGTGTTTATATTATACTTTAGCGTCTAAAGCAGGAGCATCTATGCACAGTATTACCAAAAAAATCCTCACTCTTTCTACCGCCCTTATCCTGCCGCTCTCCCTTGGTGGGTGCGGTACGGAAACCCAGGATCGCGTGCTTTCCGGCGCGGGACTCGGCACGGCGGCGGGCGCCGCAACCTACGCCGTTTTCGGCGGGCCGGTCATTACGGGCATGGCCGTAGGTGCGGCGGCAGGTGCGATTACAGGCGGCGTTACCAGCCCGGACAATATCTATCTGGGCAAACCGCTTTGGAAGCCGAACGATCCTGAACCGCAGCGCCGCAATGTCGGCAACGCGCAATGGTAGGTCAGAGCGTCACCCCGAAACGCTGCAGCGCATAGACATAGGCTCCATAAAACAGCGCCATTCCCGCGCAACTGAGAAAAAGCGCGAGGTAAAAATTTGCGCCCGTTTTTAACAACAGGGGCAGCAACAGGAAGAACGCCAGCGACGGCAACACCAGCCAGAAAATGGAATAGGAAAGCTCGGTCACGGCGGTTGCATCTTTCTGCTCGGCGTACATCCAGGCGAAGGCCAGAATGCTGGTGAGCGGCAGGGAGGCAAGCAGCGCGGCCACCATGCTATAGCGGCGCGAAAGCTCCGACACCCCGGCAACGACCAGAGCCGTCAACAGTGTCTTGGCCAGAAAGTAGCCCACGCTTATAGTCCCAGATTGGCCAGGACGGATTCGCAGGAGACAACGGCGCGCTCGCCGGTTTTACGGCGCTTCATTTCCACTTTGTCTTCCGCTGCGCTTTTGGGGCCGACGATGATCTGCCACGGCGCACCGATCAGATCCATGCGGGCGAATTTCTCCCCTGCGCGTGCGTCGGTATCGTCATAGAGAATATCGCAGCCGTGATGCCAGAGTGCGGTGTAAAGCTCCTCGGCCATTTTGTCGCACGTCTCGTCGCCGGGACGCAGATTGATGAGCCCCACCTGAAACGGCGCAACCGCATCCGGCCAGATAATGCCCGCCTCGTCGTGACTCGCCTCAATGATGGCTCCGACCAGACGCGAGACGCCGATGCCGTAGGTTCCCATCTCCACGCGCAGCGGCTTGCCGTCCGATCCGTCGACGTCGATGCTCATGGCATCCGTATATTTACGGCCCAGCAGGAAGATATGCCCCACCTCGATGCCGCGCGCGGTGCGGAGTTTGTCCGCTGGAAGCGGGCATTTCTCGGGGACGTGAAGCTCGTCGGCGGCGGCATATAACTCGCGCATCTCCTCGCCGCTCATGCTCAGCTTGCCTTCGCGGATGTCGTCGAACATCGCGTCGTAATAGACCTGGCTTTCGCCGTTTTCCGCCAGCACCTGGAACTCATGACTAAGCGCACCGCCAATCGCACCGGAGTCGGCGGAGACGGCAATGGCGGTCAGACCAAGACGTTTGAAGATGCGGTGATAGGCGTCGTACATCGCGCTGTATTCACGCTTGGCGTCGTCCAGCGAAACGTGGAAGGAATAGCCGTCTTTCATCAGGAATTCCCGACCGCGCATCACGCCGAAACGCGGGCGCACCTCGTCACGGAATTTCCAGTTGATCTGGTACAGGTTCAGCGGCAGTTCCTTGTAGCTTTTCACGAAGGCACGGAAATTGTCGATAATCATTTCTTCGCAGGTCGGGCTGTAGAGCAGCTCGCGGTCGGCGCGGTCGTTAAAGCGCAGCATCTCCTTGCCCAGCGCATCGTAGCGCCCGGATTCCTTCCACAGCTCGGTAGGCTGCAAGGTCGGCATCAGCACGCGCACGCACCCGGCCTTGTCCAGCTCATCGGCAACGATAGCCTCTACTTTATCGAGCACCTTCAGGCCCAGCGGCAGCCAAGTGTAAATCCCCGCCGCCTGCTGGCGGATCATCCCCGCACGCAGCATCAGCCGGTGCGAGGCGATGGACGCTTCGGCGGGAGTTTCCTTAAGGAGTGGGAGGAAGTATTGGGAAAGACGCATGAGCCTAGTAGCTAGTAACAAGTTGCTAGTAGCCAGTCTTCAGTCTTTCGTAGCCTGGCTACTAGCTACTAAAGACTGGCTACTTAATATTACGCTGCCGCTGATTTCAGCTTGGCGCGTTCGGACTTCGCCGCCGCCACCATTGCTTCCAGCGCGGGTTTTACTTCCTTCCAGCCGCGGGTTTTCAGGCCGCAATCCGGGTTGACCCAGATCTGCTCAGGTGCCAGTACCTTCAGCGCCTTGTCGAGCAGCTTTTCCATTTCGGATTGCGTCGGCACGCGGGGGCTGTGAATGTCGTACACGCCCGGCCCGATCTCGTTGGGGTACTTGAAGGAGACGAACGCCTCCAGCAGTTCCATCGCCGAGCGGGAGGTTTCGATCGAGATCACGTCGGCGTCCATGTCGGCGACCGCCTTGATGATGTCGTTGAACTCCGAGTAGCACATATGGGTGTGAATCTGCGTGGTGTCCTTGACGCCCGAAGCGGTGATGCGGAAAGACTCCACCGCCCAGTCGAGATAAGTTTTCCAATCCGTCTGGCGCAGGGGGAGGCCCTCACGCAGCGCGGCTTCGTCGATCTGGATGATCTTGATGCCCGCTTTCTCCAGATCGATCACCTCATCGCGGATGGCGAGCGCGATCTGACGGCAGGTTTCGGATTCCGGCTGGTCGTCGCGCACGAAGCTCCATTGCAGGATGGTCACGGGGCCGGTGAGCATCCCCTTCATGATCTGCTTGGTTTGCGACTGGGAGTATTTCGCCCATTCGACCGTCATCGGTTTCGGGCGGGAAACATCGCCGAAAATCACCGGCGGTTTCACGCAGCGCGAACCGTAGGACTGTACCCAGCCGTTCGCGGTGAAGGTGAAGCCTTCCAGTTGCTCGCCGAAATATTCCACCATGTCGTTGCGCTCGAACTCGCCATGTACCAGCACGTCGATGCCCATTTCCTCCTGAATGCGGATGCAGCGCGTGGTTTCCTCTTTCAGGAATTTGTCATACTCCGCCGCGCTCAGCTTGCCCGCCTTGAAGTCGGCGCGGGCTTTGCGCACTTCCGCCGTCTGCGGGAAGGAGCCGATAGTCGTGGTCGGTAGCATGGGCAGGTTCAGAATCGGGCGTTGTTGTTTCGCACGCGCAGTATATTCCGAGGTGCGCTTTTTCATGTCCGCCGTGATCCCGGCAACGCGCTCTTTTATTTTCGCGTTATGAATACGCGGCGACGATGCGCGTGCGGAAATCGCCTTGGCGTTAAGCGCAAACGCGGTATCGTCCTTTTCGCCGCTTGCCGCGTCGGCCAGCAGCTTGATCTCGTCCAGCTTCTGCTTGGCAAATGCCAGCCAGTTCTTCAACTCGGCATCCAGCTTGGTTTCGTTATCGAGGTCTACCGGCGTGTGCAGCAGCGAGCAGGAGGCTGCAATCATGATATGCTGCGCATCGCGGTTTTCTTCCGCTTCCTGTACCAGACCGTACGCTTTCTCCAGATCGGTCTTCCAGATGTTGCGACCGTCGATCACACCCAGCGAAATCGTCTTGTCTTCCGGCAGGGCTTTGAGCACGTCGGGCAGTTGTTTGGGAGCGCGCACCAGATCGACATGCAGACCGGCTACGGGCAGCGAGGCCGCCAGTTGCAGATTGTCGCGCAGATCGCCGAAATAGGTGGCCACGAGAATCTTCAGTCCCGAAGCTTTGCTCAGTGCCTCGTAAGCGGCCTTATAGCCCGCTTTCATGCCTTCGCAGATGTCAAGCGCCAGCGCGGGTTCATCAATCTGTACCCACTCGGCTCCCGCCGCTTCCAGCTCTTTCAACACCTGTGCATAGACGGGAAGAATGCCTTTCAGCAGCTCTTCGTATTTCACGGATTCGTCGCGCTTCTTGCCAAGCTTCAGGAAGGTGACGGGACCGACCAGCACGGGGCGGGTTTTAATGCCTTGCGCTTTGGCTTCCTTGAACTCATCCACCAGTTTGGAGGAAGCGTAAGAGAAGCTCATACCCGGCTCGAATTCCGGCACGATATAGTGATAGTTGGTGTCGAACCATTTGGTCATTTCCATGGCGACCACGTCCACCCCGCCCTGCTGGCGACCACGCGCCATGGCGAAATAGGTGTCCAGATCGACCTTGCCGCCTTTGAAGGCATAACGCTTCGGAATCGCGCCCAGCATACAAATCGTGTCCAGCACCTGATCGTAGAACGAGAAATCGCCCGAGGGGATATGCTCGATGCCCGCCTCCTTTTGCATCGTCCAATGGGTTTTGCGCAAGGAAGCCGCCTCCTTTTGCAAAGCGTCGGCGCTCATATCGCCTTTCCAGAACGCCTCGACCGCCTTCTTCAGTTCACGATGCGCCCCGATACGCGGGAATCCCAGATTCGATGCAATGGCCATGATAGTCTCCGATTAGTCTTCTTGTGGTTTACTGATGATTTCTACTACGCCGTCCCGAACCGCATTAAAGAAGCAATTGGGGCGATTGGTATGACATGCCGCCCCGTTCTGGTCAACCAGTAACAGCAGGGTGTCGGCATCGCAATCATAACGCATTTCAACGAGTTTCTGGGTATGGCCGGAAGATTCGCCCTTGCGCCATAAGGAGCCACGCGAGCGCGACCAATAGCACACCCTGCCCGTCTCAAGCGTTTCGCGCACCGCATCCGCATTCATCCATGCCAGCATCAGCACATCTTTGCTGTCATGCTGTTGCGCAATAGCGGGCAGCAATCCCTGCTCATTGAATGTCAGGCGGCCAATGATGGCATTCATATCCATAAGGCGCGGAAGTTTAGGGATTCACGGGGCAGCGGTCAATGGACAATTATCTAAACTTTCTTGTTTTTATGACCTTTTTTACTATAATAGCCGAGTATTTTTGTGGGTTTTATAAAAAACCTTGCGAAATGGGCGAAAATCATAGATAGTGCGCCCCCTTTCAAGAAGGTAAAGAAGAGTGATGTTAATGCCTAAGAAAAAGTCCGAACCCAAACTGATCATCTCCCGCCCCAAACGCGAGGAGGCGATGGAAGCCGTGCGCACGCTGATTGCCTGGGCGGGGGACGATTACACCCGCGAAGGGTTGCGCGATACGCCGCGGCGGGTGGTGGATGCGTTCGAGGAGTTTTTCGAGGGCTACGACATGAACCCGGACGATATCCTCTCCAAAACCTTTGAAGAGGTCGAGGATTACGACGAGATGGTGCTGCTGAAAAACATGCGGCTGGAGTCGCATTGCGAGCATCACATGGCTCCCATCATCGGCATGGCGCATGTGGCCTATATCCCGAACAAGCGCGTGGTGGGCATCAGTAAGATCGCCCGTCTGGTGGATGTGTACGCCAAGCGCCTGCAGACGCAGGAAACCATGACCGCGCAGATCGCCGACACCATCCAGCGCGTGCTGGAGCCTAAAGGCGTGGCCGTGGTGATCGACGCGGCGCATCAGTGCATGACCACGCGGGGCGTGCATAAATACGAAACCAGCACCGTGACCAGCCGCCTGCTCGGTAACTTCAAATCCGACCCGCGCACCCGCCAGGAATTCATGAACCTGGTGGCGTCCGGCTCGGTGGGGAATATTAATTTTTAGGGAATCAATGCCCACCAGATATCGCTAAATTGTCTGGCGCGCATTTATTGACTGCGTCTGGAATAGCTTTTTACGCCACCGGCAGCTCCTCGCGAGCGCCCCACTGCGCCCAGGAGCCATCATAGACGGCAACGTCTTTTCTGCCGCATTCATAGAGTCCCAGCGCCAGGATGCACGCCGTTACGCCGGAGCCGCAGGAGGTAATCACGGGTTTGGCGAAATCGACACCTGCTCGCTGGAATAGCTCTTTCAATTCCGCCGGTTTTTTCATCGTCTTATCCGCATTCAGCAGCGTGCCGAACGGTACGTTAAGACTCCCCGGAATATGCCCGCTGCGCACCCCCGGCCTCGGCTCGGGAACGCTGCCTGCAAACCGCTCCGCCGAACGCGCATCCAGCACGGTAGCGGTTTTTTGCCGCGTATGCTCCAGTACATGCGCGGCCTCCGCGCCCAGATACGGATTAAACGCGGGGGTGAACACCGCAGCTTGCGGAGAAATCTCGCCGGATTCCACCTGCCTGCCTTCCTTCCGCCATTTAGGAAAACCGCCGTCTAGAACGCTTACCCGCTCATGGCCGTACACACGCAGCATCCACCATAGGCGCGCCGCTGAAAACAAGCCCTGCGTATCGTACACCACCACATGATGTGTATCCCCAACCCCTAACGCTCCCATGGCCTGTGCAAAAAGATCCGGCGAAGGCGCCATATGGGGATAGGAAGAATCGGCATCGGAAATTTTATCAATATCGGCAAATACCGCGCCTGGAATATGGGCGTCTTTATATTCGGCTTGCGCGTCGCGCTTATCCTGGGGCATATGCCAGGACGCATCCATGACTTTGATTTCCGGATGATGGAGCCGCTCAGCCAGCCAGTCTGTGGTAACAAGTGCAGACATGCAGCCTAGTGAAACCGGAACGGGTCTTTTTCGGGGAGGGTAATATCGAAATACACCTGTAGCCCTGCATTGATGTCATTGTCATCCCGCTGCCTGACGGTGGCTTCGATCAACGGCCTTGCTTCCGGTTTATAACGGAGAAAATACGGGTCGTCTTCAT
>Ga0209573_1001650_pt1 | contig 32881 bp, 31 predicted proteins | sample TNRBio252014_DNA_FD_185870 | JGI IMG/M metagenome (GOLD analysis project Ga0209573, IMG submission 185870) | Wastewater treatment Type I Accumulibacter community from EBPR Bioreactor in Madison, WI, USA - TNR Reactor_6/25/2014_ DNA (SPAdes)... | ecosystem: Engineered > Bioreactor > EBPR >...
CTGAGCGGCAGTCGAAGGGGGTAGTGCCACGGAATCTTATTATTGATGATAGATGATTGATGAATGAAAATTGATGATGTGAGGACGTACAGTTTCAATGAAGCTACATTTTCTCCTGCCAGTATTAACCGATAGGATCCATTTATGAATAACTCCATGAATCAAGATAAAAATCATGAAACGATCACTCACCCAAAGCCCCCTTCGAGTCCCTTGAGCGATAGTCGAAAGGGGGTTGGGGGGCTGGAATATGGGGGGCCGCAATGGGATCAAACCCTCAAACCCTCCCGGGGCTGGCAAGCCGTAGACTGGCGCGAGCTCTACCGCTACCGCGACCTGCTCTATTTTCTCGTCGTTCGGGGCATCAAAGCCAAATATGCGCAGTCAGTATTGGGCGTGGGCTGGGCCATTATCCAGCCGCTGTTTACCACCCTCGTGTTTACCGTGGTCTTCGGCAACTTAGCCGGCATTAGCTCCGACGGCGTGCCTTATGTCATCTTCAGCTTTGCCGCCATGGTGCCCTGGAATTATTTCTCCGGCACCCTGACCGAAGCTTCCAATAGCTTAGTAGCGAACGCCAACATGATTACCAAGGTCTATTTTCCGCGCATTGTGCTGCCCTTATCTGCGGCGTTCTCCAAATTGCTCGATTTTGGCATTGGTATGGTCGTTTTGGTGGGCTTTATGGTCTGGTATCGCTTTGTGCCGGGTTGGGAAATCCTGGCCCTGCCTTTGTTGATCCTGATCCTGCTCTTGTGTTCGCTTGGACTGGGCATGATCCTGTCGGCCATGGCCGTACAATACCGCGACGTCAAGCACGCCATTTCATTTATGGTGCAATTGCTGATGTACGCTGCCCCTGTGGTGTATCCAGCTTCCAAAGTACCGGACAACTATTTGTTTTGGTACAGCCTGAATCCCATGGTCGGCGTGATTGAAGGTTTTCGGTCGGCGCTGTTAAGCACCCACCCCATGCCCTGGAATTTAGTCATCGAAGGCGGCGTTGTTTCGCTGGTACTCTTTATTTTCGGCACCTACTATTTCCGTCGGATGGAGAAGGTGTTTGCGGATGTGGCTTGAACAAGGTTAAAGGAGAAAGTAAAAAGATTAAAGGGATTGCGTGTCTTTGATGATATTATGTATTTCCTTTAACCTTTATCCTTTACACTTTAACCTTTAGAACAACCTTTATCCTTGAAAAACAACCTCAAAACAAGATCAAACCACCCCTTTCGACTCCGGTTTGCGTTTTTATTGAAGAATCCGTAACTTTGAAAGAAATCTATAACGAATGAATTCATCTGCATCAAAATTGAGTCCACTCCAGTTAGAGCTGCTTAAGGTCTATTCTTTCAATCCAACCGACGCGGAACTGAGGGAATTAAAAAACCTGTTGGCTCAGTTCTTTGCAAATCGGTTTACCGAGAAAATTGCTCAGGCAGCTGCGGAAAGGAACATAACTGACGCTGATCTGGATAGTTGGCTAGAAGAAGATGAACAATAATCTTCGCCTGGTTTTGGATACCAACGTATTTTTGGTAGCTATTCTTCCCCACCATAAGTACTGGTGGGTTTTCGAATCCATCATTCATCAACGTTATAACCTTCTGGTTAGTAACAAAATCCTCACAGAATATCTTGAAAAGTGTATACATAAATATGGGAACACAGTGGCAAATGAAAAACTGGAATTTCTTTTAGAGTTTTCAAATGTCGAGTTAATTACCCCTTATTACAATTGGAAACTCATCCATAATGACCCAGATGATGATAAATTTGTGGATTGTGCTGTAGCCGGGCAAGCCGATTTTATTGTCACTCATGATAAGCACTTCAATATTTTGAAGGATATTCCTTTCCCCAAAGTGAATATATTACGCTTGGAAGAACTTCAAAAAGTACTTGTACCATAATTCTTCATTGTCTATGGAACTGTTCTCATAACCCTTTAACCTTAAGAACCCCTTTAAACTTTGAATTTAATCCCAAATCATGATCGAACCCGGCACCCCCTTTAACCTTTCTACTTTATCCTTTAACCTTTATTTTTTTTGAGCACCGTCATCCAGGTTCAAAACCTCTCCAAGCGCTACCGCATCGGCCTCAAAGAAAAGCGGCACGATACCTTCGCGCAGCAAATTCTGGCGACCATCAAAGCGCCGATTCAAAACTTCCGCCAATTGCGCTCCATGAGCAAATTTGGGGCTGACGAAGAAAGCATTGTCTGGGCGCTCAAAGACATCAACTTTGAAGTGCAGCAAGGCGAAGTACTCGGCATCATCGGCCACAACGGCGCGGGCAAAAGCACCCTGCTCAAAATCCTCTCCCGCATCACGGAGCCAACAAGCGGCGAGGTGCGCATCAAGGGTCGTGTCTCCGCCCTGCTGGAGGTAGGCACCGGCTTTCACCCCGAGCTCACCGGCCGCGAAAACATCTACATGAACGGTACTATCCTGGGTATGACACGGAGGGAGATAGATATCAAGCTTGATGAAATTATGGGCTTCTCTGGTGTGGAAAAGTATATTGATACTCCTGTAAAATTCTATTCATCAGGAATGAAAGTGCGGCTTGGATTCTCAGTAGCTGCTCACTTGGAACCTGATATTATGGTCGTAGATGAGGTACTCGCAGTAGGTGATCTTGATTTTCAGAGAAAGGCTGTTGGGAAGATGCAATCCGTTAGCAAGGATGATAGTCGAACGGTACTTTTTGTTAGCCACGATATGGCAGCAGTAAGAAAGCTTTGTACAAGGGCTATTCTGCTAAAGCAAGGCCAAATTATTTATTATGGAGCGGTAAAGGATACAATTCAAGAATATGTTCGCTCACGAACGTTTCACCAGGGTAGAATAATTGATACACCCAGAAGGTATGGAACTGGTGAGGGAAAGTTCACGGATATTAAGTTATTGAATATTCAGGGTGAGGAAACAGAGAGTATAATGTATATGGAACCTCTTTCTATAAATATTAAACTAAATATTCAAATTAAGTGTAGAGTTTCTTTGGATGTTGTTATTAAAACGCATGAGGACAATGAAATTCTGCATGTGGCTTCTACCCTTAAAGAAGAATATTATAATTTAGATCCTGGCGATTACCCTTTCCAAGTAGATATTGAAAATAATCTGGTACCAGGTCATTATATAATTACTTTAGGATTACACCATGTGTTAGGTGGTATTACTATCGATTATTGCGAAGACGTGTGTCCTTTTGAAGTCTTATCTGCTGGTTTGGAAAGCGAATCAGCATACACACTGAAAACTAAAGTAGGATACTTTATCCCACATTCTAAAATATCATTTCTCAATTGATAAATAACTCAATATGAATTCATTAAAAGATTCAAAAGTGTTAGTAATCGGCGGTGCTGGCTTTATAGGTGGGTTTTTGGTGAAGGAATTGCTAAAATATCCAGTTGGGGAAGTAGTAATTTATGATAATTTCACGAGAGGTAAGATGGATAATATCAATTCTTCTCTGGAAGATAAGCGATGTACTATATTTTCATACGGAGGCGATATCAGAGATATTGATGTTATGGACATGGCATTTGAAGGTGTTGATTATGTCTTTCATTTGGCAGCAATGTGGTTACTTCACTGTAAGGATTTTCCAAGAACAGCTTTTGAAGTAAATATTGGTGGTACATTCAATGTGCTTGAAGCGTGTGTGAAGCATAAGGTCAAAAAGTTGGTATATTCTTCGTCAGCATCTGTATATGGCGATGCAGTTGAAGTGCCGATGACGGAGGATCACCCCTTTAATAATAAGAATTTTTACGGAGCTACCAAAATCTCTGGCGAGTCCATGTGCACTGCTTTCAATGACCGATATGGTTTGCAAGTAATTGGACTACGATATATGAATGTATATGGACCAGGGCAAGATCAACACGCAGTTTATAGTGGTGTCGTACCTATAATGCTTAATAAAATAGCTGAAAATGAAGCGCCCGTTATAAATGGCGATGGAAGCCAGGCATATGATTTTATATATGTGGAAGATGTGGCACGATGTAATGTAGAAGCTTTGATTTCTGAGGTATCGTTTGGGTATTATAACGTAGGTACTGAAATTCAGACCACAATTAGAACATTGTGTGATACAATACTGGAACTTAAAAGTAGTCAACTTGAAGTCACCTATAAACCTTACGCCACCGATGATGCCCGTCAGTTTGTTCAAAACAGGATTGGATCACGCCAAAAGGCAGAAAACCAATTGGGATTTTTATACCGTTACTCATTAGAGGAAGGTCTTCAGAAACTTATCGATTGGCGTATTAAATCAGGTATTGATAAAGCCTAATCGTTGATGAAAAAAATAGCTATAATAGGAAGAAGAATTAATGGATTTTCGAATTGAACGGGTTGGCAACCAAATACATGTTCTTAATGCACCATCTCCAGGGGCTACTGCATCATTAGCCGTAGCCGATTATTTACTTGACAATTACGTAAATTTCTAAACAAAATAATGGGCACAATAGCAATGCGCAACATACCAATATCACTACCTGTAACCGGCCAGGAAGAATGGGAGGCAACCCGGGAACCGTTAATGACTGGCTGGCTTACTTCAGGGCCAAAGGTTCGTGAGTTTGAACAACTGTTTGCAGAGCGACACAAAGTCAAACATGCCTTAGCTGTTACAAGTGCTACCACTGCATTACATCTGGCTTTGGTTGCTTTGGGGATTAAAGAAGGCGATGAAGTCATCGTACCTGCCTTTACATGGGTCTCGACAGCAAACGTAGTTTTATATTGTGGGGCTATAGTAGTGTTTGCTGATATTGATCCAATTTCGTTCAACATGGATCCGGTAGACTTGAAAAGGCGCATTACTACACGAACGAAAGCCATTATCCCTGTTCATCTTTTTGGATTGTGTGCGAATATGGACGCAATCAAGCAAATTGCTGGAAATATTCCCTTGGTTGAAGACGGTGCATGTGCTGCAGGAGCTGCCTATAACGGAGTACCTGCAGGTGGCTTGGGTACTATTGGTTGTTTTAGCTTCCACCCAAGAAAGTCTATCACCACGGGTGAAGGAGGTATGATAACAACTAATGATGACCATTTAGCAGATGTGATCGGCATGTTGCGAAACCATGGTGCCTCCATCTCCGAAGAACAGCGCCATCTGGGTGCTCGGCCTTATATTCTACCCGACTTTAATTTAATGGGTTTCAACTACAGGATGACGGACTTACAAGGTGCAGTTGGTGTAGTGCAAATAAAAAAATTGGATGCCTTTATAAACGAACGCCATCAATGGGCAATGTACTACACGAAAGAATTGGCTTCCATCCCATGGTTGCGAACCCCAACATACAGTAATGAGTGCAAACACGGGTGGCAGAGTTATATAACGTTTGTTGATGAATCAAGAGCACCCAAGAGTCGTAATGAAATTATGAAAAAACTGCAAGAGCAAGGTATTTCTACCCGTCCAGGAACACATGCTGTGCATATGCTCAATTTTTATAAAGAAAAATATAACATCAAGCCTTCCGATTACCCGGGGGCACAAGCTGCCAATGATTACTCAATGGCCATACCATTACACAATAGGATGAGTTCTGAAGATTTTGCTTACGTAGTGCATGTTCTGAAATCCCTCTAATAAATGTGTGGAATTGTAGGCGTATTTAATTTGAATGGAGATCCTTTTAGCCAAAAGGCATTAAAGGGCATGGCCGATGCTATTGCCCATAGGGGCCCGGATGGGGAGGGGTATTTTTTGGAAGATAATATTGCATTAGCCCATCGTAGGTTGTCAATATTAGACCTTTCGCCAAAAGGAGCCCAGCCGATGACTTCTAAGGATGGCAAGTGGATTGTAGTTTTTAATGGGTGCATTTATAATTTTCTGGAGCTTAAACAAGAGCTCATGGCTAAGGGGCACGAGTTTATTTCGACAACAGACACAGAAGTCATCGTTGAAGGCTTGGCCGAATATGGGCCTTCTTTTTTTGAGCGTTTGAATGGAATGTTTGCTGTGGGAGCCTTTCACAAGACCCATAAAGCGTTATACTTATCGCGAGACAGATTTGGCGTAAAACCGCTGTATTATTGGTTTACTGGCACAACATTGGTATTCGCATCCGAAATCAAAGCCATTCTAAAGCATCCTTCCTTTAAGGTAAATCTAAACTTTAGCGCATTAAATGAATATTTTACCTTTCAAAATATGTTCTCCTTTCAGACACTTTTTGATGGTGTATGGATGTTACCTCCTGCAAATACGGTAAAAATTGATTCTGCAAGCACATTTGTAAAACACTATTCATGGTGGGATTATGACTTTTCTTCTAGTGATCATCACCTTACATTTGAAGAAACGTGTTCAGAAACGGAACGACTATTCAAACGTGCAGTGGCTCGACAAATGGTAGCTGATGTACCTGTTGGTTCTTATTTGTCTGGAGGTATGGATTCAGGATCTATTACTGCCTTGGCTTCTACACATGTTAATCGACTAACCACATTTACATGCGGTTTTGATATGAGCGAAGTTACAGGGGTTGAAGCGAATTATGATGAACGCAGAGATGCTGAATTGATGGCAAATTATTTTAAAACAGAACATTATGAACAAGTACTAAATGCTGGTGATATTCGCTGGTCTTTGCCACGTGTAGTGTATCACCTTGAAGATTTAAGAGTGGGTATGAGCTACCCTAACTATTACATATCAAGGCTCGCCTCCAAGTTTGTAAAAGTGTGTCTGCAAGGCACTGGAGGCGATGAATTATTTGGAGGTTACCCCTGGCGCTATTATCGAGTTTTTAAATCAGTAAGTCAAAAGGAATTTTTTGAATTATACTACGATTTCTGGCAACGTCTTGTTCCGGATGGTGATAGAGCACTACTATTCACACCTGAAGTAAGAAAAGAAGTAGATTTTAACAATCCACGCGCTACTTTTGAGCGCGTATTTACATTCAACCCAAAATTGCGTTATGATAAACCCGAGGATCATATTAATAACTCACTTTATTTTGAGGCAAAAACCTTTTTACCCGGCCTATTGCTGGTAGGAGATAAACTCTCTATGGCAAATGGTCTGGAAGACCGATTTCCATTTTTAGATAATGATTTGGTTGATTTTGCTCAGCGTATTCCGGTGAATTATAAACTTGGAAACCTCGAAAAAATGTTGCGCATTGACGAGAATGAGTTTGGAGACAAACGTAAAATATACCAGGAATTTGATGATGGTAAAAACGTGCTGCGCAAAGCGATGCTTAGTTTTATACCTGAAAAAATTATAAACCGCAAAAAACAAGGCTTCTCTGCACCTGATGAAAGTTGGTACAGAGGGGAGAATGCAGCTTACATAAAAGAACTACTATTAGATAAAAGAACTGTTTCGTCAGATTTTATCAACCAAGACTATGTTCGTAAGATTGTAAAGGAACACATAAATGACCACATTAACCACCGATTGTTGATTTGGAGTTTTATGAACTTTGAATGGTGGTGTAGAATCTATCTTAATAATGAATCTGTTATATGAATAGAGATAAAGTATTAAGTTCTAAAAGTGATAAAGTCAGACAATTGTTCAACCTTATAAAAGAATTAAAAGGTGAATTGGATAAATCATTCTTAATTGACTTAAACCGTAGTTTGCCTTTTGCAGATGTGCTTTTTGACAGATGGGAGAGGGCAGAGGCACTAGGATTTGGAAAGGGAAGCTCTGTATATGATTCTTGTTTGGTTTTTGGTAAAGTAAAGGTTGGCGAAAACACATGGATAGGGCCGAATACTATATTGGATGGTTCTGGAGGATTAGAAATTGGAAGCAATTGTAGTGTGTCTGCGGCAGTCCATATTTATAGCCATGACACTGTCAAATGGGCTGTTTCAGGTGGGAAGTCACCTTACGAGTATGAACCTGTTATAATTGGCGACAATTGTTATATTGGTCCCCAAACCATCATAGCACCTGGTGTTGAATTGGGATCCGCATGCATTGTAGGTGCAAACAGTTTTGTCAAGGAAAGTTTTCCGGCAAATAGTAAAATAGCAGGTAATCCTGCAAAATATATTCTTTAATATAATGGTAGGGATAAACTTTAAAAGTAAACAAATTTGCACAAGATGCATTTACGATGACCGAACTCCAGCCATCAAATTTGATGATCTGGGGGTTTGCAACTATTGCCATATGGTTGACGAATTGGCGAAAGAATATCAGACCGGCCAACCCGAAGGAGAGCAACGAATTCAAGAAATTATTGCCAAAATCAAATTGGCAGGAAAGAACAAAAAGTACGATTGTGTTATTGGTGTTAGTGGAGGTACAGATTCCTCCTATATGGTTTGGTGGGCTATTCAAAATGGGCTGCGACCACTCGCCGTCCACTATGACAATACCTGGAACACGGCAATTGCAACCGAAAATATCCGGAAGGTGTTAGGTAAACTCAATGTTGATCTTTATACACATGTTTGCGATAATAAAGAAGCTGACGATATTTTTAAGTCATTTTTTATTGCTGGTGTCCCAGAAATAGAAGCATCAACAGATTTAGCCCTTGCGGAAACAATGTACCGCGCTGCAGCCAAGTTCAATGTTAAGTTTGTTCTCGAGGGCCATTCTTTCATTGCCGAAGGTATTACGCCGTTGGGCAAGAATTATTTTGACGGGAAGTATATAAAAAGTATTCACAGGCGCTTTGGAAAATTACCCATGAAAACCTATCCATTGATGACCTTTGCCAGGTTCATCAAATGGACAACGGTTTATCGCATTCAAAAAATTCGGCCGTTATGGTACATTAAATACAGCAAGGAAGAAGCAAAATCATTTTTAGAAAAAGAGTTTGGGTGGCAATATTATGGTGGTCATCACCTCGAGAATAGAATGACTGCTTTTTTTCATGGCATTTATTGCCCGCAAAAATTTAATATCGATTATCGAAATAACAGCTTGTCCGCATCAGTACGGTCTGGGAATATGAGTAGGGATATAGCCATTCATGAATACTATAACACACCCCCTCATATTGAACCTGAGCTTTTAGAATATTTCAAGAAAAGGCTAAGTTTAACCGATGCTGAATATAATGCTAAAATGAAGGAGAAGCCAAGGTACTGGCAGGAATTTCCGACTTACAAAAAACGATTTGAACATTTAAGACCATTGTTTTATGTACTTATGAAGTCCAACTTGGTACCTCGTAGTTTTTATAATAAATATTGTTTTCCTTTAAAGTAAATTAAGATAAATGCAAAACATAGAAATTTTATTTGATTTGGAGTGTATTGTTGAGGGCAACCTCATCGTATTTTCATCATTTAAAGATGATATTGGCTTCAACCAGAACCAAACTGAACAAATTTTCACAGAAAAGTGGAATCACTCTGAAAAATTACCTGAAATTTCAAAGCTTTATGAATTTCAGTATGAGTGGTTTTTAACTTTATATGGTTATGAAAATGTGCAAAAATTAAAGGAGTATTTGTCTGATAAAAAACTGATAGTTGATGCAGGCTGTGGATTGGGCTATAAATCTGCTTGGATAGCGGAGTTGGCCCCTCATGCAGTGGTTATTGGAATTGACATTTCTGATTCCGCTAAACTAGCCGCCATTAATTATAAACATATATCTAATTTGTATTTTATACAGACTGATATTGCTAAAACAAATATAAAATTCAATACAATAGATTTTGTTGTTTGCGATCAGGTAATAATGCATACAGAGGATCCAGAAAAAACCTTTGCACATCTATCTAGCATTACAAAGATTGGCGGTGAGTTCGCATGTTATGTTTATTCTAAAAAAGCACTGCCAAGAGAATTGGTGGATAACTTTTTTAGAAGTGAAACACATAATATAAGTTCTGATGAAATGTGGGCATTTTCTAATCAGTTAACAGAATTAGGAAAACGCTTATCGGAATTGAATGTAACCTTTGATGCTCCTGATATTCCTTTGCTTGGGATAAAAGGCGGTAAATATGACATTCAAAGGTTTATTTATTGGAATTTTTTAAAGTGCTTTTGGAAAGCAGATTGGGGTTTTGAGCTAAGTAATATTACTAATTACGATTGGTATGCGCCAAGTAATGCTAAGCGTTATTCGAAAGCTGAATTTATTGATATGTGTAATGAAAATCAATTAGAGATTTCATACTTCCATGAGGAAGAGGCTTGTTACTCTGGTCGTTTTAAAAAGGTAGTAGAAATTAATGATTAGTATTGTGAACTACGGCATGGGCAACCTTGGCTCTATCGTGAATATGTTCAAACATATCGGCGTGCCTTGCCAAATATCAGATGACATACAGTTACTAAAAAAAGCAGATAAATTGTTGTTGCCGGGCGTGGGCGCTTTTGATGCCGCCATGAGCAGGATTCAGCGCATTCCCGGACTTTTGGACGCACTCCGTGAGAAAGCCTTGATTGAAAAAAAACCTATGTTGGGAATATGCCTCGGCATGCAACTCCTCACCGACCAAAGCGAAGAAGGAGAAGGGCAACTAACCGGTTTGGGATTTATTCCGGGAAAAACACTGCGATTTCCTGCCTCTGGTGAACTGAAAGTGCCGCACATGGGCTGGAACCTTGTCAAAGAAGTGCAACTAAGTCCACTAACGGCGCATCTGCCGGAAGAATCCCGCTTCTATTTCGTACACAGCTATTATGTACAGGTAATTGATCCTGCCCATTGTATCATGTCCACAACTTATGGGATTACTTTTGATTCGGTTATCCAGAATGAAAATATTTTCGGGGCACAGTTTCATCCTGAGAAAAGCCATAAATTCGGAATGCAGGTGCTAAAAAATTTTGCTTCAGTTTAACATGCTTCGAACCAGAGTCATACCTTGCCTTCAGTTGATCAACTCATCTTTGGTCAAAACGGTAAAATTCGGGAAACATCATTATATAGGAGACCCGGTGAATACCGTCCGCATATTCAACGAATTGGAAGTAGATGAACTCTGTTTCCTCGATATCAGAGCTACTGTTGAAAACCGAAGGCCCAATCTGGAGATATTAAAACAAATAGCCGACGAATGTTTTATGCCGCTCTCTTTCGGAGGCGGAATACAGCACGCCGAACAGGCGGCTGAAATATTGGCCATAGGATTTGAAAAAGTAGTCATCAATAGTGCTGCCTTTAAAAAACCGGAATTGATCTCAGAAATTGCCGATCACTCTGGCTCACAAAGTGTTGTTGGATCCATTGACGTAAAAAAAAATATATGGGGAGCTTATCAAGTATTTAGCCATGACGGAACCCGCAAAGAGCAACATGATCCAATTGATTGGGCTGTTGAATTAGAAAAACGTGGCGCCGGCGAGCTGCTCATCACTTCTATGGACAAGGACGGCACATGGAATGGTTATGATCTCGACATCATTCGTCTGATCAGCAATGCCGTACGGATTCCTGTCATTGCCAACGGGGGCGCCGGACAGGTGGAACACCTCCGGCAAGCAGTGCATGACGCAAAAGCTTCCGCAGTGGCCTTAGGTAGCATGGTCGTCTATCAACGGAAGGGCATGGGGGTGCTGGTGAATTTCCCGGACAGACATGAGCTGGAACGCTGCCTGAATCACAATGCCGGCATTATATGAATCAAGTATTCGGCTTTACTTTTGAGAATCTGGAAAAGCAACTCATTAGCGCTTTAGAAGCCGGATACCAATTCACAACCTGCGCCGGTTACATTCAAATGAAAAGAGAACGGCAAATTCCAGACAAGCTGATTGTAAATAGGGTGGACATTGACTACTCCGTAAAAAAAACGGAAAGGCTCGGTCTGATTTTTCGTAAGCTCAACATACCAGCCACTTATTTCCTGCGACTACATGCTCCTGAATACAATCCTTTTTCTTTTGAAAACTACCGCATTTTGCAGCAACTCGTAACCGATGGTCACGAAATTGGCTACCATAGCGAAATTGTAGATCAGGCCGCGATTTGGAACGAAGACGCCGCTGAATGCCTTCAACGCGACATTGACATCATCAACCGAATGTTGAATATTCAGGTTCAGGGAGTCGCCAGCCATGGAGGTATGACGGGGCTTAACAATCTTGATTTCTGGAAAAACCATAAACCTGGTGAATTCGATTTGCTTTACGAAGGCTACGACCACGAACCCTCCTTCAATCTTTTTCAGGAAGCATTTTATATTTCCGACTCCGAATGGACTCAATGGAAATGTTACAATAAAGGCAAATTAGTCGAAGGGGATCGCCGTTCGTTGCAGGAACATCTGGCAGACCAACTGCCCTTGATTTATTTGCTCATTCATCCGGATACTTATTTTGACAGGCATTTTTATGAGTGAAATTTTCCTCACCGAGTTGCGAAGGGATGATAGTGCCATTCTATTCAATTGGATTAATGATCGCTCTTTGGTTATTCTAAATAATAATTATGACCCTATTCATGAAATTAATCATGATAATTGGTTTACTAATATAATTCAAAAAAAAGATGTGAGAATTTTTGCTATAAGGCTTGTGTCCAATGAAGAAATTATTGGAATTTGCCAGTTGTTTAATATTGATTTCATTAATAGTAATGCTGAACTTCAAATCAGGATAGGAAATTCCACCTACCAAGGAAAGGGCCTGGGAAGAGAAGCAGTCAAGGCTGTTTTGCAATATAGTTTTAATGATTTAGGCTTACATCGAGTGTATTTAAAAGTTTTTTCAACTAATGTATATGCTATAAAGGCTTATCAGAAGTTAGGATTTAATCAAGAAGGTATATTAAAAGAAGCTGCCTTTATTAATGGTAGATTTATAGATATCCTAATGATGGCAATTCTCAATAAATAAAAGTGCAAAGAGTTGTTACTATCCATCAGCCTGATTTTATGCCGTGGTTAGGCTTCTTTTATAAACTCTCGAAGGTTGATTACTTTGTCTTGTTGGATCATGTGGAAATGGATGTAAAAAATGCTGGATGGATTAAACGAGTTAAGCATCTAATGAATGATAATCCTCAATGGGTCACAATACCATTGAAGCATCCCGCTAAAGGACATATTCTGCCAATTAAAGATATGGTTATTGATACGAATAATTCAGCTTACTTAAAGGCATACCGAATTTTAAAAAATATATATGCCAAGCATCCATTTTATAAAGAACACATATACTTAGTTGAAGAATTCTTTGATTTTGAGAGTAATTCTGTGTCAGAACGTAACTTCTTTATGATAAAAAAAATACTTCAACTTTTAGAAATAAATCTGACAATTATAAAAAGCTCTGAACTCGATGTACAATCTAATAAAAGCGAGATGAATGCAGAAATTGTAAAAAAAGTGGGAGGAAAAACATATTTCTCAGGTCAGGGAGCTATTGAATATCAAAATGAAAATCATTTTAACCGCCTGAATATTGAGCTAAAAGTTAGTGATTTTGATCCACTAAAATATATTTACTCTCAAATAGGGGAAAAGAATTTTATTCCTGGGTTGTCAATACTTGATGCAATTATGAATATTGGCGTAATCGAGGTCAAAAAATTATTAATGCAATGAAAATAGCCTGTATCGGTAATATGAATAATGCCCTATTTTGCCTTACCCGATATCTTCGGGATAGAGGGTATGATGCACATTTGTTATCTTTGGAGGGGGAGCCTGAACATTTTTCTCCAGAGGCCGACTCCTACAATGACCAGTACAAATCGTACACTCAAAAACTTATCTGGAGTAAAAAGCCATCTATTTTTTATCATACTTCTAAACAGCAAATATTAAGCGATATATCAGGCTTTGATTTTTTTATTGCATGTGACATTTCAATCGCTTACTTAGCAAAAGCTGGTATTAAGACAGATATTTTTATTCCATACGGAAGCGATATACATATCACCCCGAATTTGAAGGTTTTTGAATACCCCTGGAAAAAATGGCATAAAATATACGCTTTGAAATATTATCAAAGGAAAGCCATTAACAATGCAAGAGTGATAAGCTTGGAGACCAGCAACCCCGATTTTGAAAAACAATTTGTGGAGCCGCTAAAAATTGATCATAAAAGAATTTTTACTACTTGTCCTTTTATCTATTATCCACAATATGAAAACGGTGAAATGGAGGAGTATGCTCCAAAGTCACCACTTTATGGCAAATTCCGAAAGATTCGGGAAATGCATGATATCGTTGTTTTTCATCACAGCCGCCAAGAGTGGCGGGCAGACGGTAAGATGGAAGTACAAAAAAACGTATGGACAAAAGGAAATGACATACTTATCAGAGGATTTGCTGAATTTGTAATAAACAATCCTTCCGTAAAGTCTGCATTGATTATGTTTGAGTACGGAACCCAGGTAGAATCTTCAAAAAACTTGGTGAAGGAATTAGACATTTCTGGAAATGTATTCTGGTTTCCAAAGTCTTATCGCAAAGATATAATGTTGGGTATCCAACAATCAGATTTAGGCGTGGGTGAATTGGGGCTGAGTTGGTACACATACGGAACCATTCTTGAATACATGGCTTTGGGAGTACCCGTTGTACACAAAAGAGATGATACACTATATGCGGCCGCCGGAAAGGAGTTGTATTCGATGATACATGCTCAGAGCCCTTACGAAATTTACGCTGCCTTGGAATGTGCTAAAAATGAACCTAAAAAGTTCATGCAAATTGGTGCAATAGCAAATGAATGGTTTAAAAAGAACCTCATCGAAAAGCCGTTGAATCAATACACTGATTTGATAGGACCAAAATAATGAACGTCCTCGAAATCCTCAACGCTTACCCCGGCGAAACTTTCATTCGCGAGCACGGCAAAGCTATTGTGCAGCACACTGATATTGCCCTAAGTTGGGCCTATACGCAAACCGGGCAAACAGGTTCGCTTCCCCATCCATTTGAAGGGCTGAAACACTGCATCGCCCTGCCCAATTTTAATCGCCTGCCCCGTTGGCGGAAAGCGGCTTACCGGCTGTTGTCGCCTACTTTACCTGTTGACCGCCTTAAAGAGCGGGGCGTACTCCAGGCAATTGCCAAGACCCAACCCGACTGGCTACATTTCCAATTTGCAGGTACCGCTGTGCAGTGGGCTTGGTTGGCGATTGTTTTGCAGGTGCCCTTCAGTTTTAGCCTGCGCGGCTCAGATGTGCAGGTTGCTCCTCATACCCTTGCAGGTTATAGTGAAAAGCTTCGAGTGATTGGAGAACAGGCAACAGCCATCCATGCTGTTTGTGAAGACCTCAAGCGGCAATTTATAGCACTGACCCTTCTTCAGGCTGATAAAATTAAAGTCATTCGCACAACGATTGACCCGGCATGGAGCCTAATTGAACGCCAACCCGAGTCCGGCTTAATCATTGCGGTAGGTCGGCTGCATTGGGCAAAAGGGTATCCCGATCTATTGCTGGCTTGCCATGAATTAAAAGCTAGAGGTGGAACTTTCCGGCTGGTCATTATCGGTGAAGGCCCCGAACGCCCGCGCCTGGAATACATAATCCGGGATTTGGGACTAACAGACCGAGTAATTCTGGCTGGACAGCAATCCCATGCGGATATTTGGGCATATTTTTCAAAGGCGCATTTGTTCGTGTTATCCAGTATAGCAGAAGGTTTTCCGAATGTAGTGGGCGAGGCGATGGTGGCCGGGGTACCCGTTGTGGTTGCTGACTGCGGTGGGGTATCGGAGGTCATAGAGGATGGGATAAATGGGTATTTGTTCCCATCTGGAAGTCCGAACCAACTGGCACAGCGATTGTTAATTGCACTTGGAGCAGATACTACTCCTCTAATCAAGAATGCTAAGCACAAGGCAAATCAGTATTTCTCGCCTAAAGTCCATGCAGAATCGTTCCAATCGTTCTGGCAAGCTCCTGTTGAAACTGTATGCTCCAAAGATTCTGCAAAACCGACCGTTTTATGACCAGGCAACTCCGCATTCTGGTTGTCATTGGTCACTGGCCGAGCAAAACCCATCCTTATTTAAGTTGGCTGTTTTTCCGACTTAAACAGAACTTTCCGGGACTCAGCCTATTCCACTATAACCAACCGGAGTTGGAGGAAGGCTACACAGTTATTGGAAAAGCAGCAGTCAATCAAGTGCTGGAGGGCAGCTTTTACCGTCGCCCGTTTGGTTTGAATCCTTTCTTACACCTTCGTGCGATATTCAAAATATTGAAAAATTTGAGTCAAAGCCGCGCGGTTATTTCAGATTGTCGGGCACAGGGTCTTTCGATGGGGCAGGCTTATGGTCAATTGTACTACTACCAAGATTTATTGGGGCAGCGCTTCGACCTTGTTCACATCAACGCTCTGCAAACCGCATGTCATTTTAAATCGAAGCAATTATTTGGCCAGGCGAAGGTCTTGACAAGCAGTCGGGGACAGGATTTCGACTTTTTTCCGGATCGCTATGATCGGGTGCTTCAACAAATAGATATCTTACATGTTTTGGGGACATATTTGAAAGTGAAAGCTCGGGCGCAGGGATATAAGGGGCCGGTATCTGTCATTCCACCGGCGTTTCCTGAGATTCCTTCCATTTCTAAGCCATCTAATAGGGGAGGAATACAGGATGGTAAAGTCATTATTGCTACCGCAGCGAGGCTAAGTTGGGTTAAAGGATTCGAATACAGTTTAATCACCATCAAACTGCTTGTAGATAAAGGCTATGATGTTACCTATCGAATTTATGGAGACGGTGAAGAATTAGAGCATCTGCTTTACATGGTTCAGAACTTGGGTCTCACAAAAAAAGTACAGTTTTACGGCTGGTTAGAGGAGCCACGATTGTTGGAAGAGTTGAAAGGAGTTGATTTTTATCTATTATTGGCTATTTCAGAGGCATTTAATAATTCTGTACTGCTTGCCCAGGCGTTGGGTATCCCTTGCGTGGTTTCAGACGCGGGTGGACTTTCTGAAAATGTGGCGGACAGAATTAGTGGCAGAGTTGTTTCCCGTTACGACGCCTCCGCAGCAGCTGAAGCGCTGATGGAATTAATTGATAATTCCGCATTATACCAGCAATTCAGTCAAAACGCCCGACAACGGGTACAGAATCATTTTTCATTAGATCACCAGGTGGAACAATATAAAGCTATGTATGAAAAAGTTATTGCGACGGATTAATCGTTACTTGCGGGCTTTGCCGGAGATAGTCCGGTTGTGCAGTTGGTTGTTACGCCGCGAAGAAATATTGGTGCCTACTTTTGGTTCTTATGGTGATTTACTGATGGTCAATGGTGTTCTTCTCGAATATGCCGCACTAAAAAAGAAGCGGTTAAAAGTAGTTATTAAAGACCCTATTCTCTCTTACAATCTGAGGTTTATTGAGAATTTACTTTTTTCGAGACCTGTATATTATTTGGCAATTAGATTATCTCGATATTATTCTAAAATACGATTGCTTAATTATGGCGCTATTGATGAAGATAAAGAAAATCATTTAATGCAGCGAATTGCACTTCGATTAGATTTTCAGTTATCATCAGGATTCTCCCCCTTCTATTTAATTGATATTAAAAGAGATCAAATTAAAACAATTGACAAGGATAATAAAAAAGTAATTGCTTTTCAGTCAACTGCTACAAAAAATGCATATAAAAATTGGGATACGGGTCGCTTGCAAGAAGTTGTTGAGATTTTGAATAAAGATTACATTACTATCCAGATAGGAACATCTATAGATTATAAACTACCAGTTCAACATCACTTTGAAGGAGATTTAAATATTCGCCAGTCCTTATATTTAATCTCCCAAGTTGATCTATTTGTTGGGACAGAAGGAGCGTTGATGCATGGAGCCAAATCATTGAGCATTCCTGCCGTAATTATTTTTGGAGGATTTATTCATCCAATGAATAGTGGTTATGAAGGGATTTACGCCTTGAAAAGTAATATTCATTGTGCTCCTTGTTTGAGAAAAACTGGATGCCCTTATGAAGTTGCCTGCATGAGAGAAATAACTAAAGATCAGGTGTTTTTAGCAATTCTTGATGTGTTGAATAAAGCTTAATTGATTTTGTTGATGGAAACCGAAAAGAAAATATTATTTTCAAGGATAAACGAAGCAAAGACGAAAGCCCTATCTTTTCTTGACAAGCTTAGAATTGAAGATGGGTATAAATATACAGTAAATCATAATCCTCTCAAATACCCCGCAGCTGTGCTTTATGGTACCTGGTCTGTGGCACATGCGAAGCATTTGTTGTTAGGGCAGGATTGGACTGATGCTGATGAAAAAGCTTTTGTCATCAAATCATTAAATTTTTTTCGGCAAAAGGATGGCACCTATTTCCCTAAGTCTTTAGAAACGATTAAGCCTGCTAAGTCTATCGAATATTTAAAGCTGCATTGTTCAAATTATGCTATGGGGGCTGCTGTATCTATTGACCATAGCTACGATTTCCAATCTTCATATTTTGATCTATTCTTGGATCCTGATTTTTTATCCAGATGGCTTGAACAAAGATCTTTTAGCCGTCCTTGGGAAGAATCAAATAACATTGTGAATGTCGCCTCATATTTAGCCTTATGCAATGATAAAGGAAATAGTAAAGGGAAAGAAAGATTGTATCAAATGCTGGAGTGGCACAATAAATATCAAAACTCCAAAACCGGAGGTTTTGATAATTTCAGCCATTCCAGGAAAAACATACTTCAGTCAATGGCAGGTGCTGTCCATAATTTTCATATTCATCATTATTTGGGGGAGCCAATGAACTATGAACAAGTAATTGCTTCAAATGTAGTTTCATATCTATTTGAAGGGCCTTTAACAGCTTGTTTGTCTATTGACTTTACAGAATTAGGGTGTAAGACAATTTCATATTTAGATAATTCATTTGAATTAGAACAGGCTTTGTTATATCATTTAAACGCGTTGCTTGATTATCAAAACCCTGATGGCGGATGGAATGAAAATGAAAATGCAAGTCTCCCTACTAGTGCAAATGGAATGAAAGAGGACGTAGCGTCTTCTAACTCTTATGCTACCTGGTTTAGGTTGTGTTCCATTGGTATGATCATGATTGTTTTATTAGGGGACAAGCCAGAGAATTGGTCGTTTAGAAGTACACTTGGCATGGGGTATGCTCACCCGGATTGGAAGGCAATCCAAACAAAGTCATTGTCTTTGGAAAAACATGTTATCAGAAAATATAAATTACAAAATATTCCTAATGTTATGAAAAATAAATTAATCAAGCTTGCTTCAAAATTTATCAGTTAAATGAATTTTGATGTTGTTATTACAACCTGCAATCGCCCCGAAGAAGTAACCCGACTCTCTCAGGAAATCTTTTTGTGTGAACCAGCTCCTGGAAAACTAATTATTGTTGATTCATCAGATAATGTTACTTCAAGGTTTAAGGATAATGTTGATGTTATTCACGTTAAGTCCTCTCATAAAAACCAACCGTACCAACGACTTTTGGGAGCTAAAGTTTCATTGGCCGAAGTGATTGTATTTTTAGATGATGATTTAAGCGTTCTGAGAAAAGATATATTTAAGTTTTTGCTTGAACCATTTCAAGGAAAAGATATAGTTGGAACGAGTGTTGCTTTTGAACACCATAATTCAACTCTGCAAAAAGTAGAGGAACCGTTATTAGATGGGGAAAGTATTTTAATAAAGGTAATCTGGAAAATTACGGGAGCATCGTCTCCTGAAAAAGGGAAAATGGGCCGTTTAGGACTTACAGGGTTAAAGCCATTGACGTCGTCGAATGTCCAATCTTTTAATGGAGCTAGCATGGCTTATATAAGAAATAGGATTGAAAAAATAATACCAGATGATTTACTTTCCCTTTATGAACGAAAACTGGGAAAAGGAGAAGATAAAGTCATCAGCATGTTGGCACAACAGTATGGTAAACTAATGTATTTGCCGGAAGTATGCCTGTTGCATCCACCCAATGAAAGTAGTTATTTTCAGGATATTCGTACCTTTTTTGCCAAAGTAACATATTCAAGGCTTTATCTCAGCTGGGTTTATGCTAAGGTATTTAATAAGCTCTATGCTATAGAAGTATTGATTTACTACTGGTTTACGATTTGGCGTATTTTGATTGCTTTATTTTCCTGGTTGGCTCGACCTTCGAAAGGAAGGAAGGAAAAACTATTGGGTATCCTGGATGGCTTTTGGTTGTCCCTCCGCTTGCCTCAAAAAGCTGCCCGGCTGACGCCGGGCTTAGACTGGCAGGCCGAAATTGCCAAAGATTTGACAGCAAGTAATGTAATGATTTAGGTCAATTTTGACTGTAGCACTTACACCAAAAAAAGTAAAAACCCTCCAGAAACAATGGCAGCGGCTGTTGTTTTCATATAGCTATTTTATGGCCTTTCCTGTCATTGTTGTAGTTCAAAATATTTCTATTTTTATTTTTGCAGGTCTGCTTTTTTTTCTTGTCCGGTATTCCAAACTTCCCCTTTTCCAGGTTCACAAATCCTTACAATGGGCAGCACTATTTTTTGCGCTCGGAGCCATTCTTTCTGTACTTAACATTCCATCTGGTCATGCCACCGATAGTCTGGAAAGAGCCCTGGCTGTATTGCCAAATTATCTATACTGGAGCCTACTGATTATTGTTCTGGTGACCCATCGTCACTCGATTGATGTGAACATCATTTATAAGGCTATTTTTTTTGGGGTTATTTCCCTTGTTTTGTATTATTTATTTCTACAACGATTTCTAAGGGTGATTCCGATTTTCTCAACTCAGACGCCAAATAGCTTTTCTTTTCTTTTGATCTGTTTTTCACCAATTTTTATTTATTACATTCTAAAAAGGATGGGAAGTATATGGGCTTTGTTGGTATTGGTTGTTTTGGTTTTGATCATGCTGATAGAAGGGAGGCGTGCTGGAATGGTATTGGTTTTGATGGGGGGAATTGGAACACTTTTTGCATCAAAAATCAATATCAGACAAATGGTTCTACTAGCTGTAACTATTCCTCTTTTCTATTATTCAATATATACCGAAGCTGTTGAACGATTCGTTTTAGGTGCAAGTGAAAGGATTCATCAAATGATTTATGAAACTGATAAAATTCAAAAAGAAGATCGGTCTTACCTAATACGTATTGCAATGGTAAAAAAGGGGTTGGCGATATATGAAGAATATCCTTATACAGGAGTCGGCTTAAATAATTTTACCAACTATAGTGTTAAAATTAAGAAGGACTTTGAGGGAGCAGAATATGTTGTTTCGAAGGAAAATATTAATCGCACAAGTGCTCATAATTCTTATATTACTATTTTGGCGGAGGGAGGCCTGTTTTCATTTATTCCGTTTATCTTCTTACTTGGATATTTGATTCTGTACTTTATTTTGAATATAAATACCATGCCGGACTATAAAAAGCCTGTTTTTTTTGGCATTTTTGGTATGTGTGTACATTTTTATTTTATAGCCGCAGTTGTTAATGTCTTTGCCTGGTTTTTAATTGGCTTGGGATGTGCACTGATGTATAGAAAATCTTAAGATTAAAATAGATAGATGAAACTTGGTTTTTATTATCATATTCCAGCCATAGTAAATAAAGACAATAGAATAGGCTTGCCTGCTTTTTTGGGGTTATTTGTGGATAGCCTTGCCAATGAAGTGGATCAATTGTATTGTTTTTTTCATACCAGCACGGTGGCATCTCAACAAGAAGAGGCTGGAGTTGTTGAATACTGGTGCAAAGCCCGCAACATTGTTGTCGCATCGCTTGGATCAGATAGACGAGCCTATATTAAGGCTTTTTTTCCGGGGATGTTCATCCACAAGGTTGTAGCAAGGATAAAGGAGTGTGATGCTATTTTAGTTCGTGGTCCCAGTCCTCTTGCTCCATATTTTAATGCATATGGTAATGAGGTGAAGATTGTACATTTTATTGTTGGGAGTTATGAAGAGGGGAGTAAGTATTTGCATCTTCCCTGGTACAAAGTGTGGGCAGTAAAATTCCTTGTTAAGTATATGCATCAAAAGACTATTGATTCCATAAGGGGGAGGAGGTTATTGGTCAATAGCAAACAGTTAGAAAAAGAATATAGTGGCCATGCGGCTGAAATCCGGCAAGTGTTTACGACAACATTAACGAAAGAAGATTATTATCCAAGAGATGATACTTTCCAGAATGATACGATAAAAATTTTATATACGGGAAGATTAGATTGGGCTAAAGGCTTAAAGGAGTTATTTGAAGCATTTATCTGTATCCAAAATAAAAATCCTCGTTATGAATTGCATTTAGTCGGATGGGAAGATTCTACCGATAAGCCAGTTGAGATGGGTTTAAAGCAGATGGCAAAAGAAAAGAAAGTATCTGAATCGATTTTTTTTCATGGGCGTAAAGCTGCGGGCACTGAACTTTTTGATTATTACAGGAAAGCTGATATTTTTATCTTGCCTTCCTATCATGAAGGCTTTCCTAGAACTATTTGGGAAGCAATGGCCAACTCCATTCCAGTAATCTGTACGCCAGTTGGATCGATCCCTTTTTACTTAGAGGATAGAGTGGATGCCATTTTTACTGCTATTAAGGATTCTGCTTCACTAGTAGATAAAATAGAGTTATTGACATTAGATCATGTTCTGAGAGGAAATCTGATCGCCAATGGCTATAAAAAGGTATCAAATATTCGATTAGATATTCAAGCTAAAAGAATCATAGATTTTATCAATTTTCAAAAATGAGAAGGAATAGAATTTACTATGATTTTTTATTTTTAATGTAAATTTAATCATTGTCTTCAATCGGATGCTTATATGATTGTACTTGGTGTAAACTTTGGTCATGATTCTTCGGTTACAATTATTAGAGATGGAAAAGTTGTTTTTGCCATTGAAGAAGAAAAAATAAGCAGGATAAAACAGGATTTTGGATGGCCTTCATTGTCTATTAAAGAAGGGTTGATGCAAACAGCATTGACCCATGAGGATATTGATGTTGTTGCTATTGGTGGGTTTATTTATAGAGACATCAGTGCAAATGAAATAAAATATAGCTTCTTCAAAGATCAGAAATACAAGATATTGGAGTACATTGAAAGGGTGCTTTCATATATTGGGGTGACTCTTGATAGATTTCGTGATGCAAATAAAAAAATATTTGAACAAGTAATAAGAGACAAAGGATTCATCCGAGCAAAACTCATTTTTTACAATCACCATTTATGTCATGCAGCGGGCGCATTTTTCTGTTCTCCTTTTACTCCTGATATTGTAATAACCTGTGATGGGCATGGTGATGGAGAGTCTTTTAATTTTTATCTTCACGACTCATCTATAGGACTTAGGGCTGTGAAAATTAATAATTATAAGTCTTCTATTGGTGCTTTTTACAGTGCTATAACTCAGATGCTTGGCTTCAGACCAACACGGCATGAAGGTAAAATTACTGGTTTAGCAGCATATGGCAAAAGCACCAACTTAGTAAATAATTTTCTTAATCTTTTTAGGCTGCATACAACTCAAAATATTGAACGATTCCCTTTTGATGAAGTAGATAGATATTGGGATTATTATCAATTAGATTCCAAGCTAAAGCTGGCTCGCTTGATAAACTTATTTACATCTGAATCTGAAATAGGAGTTGATTATGCAAAGCGATATGAAATTCTCTTAATGAAGATAAAAGAGTTATCTATAGGATATAGTAAGGAGGACATTGCATACGCAGCCCAGAAAGTAGCCGAAACCGTAATAATTACAGAAGTACGAAATGCGCTGAAACAATTTTTTACAGATAAGAGTGTAAACCTTGGCTTATCCGGCGGAGTTTTTGCAAATGTTCGCATTAATCAAATGATTTATGAGATGCCTGAAGTAGATAATATATTTGTACAACCGGCTATGGGTGATTCCGGGCTTAGTATCGGTGCTGCTATATTAGCCGATATTGAATTTGGAAAGGGAGAAAAAAATATTGCACAGTACTCATTTCAACATACATATTATGGCCCTGATTATGCAAATCAGCTAAAGATGTTTTTTGAAAACATTAAAAATGATGTAATTGTTGAAAAATTAGAAAATCCAGCAAAAAAGATTGCTTTGTTACTTAAAGATAACTATGTAATTGGATTTTGGCATGGTAATATGGAATGGGGGCCGCGGGCTCTTGGGAAAAGGTCAATGATATTGAATACATTTGATAGGGAAGTTAATGAAAGCGTGAATAAACGTCTTAACAGAACTGAATTTATGCCTTTCGCCCCTTCGGTTCTCGATTTTATGATGAAAACCTATATGCCTGCTTATGATGATAACTGTCCCGCAGGGGAGTATATGACTATGACCTATGATGTTGATCCTAAGTACCATGATATACTACAAGCCGTGGTGCATGTTGACGGTACTGCAAGACCTCAGGTCGTAAAAAAGGATACTAATCCTTTTTTTTATGAAATCATCAATGAGTTTTTTCAGATTACAGGATGCGGAGCAATTGTGAATACAAGCTTTAATGCCCACGAGGAACCAATCGTTTCTACACCATTTTCTGCATATAAAGCATTAAAAGATGGTTGTATAGATGTGTTGATTTTGGAAGATTTTTTAGTTATGATGAAGAATTGATTTTTTGGAAATTATTTGGTCTTTATGTGGTGGTCGTGACCTCTAACCATTCCCTACGAAACGGGGTATACTCGGTTTTTGCCGGAACATCTGAAGCGTATGGCATCTATGGAGGCATACCTGCAAAAATGCTTAGAAAAGTAGATCATGAAGAAGCCTGATTTGCTTATTGTTGGGCCGGTATTCAATACACCTGCAGGCCCCGGTGGAATGGGCGGACAATTGTACCTGAAGTTAAAAGTAGAGGGCTACGTCGTCTGTAAAAAATCCGCAATCAGGAATAAAGTTGGACGAATGGCAGATACGGTTGTGTTTGTCTTTTTCCAACGAAAGCGCTTCGGTATCATTTTATTGCAGAGCTTTGGTTTGTTAGCTTTTGTGATGGAAGATGCGGTAAGTCAACTTGCCCGATGGTTGGGTAAACCCATGATTTTCACCATCAGGGGTGGTGCATTTCATGAATTTTACGCCCGAAATTCTAATTGGTGTAAACGGGTATTGAATCGTGCAAACCAAATTAATACTCCTTCACGTTTTCTTCAGAATTTTCTGAAGAATCAAGGTTTTTCTGTTGATTATATTCCTGATTTTGTGGATTTGTCAAGATTCCCATACCGACGAAACATCACCAACCCACATGCCATTCTGTGGGTAAGGGCTTTTCATGACATCTACCATCCTGAGCTTGCCATTGATACGATTTCGGCCCTGCGCAATCAATTTCCTAATGTTAAATTGACGATGGTTGGACCCGATATGGGATCGCAAAAAGCTTGTGAAGTGCTTATTGCGGAAAAAGGTTTGCAGCAACACATTCAGTTAACAGGCCCGGTTCCAAACGATGAACTGCATGAATATTACCATACCCATCGAGTTTATTTAAATACGACCCGCTATGAAAGTTTTGGGGTGGCGCTGGTTGAAGCGGGAGCTTGTGGCATTCCTTGTGTCAGCACGGAAGTGGGAGAAATACCCTATATCTGGAAAAATGAGGAGAATATTCTGTTTTCAGAAAGGCTTCCTGAAGCTTTTGCCGCGCAGATTTCCCGCATTTTTCAGGATGCAGACCTGGAGCGTCGCTTGTCGGAATCCGCCAGGGAAAACGCATCGAAATTTACGTGGGAAAATGTTCGCCATCATTGGATCAACATTATTGAGAAATTGTAATAATCATGTGTGGAATTGCCGGTATTGTTCATTTTGATCGGGATCGCCCAGTAAGCCAGAGCAGGCTGATTGCCATGCGGGATGCCATGTTGCATCGTGGTCCGGATGGCGCCGGGGTTCATCTTGACGGAAATGTAGGGCTTGCACACAGGCGGTTGGCCATTATTGATTTATCAGAAAATGGCCACCAGCCTTTTTCTACGCCGGATGGCCGGTTTCACATGACTTATAACGGAGAAGTCTTTAATTTTCTGGAGCTAAGACGTGAACTGGAAAAGGAAGGGCACCGTTTTTGTTCCGAATCGGATACAGAAGTTCTGTTCCATTTATATGTCCGTTATGGGGAAGCTGCTTTGGAAAAGTTAAATGGCATGTTTGCTTTTGCTATTTGGGACAATCAAGAAAAGCGCCTTTTTCTTGCGCGTGATCGCATGGGCGTCAAGCCTTTGTATTACGCCATCCAGGATCAAACTTTCTTTTTTGCTTCAGAGCCTAAAGCGATCATAACAGGAGGAGTCTCTCCGGAACTCAATGAAGATGGCTTTTCGGAATTGTTGTTGTTTAAATACATCGCAGGAGAAGCTACGATCTTTAAAAATATCAACCGATTGCTTCCCGGGCATTGCATGACGCTTACCGATGGTCGCTTAAATATCCGGCGTTGGTGGGATCTTCCGGGCAAGATTCAGTCAAATCGGGAGCAATTGCCCCGCGATCCTTTCCAGTGGTTTGAAGAAACATTTTACTCGTCGGTACAGTATCGCACCATCAGTGATGTGCCGGTAGGGGTAATGCTTAGCGGCGGTCTGGATTCAAGCAGTATCGCTGCGGCGTTGCACCACAACGGAAACAAGAACCTCGCCTCTTTTACGGTTACGTTCGATGATCAACGATATAATGAAGGCCCTTTGGCTCAAAAAGTAGCGGAGGTATTTGGTTTGAATTTTCACTCAGTTCAGTTAGAGGGGCAGGATTTACTGGACCATTTGGAAGAGGCCAGTTGGTACCACGATGAGCCGCTTGTGCATCAAAATGATGCTCAGATGCTGGCCTTGGCGCGCCATGCAAAACAATATGTAACCGTGTTGTTGTCCGGTGAAGGCGGCGATGAGTTGATGGGAGGGTATTTCCGGTATAAGCCGCTGCGTCATTATGCCATTCTTCAAACTTTATCGCCATTGGTTCGGCTGTTAAATCACCTGCCGAGCGGAGGGATTGTGAATCGGTTTGATAAATTGAGTCGCTACTTCGAAGATAGCCGATTAAGCAGCTTACTCCTTTTTAATGCGTCTAATTTATATCCGGCAGACCTGAAACAAATGGGTATTCGTGTTGCCCCGGAACAATTTGAATACCGCAATAAGGTACTTGATGAGGCCATTCAATTGTATCCGAAAGAACCTTCCCGGCAGGCTATGTATCTGGATTTATTTACCCACATGAGTTCTGTGCTGGATCGAAACGACCGCATGACCATGGGGGCTTCTATCGAATGCAGGGTACCGTTTTTGGATTATCGTTTACTTGAAATGATCCCGGCTTTGCCAAGTGATTTTTTACTGAAGGGGAAAAAGGGCAAGTACCTCTTATTTAATTCAGTCGGACAAAAACTGCCAGCCGAAGTGAGAACGTTTAAGAAACTGGGATTTAGTGTACCCTGGGAGCGATACATGCGCTCAAATCCTGCCTTTTTGGATTACATCAACAAGTTTGAAAAAAATGAAATATTCCAAATGCCTTTATTTGAAAAACTTCCCGCTAAAAAAATTAAAAAAGCTTTTTTGGATCAAAATCCTGTTGGAGAAACAATCATTCGCCAATTATTTATGTTGAGCATTTGGAAGGATAGTTATTTTGGTAAATTAAACCATGTTTCTTCTCCCATGGGAATACCGGGAGCATAGCCTTTTAGATGAAAAATATAATCACCAGGTTATTCCAGTCAGTGCCATATCCAATAAAGATTGTTTTTGCTACTATACAAGGATTTAAATTAAATTACTGGAGAAAATTCCAGCGCGAAAAGTACCTTCAGGAAATTGTTGTAAGGGATGATTGGAGCAAAAAACAGATAGAAGACTGGCAACAGGAAGCATTGGAAAAAATGTTGGATCATGCGGTAGCAACCGTACCGCATTATCGGGAATTATGGTCCGAAATAATAAAGGATAAGCCAGGTCTTTCTCACCGAGATCTCCTAAACTGGCCTATTCTTGAAAAAACTACTGTGAAATCCAACCCGGAAAGGTTTATTTCTGAACAATACAAAGGAAAAAAAATGTTCCCGATGAGCACGAGCGGTACTTCCGGGACGCCGATGAATTTCCTGTTGGATCGGGAGGCGCTTAGTATTTGGTATGCTTTGTATGAGCACCGGATCAAGCGTTGGAATGGGGTGTCTGATCAAGACAGGTGGGCCAATGTTGGCGGGCAATTGATTTGTCGAATTGACCAGAAAAAGCCGCCGTTTTGGGTATGGAACATGCCTATGAAGCAACTCTACCTCTCTTCTTACCACATCACCAGTTCGAATGTTGGGTATTACCTGAATGCCTTGAAAAGTCATAAAATTCAATATTTGCTGGGGTATGTTTCTTCTATTTACAGCATAGTCAGTATAGGAACATCGCAAAACCTCGAGTTTCCAAAGTTGAAATTGATCATCACCAATGCAGAACCGCTTTTTCAGCACCAACGGCAGGCAATTTCGAAGGCCTTTTCATGCCCAGTCATTCAAACGTACAGTGGGTGTGAATTTGCTTTTGGCGGAAATGAGGATTTGTCGGGGACGATGTACCTGTGGCCGGAAGCGGGCGTGATGGAGGTTGTAGATGAAGATGGTCAGGTTTTACCGGAAGGAAAAGTTGGCAATTTTGTCATTACAGGTCTGATTAATAAGGCGATGCCTTTGATTCGTTACCGGTTGGGTGATTCCGGAGCGATAGCGCCCGAAGATGTTTCGCGGAGCAAAAACTATCCTGCTTTGCAGGAAATAACAGGCCGGAACGACGATTTGGTTTATACAATTGATGGAAAATTAGTCGGACGGCTTGACCCCGTATTTAAAGGAGATTTTCACATTAAAGAAGCCCAAATTATTCAAGAGCGATTAGATTATATCCGCGTTATAATAGTTCCTTTTGCTACTTATTCTCAGGTAGAAGGGGATGAAATTATCCGGCGATTAAAAGAACGGGTCGGCTCAAAAACAGTGGTCGTACTTGAGTTAACAGAATCCATTCCAAGAGCAGCTAATGGCAAATTCAAAGCCGTCATTTCCCACGTAAAAAGAACGGAATTAATTTGAAAATCCTCACCATCATCGGCGCGCGCCCCCAATTCGTCAAAGCTGCTGCGGTGTCGCGGGTATTGCGGGGGCAGGCAGGCATTGAGGAAAAAATCATCCATACCGGGCAGCATTTTGATGCCAACATGTCGGAGGTTTTTTTTGAAGAGATGGACATTCCTAAACCTGATTTTCAGTTGGACATCCACAGCCTGACGCATGGTGCCATGACCGGGCGCATGCTGGAACAAATAGAAGGCATTTTGATGGCAGAAAAACCGGATGCGGTGATGGTGTACGGGGATACCAACTCCACGCTGGCCGGGGCGTTGGCAGCAAAAAAATTGAGCATCCGGGTGGCGCATGTGGAAGCGGGTTTGCGCAGTTTCAACATGGCGATGCCGGAAGAGATCAACCGGATTTTAACCGACCGGATCAGCAATGTCTTGTTTTGTCCGACGGATACTGCGGTGCAAAACCTCGAGCGCGAAGGGTTCCGGCAGTTCAATTGCGAAATCATTCAGAATGGGGATGTGATGCAGGACGCCGCTTTGTTTTACGCACAGCAAGCCGCTGACAAATCAACCATTCTTCGCGACGCCAATTTAGAAGGGCAGGATTTTTTGCTGTGTACGTTTCACCGGCAGGAAAATACCGATACGCCAGCCAATCTCAGAGGGATTGTGCAGGCATTGAATGAACTGCACCGGGAAACGCCGGTGGTGGTGCCGTTGCACCCGCGCACCAGGAAAATTCTGGAGCAACAGCACTTGAAATTAGACGCAATGGTATTGCCTCCGGTTGGGTATTTTGACATGATCCGGTTGTTGCAATCGGCGCGGTTGATGTTGACCGATAGCGGCGGTCTGCAAAAAGAGGCCTATTTTTTTAATAAATTCTGCATTACCCTACGGGAAGAAACGGAGTGGTCGGAATTAGTGCGTCACGGCTACAACCAGTTGGCGGGGGCTGATACGGCACGTATTTTGGCAGCGGTTTCGGAATATTCCGATCGAATTTTTAATAAACAGGAGGATTTTTACGGGGGAGGCTACGCAGCCCAACGGATTGCGTCCTGGTTTTCAACCCTGGTATGAACATCCTCATCCTCACCCAATATTTCCCGCCGGAAACCGGAGCGCCGCAAAATCGCCTGTACGACCTGGCGCTCAAACTTCACGAAAAAGGCGCGGTGGTTCGCATCCTCACGGCGTTTCCCAATTATCCGAAATACGAGGTTTTCCCCGGCTATACCGGGAAATGGTACGCTTGCGAAACAATGGGCCCTTTGGAGGTACACCGGTCGTGGATTTATGTTTCAAAAAATAAATCCATTGTTTTTCGGTTGCTGAATTATTTTTCTTTCACATTTTCTGCCTTTTTAGCGGGGTGGTGGAAAGTCGGAAAAACGGATTTAATTATTTGCGAGTCGCCCCCTTTGTTTTTGGGATTTACCGCAGTTTTACTCAAATGGATCAAAGGCGCCCGGTTGGTTTTTAATGTCTCGGATTTGTGGCCGGAAAGTGCCGTTAAATTGGACATTATCAAAAATAAAACCCTGATCCGGTTCAGTACCGCGCTGGAAGAATGGATTTATCGTCACGCAGATCAAGTGTCCGGCCAAACCCAGGGCATTGTCCATGACATCCAATCCAGATTTCCTGACAAACCAATTTTTTGGCTGAAAAACGGCGTAGATACAGCGGAGTTACAATCGCGGTTAACGGGTTACGATTGGCGGGCTGCGCAGGGTTTTCAAAAAGAAGATTTGTTGTTTTATTTTGGCGGGCTGATTGGTTACGCGCAAGGGTTGGATTGTATCCTTTATGCAGCGGCTAAGCTGAAAAATATTCCCGGGGTAAAGTTTGTGATTGTGGGCGACGGACCGGATAAAGACCGGTTGGTGCAATTAAAATCCGATCTGGGCGCGGACAACGTCTGGTTTTTTGACGGCGTTTCCAAACGCGAAATTGCAGACGTCATTCAGGCAATGGACGTGGGCATCATTCCCCTGAAAAAAATAGATTTGTTTTTGGGCGCCATTCCTTCCAAAATATTTGAAATCCTCTGCCTAAAAAAGCCGCTGTTACTGGGCATTGAAGGCGAAGCAAAAGATATTTTTATTCGCGATGGCAAAGCGGGCTTAGCTTTTGAACCCGAAAATGCCGAAGTCCTCGAAGCTCAAATCCGGTATTTATTGGCCAATCGCAACTTGATTACGGAACTGGGCGAAAATGGCAGCGATTTTGTGGAACAACATTTCAACCGGGCGGTGATTGCGGGAGATTTTTGGGCGTTTGTGGGGGGGTAGTGGCAGCGCCACATAAATAGTAAACACGAGGCAGCGCTTTGAAGGGCGGGCAGGAGCCCGCCAAATAGTAGACGCGAGGCGGAGCCATCGCGCCAGCGAAAAAAATAAATTGTGTTTAAATATTAAATCTATAAACTTTTTGTTATCATTGCCGGGAATAAATCGAATCCCGCATGAAAAAACCCCGGCACCCGCACGACTATTTTTTTCGACAGACGTTCGGTTTACCCGAAGTTGCGTTGGATTATCTGCGCAATTTTTTACCAGCAGAACTGGCAGCAAAGCTTAATTTCGAGGCCATTGAGCGGGTGGAAGGCTCGTTTGTCAGTCGCAAACTTCGCACGCATATTTCGGACATCATTTACCGGTGTCCGCTGAAAGAAAAGGGATCTGCCTACCTCACTTTTTTATTCGAGCACAAGAGTACACCACAGGCCCATCCGCACTTACAGTTGCTGCGGTACATGCTCGAAACGTGGGAACGAGCGGTTCAAGAGCAAAAGCCGTTGCCGCTGATTGTGCCGATTATTGTCTACCACGGTAAAACGCGGTGGGAACTCCGGCATTTCAGCGACAGTTTTGAGGATTGGGATGAATCGCTGCGGCCCTATTTGCCTGCTTTTGACTATTTGTTGACGGATTTGTCGAGATTGACAGACGAGTCAATCCTCCAGTTAGATGCTCAATTCCTGATTAATGTGTTGATATTGCTCAAACATCAGGGAGAAAAAGAGTACATTAGAGCCAATATCCTGCTGATATTTTTTCAATTAGCAGGGCAGAACAAAATTCAAATGCTACTCGTTTATATTTTGTTTACGACTGAATTCACCGGTGAAGACTGGGATGATTTAGTCGAAAAAACACCATCACCTGTAAAACAATTGGCTATGAGTACGTATGATATGTTGATTAAGAAGGGAAAAGAACAGGGTATTGAGCTTGGCAAGGAGCAAGGCATCGAACTTGGCAAAGAGCAAGGCATCAAGCTAGGTAAAGAACTTGGCAAAGAGCAAGGCATCGAGCTAGGTAAAGAACTTGGCAAAGAGCAAGGCATCGAGCTGAAAGCCCGCGAGGTTGTCCTGGCCTTACTATATGAATTCCCTGAATTTTCAGATGCCCGGATCGCTGCATTGGCAAAAGTGGAAGAAGAGTTTGTAAAAGCGCTGCGGGAACAGCGATAGTGAAGCAACAAAGCCAAATCGCTGAAAACGAACCCACTCAACGTTCCTCGGGAACCCCACTCCTTGTCGTTTGGAGTCGCCATAAAAGCGCCCCGAAAGGTGGATCGGCTTGCTGTGGGCAGGGTTGTAGGAGCGGGCGCCTATTTTTGCCTTTCAGATATCTTTGAGTAGGCAGATCAGGAACCAAAAGCCAGATATAGCATGGTCTTCAAGCCTGAAAATCAGGCAAAAATCAGCGGCAAGCCGAGGAGCCAACCTAAAGCCAGACAAAGGCTCCAACCGTCAGTTTTCCAATGCTCAAGCCTGAAAACCAGGGCGCATTATGGCGACAAGCCTTTTTGTTACTTTTTGGGCACAAAAAGTAAGAAGAAACCAAAAGCATTGACCAATTGGTA
>Ga0209573_1001651_pt1 | contig 32878 bp, 23 predicted proteins | sample TNRBio252014_DNA_FD_185870 | JGI IMG/M metagenome (GOLD analysis project Ga0209573, IMG submission 185870) | Wastewater treatment Type I Accumulibacter community from EBPR Bioreactor in Madison, WI, USA - TNR Reactor_6/25/2014_ DNA (SPAdes)... | ecosystem: Engineered > Bioreactor > EBPR >...
TGCCGTCACCCCCTGAGCCACTTCCCAAGCCGTCACCCCCCCCGGCCACTTCCCCGCCGTCACCTCAATACGACCACAAATCGTGCTCAAAGTTAAACAGCGACTGTTTCAATAAGTCGGCTTCCGTGAGCATATCCGTGCCGCTGAGATAATCCGTCAAGCGACGGTCGTATATATTTGTTTCTTTCATAATATAACTATCAAAACGCCTTGTCTCGAAGAGGTCTTCCCATGTCATCATCCCGGATGGCTGTTCGAATGTAGGCGCTTTGTGATGCGAGAGCCACTCCCGGCATTCGGGGTAATACACCCAAAACAGCGGCCGCTCGTATAAAAAATTACCGTTTTCATCGTACTTAACAAACAAGGGAGCTATGCCTAATATGCGCACCTTCATGGTGGAGTATTGCTTGTCGAAATACCACATTTCCTTGATACGGTAACGCAGCACGTCCTTGGGGTCGTATTCGAGACTGACCACCTGATAATACGCCATACCGGTTTCAGGATCGTTGACCAATACGGTATCTACCTGGTATAATTGTGGAAATAAATCAGCGGTGTCGAGCGGAATACTAAAATCGTCGGTTTCATTGCTGTAAGGCGTAATAGCCCCATCGCGGATGCCATTCTCCAGCAATTTTACTAAAGGCATCAGTTCATAGGAAAAAGAGAAATTCATCGTTTGCCGGCTGTCGATAATGCGCCAGACGCGTTTTTCCCAGATGATGTCGGCTTCGCGCACAGAGGCATAAGCCAGCGGTTGTTTTTCGGTAATGATGGTACGGCGAACGACGTCGTCGATTGGCTGGGCTGTTGCGCAAAATGGACTTCCAATTGCCCATAGACATGCGCAATACAGGCCCCGTTGGAGCAAGTTTTTCATGAGTAACAGATTTTTCCGTGAAATAAAAATCCTGCTATTTGCGCAAATGGACAGGTGTAAAGCGAATATGAAGGGATAACGACGCGATTGTGTAAAAGCCACATATCGCGCTATAATTTAACGTTTTTTAGTGTCAGGCAATATAAAATACAAATCAGAAATGCCTTTAGCCATATTATCCCAGGTGAAGCGCTGTTTCCCTTTTTGCACGCCCAGCGTGAGCTGAGGGCCGCGCTGATACTGGTAGAAATCGTAGATGGCGTCGGCAATTGCAGAGGCTGTAGTATCAACTACGTACCCGGCTTCGCCGTGCGGCACGATTTCGGGTAATCCGCCTACCCGGGTTACTACCATGGGTTTGTCGAAATGATAAGCCAGCTGGGATATACCGCTTTGGGTGGCCGATTTATAGGGTTGTACCACGAGGTCGGCTGCGCCGAAATAATACCTGACGGTTTCGTGGGGTATAAAATCGGTGTGCAATATCAGCTTATCGCGGATGCCAAGCCGGTCAATTTGTTGTTGATAATCCTTTTCGTTGCCGTAAAACTCGCCGGCAACTATTAGTTTGAGCTGAAAAGCCTCCAGGCGCGGGTCGGCCATAGCTTCGAGCAAGAGGTCGAGCCCCTTGTAATCGCGGATAAAGCCGAAAAACAACAGATAACGCGGCTGTGCATCGAGTTGGAGGTGATGAAGAGCAACTGCTCGCTCTACTTTATCGCCGTAGTTATCGTAAAGCGGGTGGGGGATATACCTGGTGGGTTTCTGCAGCGCAAAATAAGCGATATCGTTTGCCACGGTTTGCGACATCGCGATGAAGGCATCGACGGCCCCGCAGAAATAACGCGTAAAAAGCGTATCGCCCGGGCGTTTTTCGTGGGGTATGATGTTGTCGGCCAGCGTGATAGTGCGGGTATGGCCGTTGCGGCGCACCAGTCGCAGGATCGTGCCCAGGCAAGGGCCCATCAGGGGCAGCCAATAGCGGGCAATAATCAGGTCGGGCTGCTCGTGCGCCAGCCGCCGCCCCACTTTCCACCAATTTAATGGGTTGACGGCGTTGACAAGCGTTCGTATGCGAACCCCCACCGGCGCCGGGTCGTCAGTGTACTGCGTTTTTCCCGGAAATAAAAAAGCGGGGTATTGCAGGCTATAGGATATCACGCTTACTTCATGGCCCTGCAGCGTCAGCTCCTGCGCCAATCGCTCGCTGGAGGAAGCAATTCCCCCGCGCAAGGGATGCGCGGGAGAGATCAGGTATATTTTCAGCACTGGCTTCATATCAGTCCGCGTCGCTTGAAATCAGCCACAACGATTTGGAAGATGCGGCCGGCCAGGGTACTGGCAATGATAAAGTACAGGCAGATCAACACGACAATGGTGATGGGTATTAAAATAACAAAAAACAGCGCCACGAAAATCAGCAATGCCCATAATACCAGGCGGAGCGAAATGCCGTTGTTGAGCCGCCAGTGTACCAGTTGCCGTACGCGCCGGTTAAAACGCTTTTCCTCCTTGCTTACAGCGGGATGGTCGGAAGGAAATACCAGATATTTGACCAATGAAAACAACACTTTGCGGATGCGCGACTGGATGGGACCGCGCAGGGTACGCAACTCGGCGTAGGTTATTTTTTCAAACTCCGGATCGGGCAGGGTACCGTTTTCTTCGTCTTTATGCGAGTTGGCATTCGCGATGCGCAGATCGGGAATGATGGGCAGGAAATCCATACCGCCTTTTGTGTACGCAAACCGACGATACACCGGGCTGTTTTTTGCCCATCCCTCAAAAATGGGACATTCGACGCTGAGTATCTGGTCGCCTGCCATCACGAAGGCATCTTTTGCGCTGATCGTGAAGTGTTTGCGCAAAAAACTCTGACAATTTTTTCTACCCAAAAAGAAGTCGTGTACCCGGAATTTTTTGCTGAAAAAACCGCCAAAACCGCCCAGCGAGCCGCAGGCAATGGCGTATTTTTCTTTGACTTCTTTTTCAACGCCGTCTTCTGTCACTTTTTTCCGGCGCACCGGGAATATCATGGCGCGGGTGTGCTCTTTGGTAAACCCTTTCGACAATTCACTTTCTTTCAGCATCGCCTGGCGACGCAGGGCGCCCAATAGCTGGGGCACGACATCTACGACAGAACTCAATTCCTTTTTCATAGCTTCGTCGATATTTTCCTCAAAACTGGGGAAAGGATCGATCATTAGAATGGCGTAGTTTTTAAACGGAAAATACTCCAGACCGCGCTCGGCAGTCGTTTCTTCGCCGGCCAGGTCGGCTTCGTTACGTTCTTCCAGTACGCGCAACACTTCGCCGAAGGGCTCGTTGTTGATCGTGCCGCCGTCGACAGCCGTAAAATCAAAGTTTTCAGGTATGGCCTCCCAATTGATATTTATGTTTTCGCCAAACATGCGCTTCAGGTGCGCTTTGATATAGCTGCGCGGAGTACTCATATAGCGCGAACGCAGGCCTACAGGAAAAGCGCCGGTAGCTTTGGCGCACTCCATCAACTGGTTACGGGAAGCCTCCAAATTGGGGTCGAGATGAAACAGGTGTTCGGCGTGGTTGTTGGGATTGATGGTGAAATGGGCAATGCCCTTGTGGAGATACATTTTAAAAGCCGGCACCGGGTCGGTTTCTTTGTTGAATTCGTCGCTTTCGGCTGAACCGAAATTGATCTCAATAGGTACGCCCCGCAGGGTACAGATAGTCAGGATCACTTCCAGGTCTTTTGAGATGTAATTGGGCCAGGAAGGGTCGCCCGGTTGTTTATTGACCTGGATGTTTTTTGCCTTTTCGGCAATAGCGTCTACCGGCACAGAGTTGAGCAACGACGGGATATTGCCGTCGGTAATATCGTCGTTGAGCAGCATCTGGCTGAAGGTCACCATCTCCGGGCGCGGGCCGCTACCGTCGTTGAGGTTGACCCAGCTATCATACAGGCGGTTGCCGGTCTGGCCATCAGCGGGTTGGCGTACCGGGTTCATGCCTTCAAACATAGCCAGCGAGGTGATGGCAGCAGTCATCCCCCCGGCCGAGGCGCCGCCTAAAACGTCAATGACAACATCGTGCATAGGTACCGAGTGGTCGTAGTCTTTGTGCGACGGCCCCAGTTCTCTGTTCTTTTTTTTGGCCTGCTCCCAGCGTTCGAGCGCCTCCAATAGGTAGTCGATTACACCGGCAGTGTAAGCGCCAGCCGAAACGGCGCCGGCCATAGCAATGCCAATGCGGAATTTGTTGTTATTCATGGCAATATGGGTTATGTGTTAATAAAAGTAACTGTTTAGTAGGGTTTAGTGCATGCGCAGTTTAGCGTTAGGGTTTAGTTTTCTAAACATTCAGCTAAACCCTCCTAAACAGGTACAAAAATAGTTATTTCCCGTAGGCAGGGGTATGCGGATTAAGTTGCAGGCGAATGCTCAGCCCGGGTAAGGGGGCGCCGCTGAGCTGGTGGATAGCCGGCGCCGGCTGAATGCGCATGCTGAGGTCGTCGCTGATGTCGAAATTTCGCAAATGTGCGTCGGTAAATGCTTCGATGCCTTGCAGGGCGTATACGAGTACGATACCTACATATGACAGCTGCGTGTTTTTATCGTACTTATCGCGCAATATACGAAGTGTGCGCGCATTATCCAGCGTGGTGCCCGTCCATTCGTGGTCGAGGCCGTCTAATTTTAGCGCGAGGGCCGTTTTGAGGCGCCTGTATCGTCCCTGGTTGTAATCGATGCTGTAGACTATGCCTGCAAAAGCGCCGTACACCAGCGGCAGTTTCCACCAGCGTTTGTTGTAGATCTGTCCGCCACCGGGAGCAATGGACCATAGCAGCGCCTTTCTGGGCACGGGCCATTTTTCCGATAGTGTCAATGTGTCTTTTACAGGGGGCAGGGTGTCCGCCGGGGGGGCTTCCTGGGCACGGCTAAGGACAGGGAGAAGCAGTAGCGACAGGAAGACTATGCGACTGTGCGACTGTGCGACTTTACGACCTATTTGTTTCGCATAGTCGCAAAGTCGTAAAGTCGTAAAGCTAAGTCGCATCCTCACTGTTCGATACATTTGAAAAATTCGTTCAATTCATCATGCGAATTAAAGGGGATCACGATCTGACCTTTGCCGGTAGTTGTATCTTCGAGGCTCATCAGAATTTTTCCGGAACCGAAAAAAGCCCTGAAATCGCGCAGCATACGCTGGTGATCTTCCGATAGATTGCCTTTGGGCGGTGTAGCGGCAGGTGCTGTTTTACGGGGTTTGGCATAGTCGCGCGCCAGTTTTTCGGTATCGCGCACAGAAAGGTCTTTTTTCAACACCTCGTCGAGGGCCTGCTTTTGGAGGAGTTTGTCTTCAATACCGGCCAGTGCACGGGCGTGGCCCATAGAGATGCGGTCTTGCTTGACCGCTTCCAGCACTTCGATATGCAGGTCGAGCAGGCGCAGGTAGTTGGTCACTGTACTGCGTTTTTTGCCTACGCGTTCGGCGAGTTGTTCATCCGTGAGGCTGCATTCTTCCTTCAGGCGGTGGTAGGTAATGGCAATTTCCACCGCGTTGAGGTTTTCGCGCTGTATATTTTCGATAAGCGCCATTTCGAGCATGGCCTGGTCGTTGGCGATGCGGATGTAGGCGGGGATTTCGGTAAGCCCTGCAATTTTCGAGGCGCGCCAGCGGCGTTCGCCCGAGATGAGTTGAAATTCGTGGTTGCTGAGGCGCCTGACGGTGATAGGCTGTATCAATCCATGGACTTTGATGGATTCGGCGAGTTCCTGGAGGGCTTCTTCGCTGAAATCCTTGCGCGGCTGGTCGGGGTTGGCCTCTACTTGTCCGATGGGGACCGTAGCAAAAACGCTCGAGAATTCGCGCACGACCTTCTCGGGGTTATCCTGGATTTCCTGGTCTATTTTCGGAGAAAACAGGGCGTCGATACCCGAGCCCAGTTCTCTTTTGCCTACTTTAACTAATTGTTTTGCCATATGCGTGCTATTAATCTACTTCGCCGGCTACCAGGTGGTATGCCTGGGTGGGGTCGTTATTTTTGGTTAAAAATTCAACTGCCAAATTGAGGAAATTGACGCTGCCCTTGCTGCCTGCATTGATGAGTACGATGGGCATGTGCATGTTGGGCGCCTCGCTGATGCGCGAATTGCGGTGTATGACGGTGTCGAATACCTGGTCTTTGAAGATTTCGCGCACCTTGCTGACCACCACGTTGGCGAGTCGAAGGCGAGGATCGTACATCGACAGCAGGATACCTTCGATTTGTAACTCGGGGTTGAGTTGCCGCTGTACCAGGCGGATGGTGTCCTGTAATTTGGATAGTCCTTCGAGTGCAAAAAATTCGCACTGAACGGGCACCAGTACGGCGTCTGAAGCGGTAAGCGCATTGACTGTGATCAGGCCCAGCGAGGGCAGGCAATCGATAAAGATATAGTCGTAGTCGCCTTTTACTTTGTCTACAATTTCTTTGATGACGTATTCCCGTCGCGGGCGGTTAACCAGCTCCAACTCGGCGCCTACCAGGTCGATGCTCGACGGCAGCACGTGCAAATTGGGGGTGTCGGTTTCGTAAATTGCATCGCCGGGTTCAAGGCCTTGTATCATGCAGTCGTACAAGGATGTCTCGGCATCGCCCGACAACACGCCTACGCCCGAAGAGGCGTTGGCCTGCGGGTCGGCATCTACGATGAGCACCTTTTTTTCGAGTATGGCCAGGCTGGCGGCCAGGTTGATCGTTGTGGTCGTCTTCCCGACGCCGCCTTTTTGATTGGCCACGGCAATTACCTTACCCATTGCAGTAATGCTTTGATGAACAAATAATTAGAAAATATTACAGCGCTATACTTTCCCCAATGGCAAGCAAAAGTAGCTTTTTTCCGCTATCCTGAAAAGCCTTTTTTGCTGCTTCGTGATCTATTTTGATGTAGCCGAAGGTATCGAAGTGACAGCCAACCGCTTTATGGCAGCCGATGAAGTCGCAGGCAATAACGGCATCGGCGTAGTGCATGGTAAAATTGCTGCCTATGGGCAAAATGGCCGCCGTGAGGGGCGGGCAGGTGAGGGGCAACAGTTTCATATCCATCGTCAGCGCCGTATCGCCGGCAAAATACAGGCAGCCTTCTTCGTTCCAGATGACAAAACCGCCCGGGTTGCCGCCGTAAGTGCCGTCGGGCAATACGCTGGAGTGGATGGCATTCACGTATTTGACCGTACCGAAATCAAACTGCCAGGCGCCGCCGTGGTTCATGGGGTGGCCTTTGAGTCCTTTGGCCTCGTACCAGCTCACAATTTCGAAGTTGGATACGATAGTAGCATGATTGCGTTTGCCGATCTCTTCGGCGTCGGCCACGTGGTCGCCGTGGCCGTGCGAGAGCAGGATGTAGTCGGCTTGTATGTTTTTGATATCAATATGCCGGGCTAATTCATTGCCTCGTATAAAAGGATCGAAAAGGATGTGTTTACCCTTGGTAGTCAGGCCGAAACAAGAATGGCCGTAGTATGTGAGTTGCATATTCAGCTGTATTTTATTTGGGTAAGGTAGATATTTTTGCCCATATGGCTATGAACCAAATTGCTTAAATGATATTACTTTAGCGCGCAATAGTAACAAAACAAATGATCACAATCATATCAGGCACAAACAGAAAGGGCAGCGAGTGCCTGCATTTTGCCAAAAAATACGCGGAAATATGCCGCACGTTGACTAACGAAGAAGTGAAAGTACTTTCGTTGGAGGATGCGGCTCACGACTGGTTTCATCCCGATATGTACGAAGCGTCGCAGATGTCGCCCAGCCTGATTGCCCTGCAAGACGAGTATATGATCCCGGCTGACAGGTTCATCTACCTCATCCCCGAATACAACGGCGGTTTTCCCGGCGTGCTCAAGTTGTTTCTTGATGCCTGCTCGGTCAGGCAATACGATGCTACGTTTAAAGGCAAAAAGGCTGCATTGGTCGGCATAGCCACCGGCCGCGCCGGCAACCTCCGCGGTATGGACCAACTCACCGGCGTGCTCAACCACCTTGGTACGATAGTATTACCCAATAAACTGCCCATCTCGCGCATTTATTCGATCATGAACAAACAAGGAGAAATCGTTGATATTCCTACTCTGAAAGTCATGCAAAGACAAATTGACGAGTTATTGGCTTTGTGAATTGTCTATAACCGAAAGATTTTCATTATTTCACAAACACTTGCGTAGCTATCAATCCGTGATGATTATTTTTATTGTTCCAATTATTTCATCGTCTTGTTGTAGTAGCATAAAATACATGCCACCTGGCAAATTGTCCCGGTGAAAAGTGATTGTCTGTCCAAAAAGGTTTTCTAATTTCCTAACCGTGTGCCCATACAAATTGTAAACTGTCAAGGTTGCGTCGTTTACCATTTCTTCTAACTGCAAAGTTGTCTGCAAAGAAAACGGATTTGGAAATACAGAAAGAGCAATTGATTCTGATACTTCGCTTACCGCATTAGTCAGATATGTACACAAAGAGGACTGCCTGTGTATGTCGTTTTGGAACATAAGCCAGTCGGGGCCGTTTCCTATACCGGCCGAAATCATATACGCGCGGCCGAAATTATTTTGAAAATCAGGGTAAGTAGCGTATCCGCCAACAATAAATACGTCGAGCGTATCATCATTATCGAAATCAGCAACAAGCGGCGCATGGTCAAGCGCAAAATCGGGATCGCCATAATGTGCGGCAAGGTCAATAGACCAGACAAGGCTGCCGTTGTTTCCGTTAAGGGCTATCACCTTACCTCCGTCCGTCCCGAAAATGACATCGGGAAAAACATCATTATTAATATCAGCAATTGCAACACCTCTGAAAGATTGTTCGTATCCGGGAATATTATACTGCCATTTCAGGCTTCCGGTATTCGAAAGCGCAATGACCTTATAGGCGCTTATAAAAACCACATCGCAGCTTCCATCATTATCAATATCGGCAATGGTTGCCGGCGAACCTATGTAACCGCCGGTTGCTTTATACTTCCAACTGGTGGCGCCGTTTTCGCCATTGATGCAGTATAGGGTGTCATTATACGATCCAATCAGCAATTCCGGTTTACCGTCATTATCGAGGTCGGCAACTGCGGTTCCGTGGTAGATGTAATCGTGTACAGGATACGACCACAACCGTGCCTGGTTATCGCCTCTGAAGGCATAGATACTATCGAGTCCGTCGAAGTTCCACGTTCCGACGACAAAATCGAGTTGACCGTTGTTGTCGAGATCGACGATTGTAGGAGCAGTTTGAATCCAGGAATTGAGATCAACGGGTATTTCCCATGCTTGGGAACCATTTTCGGCATTGATGCATTTTACATAACCGCCAAATTCGCCATGCAGAATTTCCGGCCTGCCGTCATTGTCCACATCGGCAATTACAGGCGGTGAATCGCTTCCTCTTGTATTACACTGCCATTTTACCGAACCGGATAATCCGTTAAAACAAAATGTAACGGGATTGCATGAACTCGGCACTATGACTTCCATAAGCGAATCGCCGTCCACATCAAAAATGGCGGGTGCAACATCATTGCAACCCTCTGCATTAGCATGATGCGTATTATACTTCCAGTGTAAAGTCCCATTTTCGGCATTGAGGACGTATACTGTACTATCATTGCGGTAGCACCCGAAGACGACTTCGAGCAGGCCATCGCCGTCAATATCACCCGCAGCCGACTGACCAAAAGCGGCATCATTGGTATCGTACCACCATTTGACGGCCGGTGTTTGAGCCTTTGCATTAAATGTTGTCGCAATTAATACGGTCAGTAGTGTTGCGATTTTTTTCATGTTATTTTTCAAGTTTATCGTGCAGACTCCGCACTAATTTACATGATGGTCTATCTGGAGATTGCCATAGCGTAATTGAGTAGCAACAATTGGCGTTGTTAGGCAGGAAGCTATAGACAAATATAGTTCAACTTTGCTTGTAAAAGAAGAGATATCCAAGAGAAAATGAGATTGTGAAATTGTAGCAAAGCGGAGTTTAGGTTTTTCCGCAATGACCCGCGTATTTTGTTTTGGCAGCCTTGCGCCAGCGGGGATCGAAATGACTGACTACGGTCCCAAAGCCGCAAATAATCTTTCCAATCCTTCCGTATCAAGCGCATCCTAATTGAAATATCTCCGCCTGCGGATCGGTTTTAATTAGGATTTTGGGGATTGGGAAAGATAGGAAGGATGTTTGGTGTTGGAGCTACTTGTGAATAGTATAACCTGCAACTGTAGCGGCTGCTTTAGTGGCCGCAGGAGCATGGGATTATCCTTGCTTTATTTCTCTTTCTCTTGTTGAAAACGAATAGCTAAAAATTCATTTTCGACGATATTTTCCTGAGATTGATTAGCTGAAATCTTTTTGATCAAGGATTTCAACGCGAGAAAATCTTTGCTGTTGGTATTGGCGGGTGTAGCCCGGATGGCACAAGAGCTGAATCTATGGCTTTCCCCGCCATAAGTTATATACGCTGTTATACGCCGGCTTTTTTATTCTTATAGCGCAGTCTTAACACGTCATTCTTGCTTTCTGTGTGATAATACCTTTTTATTTGCACGAAACCATATTTTTTATAGAAAGCTCTGCCAATAGCATTTTTCTCAAAAACTTCCACCTCCAAATCACCGTGCAATTCACTAATGAAATTTACTAATTGCGTCCCAATTCCTTTTAAGTGGTTATCTGGTAATACAAATAATCCTCCTATCTCATTTCCAAACATACTGATGAAGCCAATTACGGCATTATTGTCTTCGTAGATCCAAGTCTCTGTATTTGGAATATAACTATCTCTCAAATCTTTTTTTACTTTTTCTACAAAATCAGATTCCAGAAAAGGATGAGCCAGACTTGACGCCTCGTACCATACATGCATTATCTCATCGTTATCTTTTTCCTCTCGCTTTCTAATCATATTGACCTCGTTTTGATGTTTTCTTTTGAATCTATGCAATTTTTTCAGCTTGCATACTACTCGTTTATAAGGATGGTTTCGTTCGGCTCTATGCAAAGTTAATTTTTTTCACCAGTCCAAATCATCGATTTTTTAGGTACTCACGTCCATAAAATCCGCAATCCGTAGCCGGTCATTGAGCGGAGTCGAAATGGCCGACTGCGGTCGCAAAGTCGCAAATAATCCTTCCAATCCTTCCGTATCAAGCGCATCCTAATTGAAATATCTCCGCCCTTAGATCGGTTTCAATCAGGATTTGGGGGATTGGGAAGGATGGGAAGGATGTTTGGTGTTGGAGTTACTTGTGAATAGTATAACCTGCAACAGTAGCGGCTGCTTTAGTGGCCGCAGGAGCATGGGATTATCCTTGCTTTATTTCTCTTTCTCTTGTTGAAAACGAATAGCTAAAAATTCATTTTCGACAATATTTTCCTGAGATTGATTAGCTGAAATCTTTTTGATCAAAGATTTCAACGCGAGAAAATCTTTGCTGTTGGTGTTGATCAGACCCTCGCAGAGTCCATTGATACCGCCTGCATTGATATATTGATCCAGATTATTATTTTTTTTCATTGCTTGTCAGATACGATAACGTTAAGCCGGAAAAGTTATGCAAATAATCTGGTTTAAACCATTTCTAGCAATTCTTCTATCGGCTCTTGAATATCAATTTCTTTAATTAATTGATCTACCTCGTCTTTATCAAAACCCTGATAATTTTGTTCTTTCTTCAATTGTTCAATATCCAATTTTTCTCTAATTGGTTTCACGATCTCCATTAAAATAAAATTCCCCCGGGAATATTCATCTATTACCAAGTCTAACTTGTTCAAGACCTCTTCATCTTTCAGGCTTGTAATTTTCTCGATTAGCTTATATTTTTTTGTCTCAACTGTCATATTCAAGTTTTTTCGGTTATCCTGAAAGTTCTCGATTGTAAATTTACTGCATTTTCAGGTTCTTTCCAAAAGTATTTTTCAAGGAGGCCAAACCCAACCCACAACCGATTTTCTCAGCTGGTGCGAGGTCCAACGTGCCGCTTATCTTTCGGGTTTTAACCGCTTGTACTGTATACGTCGGGTTGGAACCCGACCGATGGGCGGCACGAGGTTGGAACCTCGCGCCAGCGGGGGCCTAATTTAATAGGTGGGAATGAATATAGGCAACACCACTCAAACAACAGTAGTTAAATATTTTGCATTTATGCAAAACAACAAATATTATACCGAATAATTTTATTGATAAAATTTTGTATTTTTATTTTAGAAATAAAACCAAACTTTTATCTTTGCTTGGATTTTATAACTGGTTCCCCAAACCCCGTTATATCATGTTTAGACCAAAAGAAAATCATAAACAAAAATCCAATGCTACGAATTCTGGTTCCCAACCAGGAAAAAAGCAATCGTCGGATGTGCCAAGCAATGACAAGTCTTCTGCAAATAGTTTTGGTTTCCAGAATTCAATTAAAGTTCCAGCGCTGTACCTTCCAAAAGGCGGGGGGGGATTTTCAGCATTATGGCTAAAATACAGCATTCAGAGCATAGAGAACATAAGTAGAAATATTTCTGCCCAAGACCCCGAAGGAGATTGGATGATTGAGTTTGATACGGCTGCATATAGCGCTATATGACATTAATGCTATCGACAACATATTGTTATAAGAAAAATAAGAGATTACTTAATTGAATAAACTTAACTCACACATCATGAATGAAAAAAACCGTTTTTACCTCGCCATCGGTACGATGACTATTGGCCTTTCTGTCATTGTTATATTAGCCATTTTAATGGTAATGAATGCTTCTGAAGGCGAAAAGACAGAAGCGGCAAGCGATGCTTTTAATACCATCGTGCCGCTTATCGGCACCTGGATCGGAGCCATCATCGCCTTTTATTACGGGCGCGAAAACTTCGAGGCAGCTCAGAAGCAAATCCAAATCATGCTGGATAAAGAAACCCTGGATGACATTCAAGTTAAAAACATCATGATCCACACCGGAACTATGGTTTCCAAAACAGTTGAAAAGGATTTACTCACACCTCTCAAGGTATACCGGGATTTTTTGGTTTCCGTTGATAAATCGAGGCTCCCGCTGCTCGATGAAATGAAAATTCCCAAGTACATTCTGCACAAAAGTGCCATTGACAGCGAGTTGCTACGAAAAGAGGATGCAACGCTTAAAACATTTCTGGAGAGCATGCCTAAGCAGTTCGGGTACAATGAAAAAATGGGGTTTATTGTAGTTGCTGCGGATACCAAACTTGAAACTGCGCTCAAGAATATGCGGCAATTGGAAGGTTGCAAAGATATTTTTGTTACCGACAATGGCCTGGAAACGGGTAAGGTAATCGGATGGGTTACGGATACACTGGCAGGAAGCTTTTTGGATGTTAAGTGAGCCTGATTGAAATGAAGAGGGATGCTATGTCTGACCCGAAAATACTTTTTTTCGTTGATCAAAAACCAATAATTAATTAAAGGCTATTCTTCACGACCACCGCTGGCGCGAGGTTCCAACCTCGTGCCGCTTATCTTTCGGGTTTTAACCGCTTGTACTGTATACGTCGGGTTGGAACCCGACCGATGGGCGCCACGAGGTTGGAACCAAGCGCCAGCGGGGTAAATTTAGTCCTTTAAAGCAGCTGTGCAAAAGTCGTACTAAAGCTGCCGCAGGAGTAAACGTTTTATTTTATTCCTTCAACTTTCCAGTCAGGGCTGTCAGCATTTTTAGCGACATAAATTGTAATGTCTTTGAACTTTTTGTCGCCCTTTACCGTCAGATTGATTATTGCACTGCCATACTCACCGCTGAAATCTGTCGTCTTTTGAATACTACCAGTTGGAATTAGTCCAAACCCTGTAATATTTCCTATTTTAGTTTTAAGATTAGCGTCATTAATGAGATATGCTTTGGCAACTGAATAAGCGTCCGTAAGTGGGATTACAGCGATGAAAATTGTCTGAACGAGCAGAATGAAAATGATAATTCCAATTCCTATTTTTTCAAAAAGTGTTTTTTTCTTTTCCCTTTTTTTAATGTTAATTCTGTGGAATAGAAAGCCAATTACCCCTATGAACAAAAGTGCCCAGCCAATTGACTTGCTTTCCCAAAAGAAATAAAGTCCAACTAGTCGGCATAAGTATCCATATAAAATAAATGTCAGCCCTGCGATTAGGATAGTCTTTGTGAATTTGTTAAGTTGTTTGATTGTCTCCATGAAATGTTTGCTAACTTGTTTATAAGTACAATTCCCTCATCCCTATCACCTCATTTTTGGTAGATAAGGATGATTTCGTTCGGCTCTATGCAAAGTTAATTTTTTTATCAGTTCAAATTATTGATTTTTCAGGTACTCCCAACTTCCGATTGCGGAATTCGGATTGCGGATTACGGATTTATCCTGGAAAAACTTGAATTCTGAATTCCGAAATCCGAAATTGTAGCATGTTCGTTTCGACTCCGCTCAACGAACGGCTCTGACGGTCATTGAGCGGAGTCGAAATGACCACTCCCGTGCCGGCTCCGTTGGTTTCGACTTCGCTCGACCACCAGCGAACGGCTGGGATCGCAAAGTCCCCAAGTCGCAAATAATCCTTCCGTATCAAGCGCATCCTAATTGAAATAGCTCCGCCTGCGGATCGGGTTTAATTAGGATTTGGGGGATACGGAAGGATTGGGAAGGATGTTTGGTAGTGGATCCAAAACACCGCCGTACCTTGCACCCCCATAAACCAGCATAACCATGCCCACCCGAATATCGTTATTACTCTGCTGCGCCATAGCTGCCATTAGCCTCCACGCCCAAAACCCCTTCCCAGCTCCCGGCCCGCTGTACCGCGACGACGCCGTGCCCCGCATCGACATCTGGCTGCCGGCCGATTCGCTGGCGATACTGCTGGCGCCGGGAAACGAGCAGAGCAATTACCACTGGCACGCTACTTTTGCTTTCGACGACGGCGACCAGCGCGATACGGTTTATAATGTAGGATTGCGACTGCGCGGCAATACCTCGCGCACGGCTGAAAAAAAGTCGTTTAAGGTGTCGTTTAATACGTACGAACCCGGCAGGCAGTGGAACGGCGTGGAAAAGCTTAACCTCAACGGCGAACACAACGACCCCGCCGTGAGCCGCGCTAAGGTGTGCTGGGATCTGCTCCGGCAAATGGGCGTGCCGGCGCCCCGCGCCAACCACGCGCGGCTGTATATCAACGGCGAATACCGCGGACTGTATGTGAATGTGGAGCATATCGACGAGGAGTTTGTGGAGACGCGATTTGGCAATAAAAATGGGAATCTCTATAAATGCCTCTGGCCAGCCGACCTGGCCTACCTGGGCAATAACCCCAATTTGTATAAGTTTGAATCGGGCGGACGCCGGGCATACGATCTCCGTACGAATGAGGAGATGGACGATTATACCGATCTGGCCCAATTTATTGATGTGCTGAATAATACCCCGATTTCTTTTCTGCCCTGCGCGCTGGAGCAGTTGATGAATGTGGAGACGCTGCTGCCTGCTATGGCTTTTGATGTGCTGGCGGGCAACTGGGACGGGCCGTTTTATAATAAAAATAATTTTTACCTGTACCACAACCAGGCCACCGGACTGTTCGAGTTTATCCCCTGCGACCTCGATAATACGCTGGGCATCGATTGGCTGGGGCAGAACTGGGGTACGCGAAATGTGTATAACTGGGCGCATCCGAATGAACCCCGTCCGCTGTTTAAACGGGTGCTGCAAGTACCGGAATATCGCGAGCGGTTTACGTATTATCTGCAGCTTTTTTTGGATAATGTTTTTAATGAGGAAGCCCTTTTTCCTTATCTGGAAGACCTCAAACAGCGCATTGCCCCCTACGCTCAGGCCGATCCTTACCGCCCGCTCGACTACGGCTTTACCTATGCCGATTTTGAGACGGCTTTTGTGGACGAACTGCCTTTTTTTCATACCGATTACGGATTGCAGGGTTACATCACCACCCGGCACAACACTGCCCAGAGCCAGTTGGAGAATACGGATGTGTCGCCTATTATTACCTGGGTGACGGATAATTATCCCTCTGCATACCAGGATATTGCCCTCAGCGCTCAAGTAGTAGATAATACCGCTGTGACCCAGGTGATGTGGTGTTACCGACTCAACGGCGCCGGCACGGATATCTGCGTACCGATGTACGACGACGGACAGCACCTCGACGGCGCAGCCGGTGATGGGCGCTACGGCGTTGAATTGCCGGCGTTGAATGCCGCGGGTTTTATCGATTACTACATCAACGCTACGGATAATGTAGGCCAACAAAGCCGGAAACCGGTCTGCGGTTATCAGCGAGTCGACATTGCGGGCGCGGCGATACCCGTGGCGATCAATGAGGTGATGGCCGCCAACTCTTCGACGATCGCCGATAATTTCGGCGAATACGACGACTGGGTGGAGCTCTACAATTATTCCGATGTGCCGGTCTACCTCGGCGGGCGCTACCTCTCCGATAACCCCACAAACCCCGATAAATGGGCTTTCCCCGATATCTGGATACAAGCCCAGGAGCACCTGCTGGTCTGGGCCGACGACGATGCAGGCCAAGGCCCCCTGCATACCGATTTTAAGCTCGATGCAGCCGGGGAGTTTATCGGTATTTTTGACCATGCGGCGAATAATTACGCCTTGATCGACGGCTTTGCCTTTGGACCGCAATCCTCTAATAGCGCGGTGGGCCGTTTGCCCGACGGATTCGGGGCGGTGCAGGCGGTGAGTCCAACGCCCGGCGGGCCGAATATGCCGATTACGGATTTCGACGAATTAACTGATAATCAATTAAATATATTTGTATTTCCCAATCCGTTTTCGAATGAATTATGGGTTAAGTGGCCGGCTGCCGGCATGCTGCAGCTGGTGGATTTGTGGGGTAGGGTAGTGGGCGGTAGTTTTGAACCCGTTTCGGAGGGCTTGTGGCGTTTTTCTGCGGAAGGATTAGCCGATGGGATTTATTTTTTGGTAGCACAAATGGGGAAGGGGGTGATTTTTAGAAAAGTGGTGCTTGTGCGGCCATGAAGTAGTTTAAATAGATGCCCTCACCCCTCCTCCGCCTTCCACTCCCGCACGTTCTTCGCCTCTACATCGAAGGCCACGCCTACCAGCGTAAGCTGCTTGCCGGCGGTGCGGAAGCGCTCCGGGTAGCCGCGTTCATGAATCTGGGCCAGGGCGGCGTCGGCGCTTTCGCGCAACTTGAACTCGAAGATGTATAGCCGTTCGCCCGCGTCAAGCACGGCATCCATGCGGCCCTGGTTGGTGGGGATTTCGGAGTGGACGACGTGGCCCGTGAGCGCCAGTACGACGTGCGCAACCGAGTGAAAATAGGACTCCTCGGTGCGGGTGATCTGGTAGGGCACGGAGGCGAAGATGGACGAAAGCAGGGCGAAAAAGTTGGGCAGGTCGCCCTCGGCCAGGAAGCGGCGCATACGCTGGGTGAGCGTCACGTCGGTGACGTCGACGGGGCGATCGAGGTAGGCGGCAAGGATATACTGCAGGAAGGTCAAACGCACCTCCTCGTTGGGGAAGGCCAGGGTGTAGGTGGGGCTTTCCAAACCGCGTTTCACGGCGCGGATGGTAAAGTAGCCGGTCTGGAACATAAGCGCGGGAAAACCGATGTTGTGCACGTCGGCGCTTTCGAGGGTGAAATCGGAGGCGTAAAAAACGTCCAGTTGATAGGCTGGAATGGCCTGTTTGCGCAATAATTCCATCAGAAAAGAGGGGGTGCCGGTAGCAAACCAGTAGTTTCGAAAATCGCCGCCCGAGGCGAAGAAATTGAGAATCGAAAAAGGATTGTACACGCGGTGTTGGCCGTCCCAGGAGTAGCCGTTGTAGTAAGTGCGGATGCGGTCGAGCAAGGGTTCTTTTTCCACACCTAGCCGTTTGGTTGTTTTTTCCACCCAGGGGGCAAAATAGTATTCCAGTTCCGGCTGGGTATAGCCGCACAATACGGCGAAATCGTCCAGCGTGGAGATGTCCTGCAAGTTGTTGAGGTCGGAAAAGATAGACACTTTCCCGTATTTGGATACGCCGGTAATCAAGGCGAAGTGGATGTAGGTGTCGAGCGATTTGAGCGTGCCGTAGAAGTTTTTGAGCGTACGCACGTTTTCCCGGATGCGTTCTTCGTCTTCGCCCAGGAAGTCGGTGATGGCTTTGTCGTATTCGTCAATGAGTACCACGGCTTTTTTGTCGCTGCTGCCGAGCGTCTCCAGCAGGTGGCTGAATTTGTCTTTGGAGGTCCACTCCCCTGGAATTTCCAGGCCGTATTGCGCCGCGATATCATCCATTTGCCTCGACAGGGCATATTCCAGCGGCTGTACACGGTAGTCTATCGCGTTAAAATCCACCCGGATGACGGGGTAGGGCGCCCAGTCAATTTTGTCTTCAATCCACAAGCCTTTGAAAAGCGCCTTATTGCCCCTGAATATTTCGTGCAATGTGCTGATGAGCAATGACTTGCCGAATCGGCGCGGGCGGGAAAGGAACAGGTATTTACCCCACTGCATCAATTGGTAAATTTGCTCCGTTTTATCCACATACAGATATCCGTCGCCGATGAGGGCGGGAAAGTCTTGCAAACCGATGGGAAGTTTTTTCATAGGAGCAAAGATAATAAATAAGAGCTATTCCTTTTTCTTGCTATTTTTCAGTCGAAAAACCCAACAGTTTATGGCTGCAACCCAATTTTTTGACCAAATGCGCGATCTCATCGCCCGCGATGAGATGGAAACTGCCCTGACTCAACTCCGTCTGTTGCTGGATAACTCGCCCCAACTCGATGAGGCCATCCTGCAAACCGCTCGTTTCAGCGACATCCGCCGGCAAATCCGGCTCGGACTGGTGAGCCGCGAGGAGGCTAACCTGACCCAAAACCAGATCCGCGGCGGGCTGCTCGACCTGCTGCGCGAGATCGAAAACCGGGGCGCCGAGCCGGCGTTGCAAAAAGAAATCGAACAGGCGATTTCGATTGTCAACAGCAAAAACGTGGTGAGCGGCAAGATTTCTGCAGGCGGCAACGTACACATCGGCGATATCACGGTCGTACAGGCGCCCACTCCCGCCGCCGCCCCGCCCGCGCGAAAGTACAATAGAACGCTCATCCGCGCCCTTGTAGAAGCCATGCGCCCTTACAACGAGAAGGCGGAAAAACTCTGCGAGGGCTTTTCCTGGCTCGAACACCCGGAAAACCGGCGCAAAGTACAGCAGTTCGTCTTTCAGAACTTCGTGGGCGAAATCGGCAAACAACTGCGCAAACTCGTCAATATCGGCGACGACGAACAGATGGCCCACGCCCAACAAGAGCGCCACTACGTGGATAAATGCCTCGACATCGCCCGGCGCGCCTTCGACCTGCTGAACTATACCCTGCTGTCGGTGTGGTGGGACGCGGTCAAAACCGCCCCGCTCACGCCCGAACCCGCCGAACAACAAACCCTCGGCGCTTTCTTCGAGTCGCACCTCGAACAGGGCCTCGACGCGCAGTTCCGCCTTCTGCAAACACTCTGCGCCCTGTTCCGGCGCCATCAATTAGACTTCCCCTTCGGGGATGCCCTGGAGCGCCTGCTGCCGCAACTGGCCGAAGACAGCCCGCTGCAAAGCGCCTGCGCCCAGCTCGAACGGGCCGTGCAGGCGACCGACGCGGCGGATTCCGAAACCCAATTGGCCGACATCATGCGGCATTTTGCCTTCCTGACCCAATACCGCATGGTGTCGCTCAAAAAAATCTCCTACCGCCAGCTCCGCAACGGCCAACCCGAATACTTGCACCGCTACGTGGCGCTCGGCATCGACGTAAAATACAGCGAAGACGCCGAAAAAGGCCGCTGGGTCACCCTCGGCGAACAAACCCCCGCCGTGCTGCTGTTTCGGGGCGAGGACTACCAAAACGGCATCAACCTCTTCCCCTTCGTCGTCGACTACAACGCCCTCACCTTCGAGCAGGGGGCCAAAATCTGCTTCTACAGCGCCCGCGACCTGGGCGACGCCGGCGCGCTCGAATACCGCTTTCTCGGCGACAACAGCATCGTGCGCATCGAAAAACAAGGCGTACAGACGCCCCAAACCCGCCTCGACGAACTGATGATGAACCCCGACCTGCTCAAAGCCCTCAACCTCGACTGCGTGGTGGACGGCTTCCACGAAGCCCGCCGCGCCCTGTCCGGCCATCAAAACGACTTCTTCGACAACCTCTGAACCCCCGCACCATGGCACAACAAACGAAATACCCGTTTAAATTCCTCGACGCCTACGCCCGCGAAGACCGCGATATCTTTTTCGGCCGCGACGAAGAAGTGGAAGCCCTCTACCAGATGGTATTCCAGACCGACCTCATCCTCGTGTACGGCGCCTCGGGCACCGGCAAAACCAGCCTGATCCAGTGCGGCTTAGCCTCCAAATTCCAGACCTACGAATGGTTAGCCCTCAGCATCCGCCGGGGCGATAACCTCAACGAATCGCTCGAAAAAGCGCTCGCCGCCTACGACGACCCCGAAACCCCGGCCTCCGACGACCTCGACTGGCTCACTGACAGCGGCGAAACGCCCGCCCAGGCGACAGAATCGCCTGCGGCCCGGCGGCTGAAAAACCTCTATCTGCGGCATTTTAAGCCCGTTTTTCTCATTTTCGACCAGTTTGAAGAATTGTACATCCTCGGCACAAAAGCCGAGCAAAACCGCATTGTAGACACCGTGCGGGAAATCCTGCGCATCGAACAGCCTGTAAAGGTGCTTATCAGCATCCGCGAGGAATATCTCGGCTACCTGTACGAATTCGAGCGAAAGGTGCCCGAGTTGCTGCGCAAAAAACTGCGCATCGAGCCCATGAACCTCGAAAAAGTGCAAACCGTGGTGCAGGGTATCAGTCGGCTGCCGTACAGCAACGTGCACCTGCAACAAGGCGCGGAGGCCGCTATCGGCGAGGGTATCTTCGAAAAACTCAAAGAGCGCGAAAACGTGCTCAGCATCGAGTTGCCCTACCTGCAGGTATTTCTCGACAAACTCTACCTCCAGATCACCAGCGACCGCAGCCGGCAGTCCGCCGCCACGATCACCGTAAGCGAACTCCAAGAAATGGGCGACATCGGCGACGTACTGCGCAACTTCCTCGACGACCAGGTGCAGGAAAACGCCCGCACCCTCGGCGTACCGCCCGACACGATAAAAAAACTACTGTCCCCCTTCGTCACCCTCGACGGCACTAAAGAGCCGCTTTCGGCCGACCAACTGCACGCGCGCCTGCCTGAACTCGACACCCCTTTCATCGCCCGCAGCCTGCAAGCCTTCCAGAACAGCCGCATCCTGCGCTTCGACGAAAAAGAACAGCGCTACGAAGTGGCCCACGACTCCCTCGCCCGCCAGATCGCCACCTACCAGGACGCCGAAGACATCGCCCTGCAAAAAGCCGACCAAATGATCCGCACCCAGATGCTGCTCGACGCGGACCGGCGCGAGGTGTTTTCGGAGAAACAGTTGCTGTTCATGGAGCCGTACCTGCCTAAACTCGAACTGAGCGGGGAAGAGCAGGTATGGCTGGAACGCAGCCGGGCGCACTGGGAGGAGGAGAACCGGCGAATACAGCGGGAAAATGAGGAGAAATTGGAAGAAGCGCAGCGACAGGCGGAACAAGAACGCCAACTGCGTACTTCCGCAGAGCAAGCCCAAAAACGCTCCCGGCAGCGCACGCGCATAGCGCTTTTTGTGGCTTTACTGGCTCTGGCCGGTTTAGGCGTGGCAAGTTGGCAATACAACCTGGCGAAACGAGCGACTCAAAATGCCGAACGAGCCGAAGCCGATGCTAAAACATCAGAGCGGGCCGCATTATTAGCCGAAGATAAAGCCAGAGAATCAGAGCAGGCGGCCTTGGACAGTGCGGCCGTGGCCCAGCAACAGCGTCAAATTGCGAACGATAGAGTGCTTGAAACGCTAAGAGCTAATGAAAACACCGCCGATGCCTTGCGCAAATTAGAGATCACAGCGGATCAAGCCATGAGCATCGTATTGCCCGATATTGATCGAAACATCTATCGTCTGGAGTACGACCTGACCTATCCCAAATGCCGGACGGCCATCAACCTGAAAGCCCGGCGAGGGGAGGTTGAAAAACGAATTTGGGAAATGGCCTGGTTTTACACAGAAACCGACTCCGCTGCCGCCGCCATTGCCTTTTTGAATCTCTTGAAACCCCTTGATTTTAAGGCGAATGCGCCCAATATACAGGCCAAACTGCGCACTTATCTCGCGGAAATAATACCTGCCGATTACATGGATTCCCTCCAAACGCGCTATTACCCCAAAACCATTCTGGTGGAGGGCGGGTCTTTCCTGCGCGAGGATTCCGCACGGGTGCGGGTGAATACTTTTCGCATGGGCCACACCGAAATCACTTACTGGCAGTACAACCTTTTTGCCCAGGCCGAAAACTACCACATTGAGCCGCCTTCCTGGGAATACGCCGGGGACAATCCAGCGGTAAATGTCAATTGGATAGATGCCGCCTTTTACCTCAACTGGCTGAGCGAACGTCACGGCAAGCAAAAGGTCTATAAATTGAGCATCCCTCAAGAGGGTACTTGGGCTACGGTTTATGACGTGGAAATATTGCCCAATACCAATGGCTACCGCCTCCCCACAGAGGCCGAGTGGGAGTTTGCGGCCCGGGGCGGCAATAAAACGCAGGGTCATGAGTATAGCGGAAGCGGTACGCTGGATGAAACAGGGTGGTATTCCGACAATTCCAACAGCCGTACCCATCCGGTTGGGCAAAAAAAGGCAAACGAACTGGGCTTATATGATATGAGTGGAAACGTTTGGGAGTGGTGCCGGGACTGGTATGACGATTATGATGCTGAAAAAACAGATAATCCGATAGGGCCGGACGAGGATGGTACGAACCGCGTTGTCCGCGGCGGGAGTTGGTACGACTACCCGGAGTACTGCCGGGTGGCGGACCGCAACGGGGGCTACCCCGACTACCGCAACTTCGCTATTGGCTTCCGCCTTGTGTTCGTCCCGTAGTCAGTTGGCAGTCCACTCCGGCTTTACTTATGAGCAAAGCGCGTGGCTGAGAAAAAACGAGCAAAGGAGGAGGAGGGACGACGACTCCTGCGAGTTTTTTTGAAGCCACGAGCGTTATTACCATACCGCCTCTGGCGGTCGAAATTTTTTTTGAAAATCGATTTTTTATGCAAATCAAACTCTTTACCATCCCCATTGGCGACAGCGGGGGCGCCTTGCAGGAGATGAACGCGTTTCTGCGGGGGAACAAAATCCTGGAAGTAGAGAACCACTTCGTTGGCAACGACAACGGGGCCTATTGGTGCTTTTCCGTGCGCTAACCCGGCGCCGGTAGGGCGCGCAGGATAGCCGCTTCGAGGGCTCCGGGTGTATTTTGAAGTTTCACCACAGAGTTAAACGGAGTAAAACGGAGTGACACAGAGCATTATCTGGACTCTGTGAAACTCTGTGAAACTCCGTTTAACTCTGTGGTGAAAAAAAAACTCACATCGAAATCGACCCCTTCCGGAAATCCGACTTATTCAAGATTGCGTTGATTAGCACCGCCTGGCCATTAGCGGCGGCTTCTTGTGCGGACTGTAGCGTAGCTGTCATCTTATCGGGATTGTCCAGCAAAAAGCCGGCGCTGCCGAAGCCGGCGGCTACGCGGTCGTAGGCCGTATGCCCGAGCACCGTGCCCACATCGTCGCCAAGCATATCCACTTGCTCGCGGGCGATTTGCGACCAGGCGCCGTCGTTGCCTACCACGGCGATCACCGGCAACCCGTGCCGGGCGAAGGTGTCGAATTCCGTCATGGAATACCCCGCCGCGCCGTCGCCGAGGATGAGCCACACCGATTTCTCAGGATAAACCAGTTTGGCGCCGAGTGCAAACCCCGCGCCGACGCCCAGGGTGCCGAAGGCGCCGGGGTCGAGCCAACTGAGCGGTCCCGGCGGACGAAGGATATACGAAGCGGTACCCACGAAATCGCCGCCGTCGGCTACGATGAGGTCGTCAGGGCCGATTAAGCCGTCAATTTCGCTAAGCAGTTGCAACGGGTTGATGTGGTCGCCTACTTCTTGCTTCTTTTCATCTATTTCCGCCTGGCGGTTTTTTTCGTTGGATTGTAGTTTTTGTTCCCATTCGGGCTTCGATACTTTGCCGGTCACGGCATCGGCCAGCCGGCGCAGGAAGAGCCCGGGATCGGCCTGTACGGCCACTTGCGGGCGGCGGTTGTGGTAGAGGTCGTGGCGGTCGATATTGACGGAGACGTAGGTAGCGCTGCGGCGGATATGGTTGCCGTAGTCGAGGCGGAAGTCGCAGGGCACGCCGGCGAGTAGCACCAGGTCGGCTTCGCGCAGGGCTTCGCGGCGTTTGTGGCGGTACTGGCAGTCGCTGTCGCGCCCCAGCAATCCCCGGGCCATACCAGAGAGGTAGGTGGGGATGCCCAATCGCTGGATGGCTTCGGCCACCGCGGGCGCTTCGGCTGCCTGCAGGGTCGCCTGGCTGCCGGCTATCAGTACCGGCCGCTGGGCTTTCTCCAGGGCGCGGACTACCTTTGATATCGAAGAATCGGAGGGCGCCGTAGGGCTAATCCTTATTTCCGGGCCGGCCTGGCGGTCCCAGGCGTGGTTGAACATCCGGTTGACGTGCCATTTGAGGTAGGCCTTCAGCAGCTTGTCGGTCAGCGACTTTCCGCCGCGATCCATGCCGTACCACTGCTTGACGGTCGCTTCGTCGTACAGCAGGTCCACCGGGCATTCTACGAAAACAGGGCCCGGTGTGCCTTCCTGGCAAATGCGGAAGGCTTTTTCCATAGCGGGGATCAGCTCGGCTACTTTTTTCACCCGAATGGCCCATTTCACCAAAGTACCGACCAGTTTGAGCTGCTCGATATCCTGCAGGGCGCCCCGGCCTTGAAGTGCGGTAGGCGCTGCGCCTCCGATGAGAATGAGTGGCGACTGCGCCATCTGGGCGTTTTTGAGGGCGGTAATGCTGTTGGTCACGCCGGGGCCTGCCGTCACGGCGGCAACGCCGGGCCGGCCAGTGAGGCGGGCTACCGCATCGGCGGCAAAAACAGCAGTAGCTTCATGCCGGGTATCGATTACGCGGATGCCCAGCGCCTTGGCTGCTACCAGGATAGGCGAGATATGTCCGCCGCAAAGAGTGAACAAAAACGGCGTTTGTTGGGAAGCCAGCACGGATGCGATGAGATCTCCTCCGTTCATGATATGACAAGTTTTACACTAAAAAGTAAATCCTTGTCAGCAAATATAGCACGGTATTCGTAAGTTTGAGCCGGATTGAGGAGAGGGAGTGAGGGAGAGATCTGGGTTTTACGAATAAATGCAGGTCAACGTCAAATATCCAGGCGCGGGTGGGCCGGCAAATTTAGCGGAGCAATTAAATTTCTGGGCTGGCTTGAGCCAGCGGCTCAAAAAGCGCCGGCAAAAAACGTTTTTGGTTACTTTTTTGGCGATGAAAAAAGTAACACAAACACCGGGCAAGGTCTTGCGATTAAAAAAAACAGGGTATCAGAGATATATGGATACGATTTACGAGGTAAAATACCACCAACTGGAAGACATACACTGGTGGTTCAGAGCTAGGAGGCGGAAAGTATTGGACTACGTGCAGGTATCGCCGGAGGCGAAATACCTCGATATCGGCTGCTCGACGGGTATGCTGCTCAGCGAGTTGATATCGCGCGGCGCCGACCCCGATAGCGTCTACGGCGTAGATATCAGCGAAAGCGCCATAGGTACTTGCGTAGAGCGGGGACTCAAACACGCCCACGTGATGGATGCTGCCAGCATTACCTTCGACAAGGAGTCATTTGACTGCATCGTGTCGTCGGATTGCCTGGAGCACCTCGAAGACGACAACAAGGCACTGCAGAACTGGTACACCTTGCTCAAACCCGGCGGCAGACTTGTGGTATTCGTGCCCGCCTTTATGTCGCTGTGGAGCCCTCACGACGTAGTCAACCACCACTACCGCCGTTACGAACGCGGCGAATTGGCTCAAAAAATGGAGGCTGCGGGATTTACCGTACAAGACCAGGGCTATTGGAATTTTACCCTGTTTTTCCCCATTTTTATTTTTAGAATAATAAAAAAAGTGTTTTTCAATATCAGCGAGCAGACGCCGCAGGAAGATCTAAAACGGCCCAATTTGCTGGTTAACAAACTATTATTCGGATTGCTGTCGCTTGAAAACAGGCTCATGAAAAGCCTGCATTTCCCAATAGGCGTGAGCACCTATTGCATTTGCACTAAAAAATAAAACCGGAAGAAGCCCTAAGCGCAGTTCACTGTTCACTGTTCACAGTTTCACTGTTCACACCACAAAACTCATGGCAAAACGGCAACCACAAAAGCCATCCAGGCAGGCGCAAAAACCTGCCGCTGCGCCACCCCGGCCGGCGGCCAAAAAGAAGACCCCGGGAATGACCTGGCCCTTGTATGCGCCTCCGCCCGATGCGTCGACGCAATCGCCGCGACTCCGCCAATGGTGGCTGGCCGCCGTCGCCTTTTCGTTTCTCGTGCTGGGGGTTCTAGCTTTTAACAGCGGTATCAACGAAGACGATAAATTCCAGGAGGACTATGCCGAACGACTGGTGAACTACTATACCACGTTTGGCAAAGATCGCTCCGTCTTTTACGAAGCCGACGCAGATTCGGGTTATAAAAAATACGCCAAATATTATGGCGGCGTTTTCGACCTCACCACCGGGCTTGTCAACCGTGCCTTAGGGTTTCAGCCTGAAGAACGCGCCTATCACCACGTGCGACACTTGTTTAATGCCGGATTGGGGGGATTATTGTTGCTTTTTGCCTCCTTATTGGTGCGGGATATAGCGGGTTATCGAGCGGCCCTGATAGCTTTGTTATTAATGCTGGCTTCGCCCACACTCGTAGGGCACGCCATGATGAACTCCAAAGATATTCCCTTTGCTGCCGGCTACATGATCTCGGTGTATTACTTGTACCGGTGCCTGAAGACGCTGCCAGATATCGGCTGGCGCGACGGACTGGGATTCATCCTGGGTGCAGCCCTTACCATCGGCACGCGCGCCGGGGGTATCCTGGTGTTGGCCTATGCGGCTTTGTTTATGGGTTTGAATTTTGTAATGAAACACGGCCTGGGCGGCTTGGTAAAAGAAACGAAAATAGTTGGCAAATACGCCATGTACTTTGCCGGTGGCAGTTTGGCGGCATTTTTACTGGCTATTTTGTTCTGGCCATCTGCACTCGTCTCGCCGATTGCGCACACGCGTGAGGCTCTGGCTTTGTTTACCAAATTCGACGTCAGCATCAAAGTGCTGTTCCAGGGCGACAACATCCCCTCCAGCGGCATACCCAAAAATTACGCCCCGACCTGGATATTCAACACGCTGACCATTCCCTTGTTATTGGGTTGGATAGCGGGTGTTTTTATCGTCATCGCGCGCTGGCGCAAGCTTGGATTTATCACCTCCTCGCTCATCTTATTCGCCTGTTTTTTTCCTCCTATTTATATTATTTATAAAAACAGCCCCCTTTACGACGGCTGGCGGCACCTGATGTTCATCTTCGGGCCCTTGGCGGTGATAGCTGCCTTGTTCTGGGACCGGCTGTTCGACCTGGCGGGCCGCCACAAAATCGCCACATGGGCATTGGCGGGGTTGTTTGCCATCGGCATAGCGGAACCGGCATTTTTTATAATAAAAAACTCCTATGCGCCATACGTCTATTTCAATCCGCTGGCTGGCGGCATGAAAGGCGCTTTCGGGCAATACGAAACCGATTACTGGGGGCTCAGCGTCAGGCCCGCCATCAGTTGGATGGAAAAAGAGGGCATCCTGTCGGCCGACAACCCCGACACCGTCGTCATCGGCACCAACTTCTACTACAACTTTGCCAAGCAGCTCAAGGAGGAATATCGCGGCAAAGTAAAAGTGCGTTACGTGCGTTTCGACAGCCGGTACTCCGAGCCTTGGGATTACGGCGTCTTCGTCTCCCGTTTTATCAAAGGCAGGCATCTGCGGGCCGGCAGTTGGCCCACCTCGAAAACCATACATACCATCAGCGCCAACGGAGTACCGCTGGCGGCCATAGAGCGCGACACCGCCAAGCTGGCCTACAAGGGCAACGAAGCATTGAAAGTCAAAAACTGGGAACAGGCCATCGCTGATTTGAGCGAAGAGACCCGTCGCTACCCCGACAACGAAGTCGCCTGGATGAGCCTTGCCAACGCCTATATCAACGCCGGCAATGCCGCCGCCGCCGTCGCGCCGGCCAACGAAGCCCTCAAGTTATCGCCCGAAAATACCTCCGCATTGTACTACCTGGGATTGGCCCAGCTCAACCTGGGCGACAAAGCAGGCGCCATGAGCACATTTGAGCGGGGTATCAAAGCAGACAAGGATTTTTACCTGGCGCATTATTATATCGCCTATATACACACGCAAAACAATCAGCCGTCGGAGGCGCTACAGGCGCTGCAGAAGGCCATCACCGCCGAACCCTCGTTTAAGGCCGCCTACGAACTGGCTGCCAACATATACCAGCAGCAGGGCGATGAAGCCAACGCGCAGCGTTTCTTTGAGGCAGCCTCTAAATTGAAATAAGGCCTAAGCAGATGAATTACAAGCTGTTATTTCCTACTTACCGCAATCGCTACTTGTTTATCAAGCAGCAACTGGAGCAACTCACCAGACCTGCAAAGGCATTGAACCTGGGCACCGGCGAAGGCGACTACGACGCCATGATCGCCGGATACTGCGATCAACTGGTGGCCTGCGATATCAATGAAGGCGACGTGAACTACGCCCGGCAACTCAACAGCGATGTAGCCAACCTGCAATACTCCGTAGAAAATGCGCTTGCACTATCGTTTCCCGACAATACCTTCGACCTGATTATTTCCGTAGACGTAATCGAACACGTGGGGCAACCGGCGCAGATGGTAGCCGAAATCCAGCGCGTATTAAAACCGGGGGGCGTGGCGCTCATTACCTTTCCTTCGCTCGATTACCCATTTACCTACGACCCCGTTAACCGCATCCTGTCCTTCTTACACAAAGAAAAAATACCGCAGGGCGCCTATGCTTTCGGGCATGAATACCTGATAGACCCCGTCGAATTCAGGTCGTGGCTGGCGCATCACAAGCTTCAAACCATCGAAGAAAAAAAACTGAGCGGTTACCTGATCGCCCTGTTAGAGGCCTACTGGACGGGCTGGATACAACGCATCTTCAAGGCCAACGCCACCAACGTATCGGCGCAAACAGCCAGGAGTATGGTGTTGCGTCCTTCCCGGAAAGAACCCTGGCTCTGCCTGCTCACCGACGGCCTCATTTGGCTCGACCGGCTATTATTCGGCTTTTTTCACGCTTCGGTGGGTAAGGGTTTTGTATTTAAAAAATGACACATCTTTCTAAAGCATAAAGTTATGATGCACGATAAGCTACAATCGCTGACCGAAAAAATGAACGAAGCCTACCTGGGCGGCGGGCTTGAAAGAATAGAAACCCAGCATAAAAAAGGCAAACTCTCCGCCCGCGAGCGCGTTCATTTTTTGTTGGACGAAGGTTCTTTTGAAGAAATCGGCATGCTGGTCACCCATCGGTGCAGCGATTTCGGCATGGAAAAACAAATCGTACTCGGCGACGGTGTAATTACCGGCTACGGCACGATCGGCGGAAGGTTGGTATACGTATTTGCGCAGGACTTCACGGTCTTCGGCGGCTCGCTTTCAGAAACCCACGCCGAAAAAATTTGCAAAATAATGGACATGGCCATGCGCAACGGCGCGCCGGTCATAGGCCTCAACGACTCGGGCGGCGCCCGCATCCAGGAAGGTGTAAGCTCCCTGGGCGGTTACGCCGACATCTTCTATCGCAACGTAGTCGCCTCCGGCGTCGTACCGCAGATATCGGCCATCATGGGCCCCTGTGCCGGCGGAGCGGTATACTCGCCTGCTATGACCGATTTCATCATCATGGTAGAAGAAACCTCCTACATGTTTGTCACCGGCCCCAACGTGGTAAAAACCGTGACAAACGAAGAGGTCACCTCCGAAGAACTCGGCGGCGCCATGACACACGCTACCAAATCGGGCGTTACCCACCTTACGGCATCCAACGACTTCGACTGCATTCAGAAAATCAAGCGCATGTTGGCCTACATGCCGCAAAATTGCGAAGAAAAACCGCCGCAGATACCTTTCACCCCCGGCGACGAATACCGTCCGCAACTGCGCGACATCGTGCCGGCCAGCGCAAATCAGCCCTATGATATGCGCGAAGTAATTGCCGGGATAGTAGATGAAGACAGCTTCATGGAAATCCACGAAAACTATGCCGAAAACATCGTAGTAGGTTTTGCCCACCTTGGGGGGTGCAGTATAGGCATAGTAGGCAACCAGCCCATGAGTCTGGCCGGCGTACTCGACGTAAACAGCTCCATCAAGGGCGCCCGGTTTGTGCGCTTCTGCGATTCATTTAATATCCCGCTGCTGGTATTAGTAGACGTGCCCGGTTTTTTGCCCGGCACCGACCAGGAATGGAACGGCATCATCGTCAATGGCGCCAAGTTGCTCTATGCCTTCAGCGAAGCCACCGTGCCACGGGTTACCGTCATTACCCGCAAAGCCTACGGAGGCGCCTACGACGTGATGAACTCCAAGCACATCGGCGCCGACATGAACTTTGCCTGGCCTACCGCCGAAATCGCCGTTATGGGCGCCAAAGGCGCTTCGGAGATCATTTTCCGCAAGGAGATCACCTCGGCGGCAGACCCCCAGCAGATGCTGCTCGAAAAAGAAAAAGAATACCAGGAGATGTTTGCGCATCCCTATCGCGCCGCCGCCCGCGGCTTTGTCGACGAGGTAATCGACCCCATCGATACGCGCCGCAAATTAATTAAAGCATTCGCTATGCTGGAAAATAAGGTGGCGCACAGGCCCCGTAAGAAGCATGGGAATATTCCGTTGTGATGAGTTAATGTGCTGATGTGCTAATTTGCTGATTTGCTAATGTGTTAATGTGTTAATTATTAACAATTTAGCTATTAGCAAATTAGCAAATTAGCAAATTAGCAAATTAGCAAATTAGCAAATTAGCAAATCAGCAAATCAGCAAATCAGCAAATTACCGAGTGATTCAAATCCCTCATAATATTCGTATACGTCCAGGTGATACGTTGTTCGTGGGGGTGTTGGCGCTGTGGGCAGTCCTTTTTGAGGCAGAGGTGGCAGGAGACCGGTTCGCAGGGATCGACGTGGATAAATAGCTCTACCGGAGATTTGCAGTGCGCTTTGACCAGGTTTTCAAAAGCCTTAACTTCCGAGTGACTTTGGCGGGTGTCGTAATACCAGGGTAGTGTGAGGTGGCAGTCGATATGCAGCGTAGCGCCGTATTTAATCACCCTGAAATTGTGCACATCGATCCAATTATCGGGGCGTTTTTCCTCCAGCATTTGCACAATATTATCCACCAATAGGTGATCGGCTTCGTCCATAATGCCCGCTACAGAATTGCGCACAAGCCGAAAGCCGGTAATCAGGATAAACAGGCCGAAAATGCCGGCGACGAGATTGTCAAGCAGTGTAAGTCCGGTAAAATATAGCACAGCAAGTCCCAGGAGCAGGCCGAGAGAAGAATATGCATCGGATTGGAGGTGTTTGCCGCTGGCGATCAGCGTCATCGAATTGGCTTTGCGGCCTTGCTTTTCCAATACTTTGCCCATCAGAAAATTGATGCTTCCTGTAATCAATGTTAGGAGCAGGCCCAGGTCGATTTGGTGTAATTCCTGCGGGTTAAAAATATTGTAACCTGCCTTGCCGAGAATGGTAATTCCGGCCAGAAAAATCATAGCCCCTTCGAAGCCTGCCGAGAGGAATTCAATCTTTCCGTGGCCGTAGGGGTGGTTCTCGTCTTTGGGTTTGGCGGCAAGATACAGGCTATACAGGGCAAAAGAACCGGCCACTACGTTGATAATACTTTCGAGGGCATCAGTCAGGATAGCGTTGGAATTGGTGAGCCACCAGGCCAGGAATTTGAGCGCCATCAGGCCGATTCCCACCACAAGAGCTATGATTTGCAGACGAATGTATTTGCGCAAAGCAATATAAATTTGCTGCAAAGCAACGCAAAAAGGGGCATTCGGGCAAGTGCAAAAGTCATTGAAAAAATTCACTAAGCAGTTAAAGAATATCTCTACTTTTGGCATATGCAGTTGAGAACTTCCTACGGCCAAATAATATCTATATCTCTGCCCATTATGCTGGGTAGCGCAGCCCAGAATGTCATTGCGTTAACTGACAGCGTATTTTTATACCATTTGGGTGAAAACGATTTTGCCGCGATCGGCTTTGTGGGGGTTTTTTACCTCATCGTAGCGGCTATCGGGTATGGATTTTCGAGAGGGGGGCAAATCCTCATTGCCCGCAGGCTCGGCGAGCGCAACCCATCGGGAGTGGGGCATACCTTTTATACTACGTTGTATTTCGAATTGGCACTGGCGCTGGTGATGTTTCTTTTTATGCAATACGGTTGTTACTACTTTTTTCAATTGATAGTCGACTCGCCGATTATTTTTGAAAAAAGCCTTCAGTTCCTCGAATACAGGTCGTGGGGTGTGTTTTTTGCCTATGCGGGGGTGAGTATCGTCGCTTTGTATACCGGTGCTGCGCGCACTACTTTTATCATGATTGATACGGCTATCCTCGCCGGTGTAAATATCGCGCTGGACTATGCGCTCATTTTCGGTCATTGGGGATTTCCCGCAATGGGGATTGCCGGGGCCGGACTGGCCAGTACTATTGCCGAGGTAGTGGCTTTTGTGGCCTTTGCGTTGTATATGCTTTTTGACAAAGGCGCGAAAAGCTGGCATATTTTTTCCTTGCCAAAATTTGACCTTAACAAGATTCTTCAGCTCTACAAACTGTCTTTACCGATAGTAGCCCAGGCTTTTGTGGGCATGGGCAGTTGGTTTATCTTTTTCGGTATTGTCGAAAATCTGGGCGA
>Ga0209573_1001652_pt1 | contig 32868 bp, 31 predicted proteins | sample TNRBio252014_DNA_FD_185870 | JGI IMG/M metagenome (GOLD analysis project Ga0209573, IMG submission 185870) | Wastewater treatment Type I Accumulibacter community from EBPR Bioreactor in Madison, WI, USA - TNR Reactor_6/25/2014_ DNA (SPAdes)... | ecosystem: Engineered > Bioreactor > EBPR >...
TGATTTTTCAAAAACCTAAGCTGATCATGCACAAGAGCGCATCTTGGTCTGGATAAGATTGCGAAACTGCTTGAAAAGCCACAGGTTCGGGGTTAAATACCAATAAAATACTTATAGATCAGTATGTTATGTATTTTATTAAACTCAGGGAAATCCCCAAGTTAGATTTAATAGGGGCTACGGAGGCCAAGCCCTTGATGTGTGGCCCCCAAAACCGTCCGAACCATTGAATTAACAGACCTGTTAATCATGCATTTCCAAGGTCGATTTATTTTTTTCTATTATTCTAATGAGAAACCGTAACGCTTCATTAACCGATTGGGAATCTGGAAAAACCTCTGCAACATCGGTTTCCAAGTGAATTGTTAATCCACCAAAATCCTTACGTCCCGGCCCCATTTTTCTAACCCGCAAACTGTGAAGATCGTACTCTGGCCGGAGATCATCTTCTATCTCTGACTCAATCTTGCTCATAAGCCTTTCGCTCCACTCGTGTTGCTTCTCTTGCGCTAATCAAACGCACAATATCACCGCGCTCCGTATACGCCATCATTAACAAGCGATTTTGCAGCGACATTCCAATCATAATATAGCGATGTTCTTCATCAGAATGATCAGGATCATAAAAACCGACATAAAGCGGATCATCAAAAACCGTTTTAGCCTCATCAAACGAAATACCATGCTTCACTAAATTCGTTGCCGCTTTATTAGCATCCCATTCAAACATCATAAGGGCAACCTCGTCCCCCTCCCCCTTTCCGAAGGAGGGGCTATTTTCACCTCACGCCGGACGCCGCTTAATCAACAAGCGCCGTTCAATCTCGAAAATCTTGTTGCCAAGTTTCTCCTTGCTCAATTTCTGCTTATCATTTTCCTTGATAAACAGATCCGCGCCGTAGGCTTCCAGCGCGGCGGCGGCGCTGATGTTCTTCACGCCGATAAACTGGAAGGTGACAATGCCGGCGGCGTCATTGTTAGGCAGGGTTTCGGTGGCCACCACCCGCGACAACGCCGCCACCGTATCGCCGGACACCGCCGGTTGCGTGTGATAACCCTCGGTGAAGCCCAATTCCCACAGCGCGTTTTCGCTGACATCGCGGCTGGCCAAACCTTCCAGCCAGGCGAACACCAGTCCACCGTAAACAATCGGTTCGCCGCTCATCTTGCCCGACAAGCCCGTGCTGTACACCCGGTCGAAGTGCAGCGGATGGGTGTTGCCCACCAGATAGGTCCAGAACATATGCTCATCGGTGATGGTGCGACCGTTGGCATGGATAATCAGATCACCGAGGGAGAAATCCTCGAAATAAGTATTAGGGCCGGTCAACTGGCTCGGATAGCCGCCCGCATTGATCGGCGCCTCCACCACCGGATGCTCCACCCACGGGAACTCGACCGGCGTCGTCGGCGCGGGCGTGGTGGGCAGACGGTCGCCGCGATAGCCGACCATAATCTTGCGCTCATACTGCAACACCACCTGATGGTGCTGGTTCACGCCCAGAGTGCGAATCAACACGATACCGGGCTTATCCTCGCCGCGCGCCTTGCGATCCATGACCTTGGTATAACCGCGCAGCGTGTCGCCCGGATAGACCGGACGCAGAAACTGCACGTTGTAATAACCCAGATTGGCAATCGCCTTCTCCGAGTCGTTATGCACCCCCAGCGACAGCACCACGTTGAACACCATCTGCGGGCTGGCCAGCAGATCGGGGAAACCATGCGCCTTGGCGTATTCCAGGTTCAGATACAGCGGGTTGCACTGCATGAACACCCGGGCGAAGTCCAGCATGGGGCCGCGTTCAAAGGTGTAGCCACGGGGATGAACAAACACCTGCCCCGGCACAAACTCGTCGAGATAACGTCCGTACTGCGGCTGCCGCGCCCATTCCAGATTCACCGCCACCGAGCCAGCAACTTCCGCTTGTTCGCTTAATCGCATCGAGAAACTCATGGCTTATTTCTCCACTTCAGCCTTGGGCTTGGCATTATCCACCAGCGAACGGGTAATCACCTTCAACGCCAGCGTTTCTTCCGCGCCTTCAAAAATCGACAACACCCGGGCGTCAATGAAATAGCGGCTGACCGGCACTTCCTCGGCGTAACCCATACCGCCATGAATCTGCAACGCCTCGCGGGTCACCCATTCAGCGGTCTTGCAGGTGAAGAACTTGACCATGCTGGCTTCCATATCGCCCTCGCCCTTGTCCATCAACCGGCCCACTGAATAGGTGAACTGCCGGCCAATCGCCAGATAGGTCGCCATCCGCGCCAGTTTGACCTGGGTCAACTGATAGTCGCCAATGGGATAACCGAACACCATGCGCTCCTGGGAATAGCTCAGCGCCTTTTCATAGGCCGCCTGCATGATGCCCACGGCGCGGGCGGCCGTTTGAATCCGTCCACCAGAGAAGCCCGCCATGGTGAAATAAAAACCTTTGCCCTCGCCCGCCGGCCCGCCGAGCATGTTCTCTTCCGGGACAAAGACATTGTCAAAGAACAGATCGAAGGAATGCATCCCGCGATAACCGATGGTCGGAATCGCCTTGCCGGTCAATACCCCGCCGCCGTCCTGCTTGAACTCGAAGGCATGGCCGGAATAATCCGGCTTCTCCAAAAGGAACATCGACAGGCCGCGATGGCCCAATGACAGATCGGGATTCGTGCGCGCCAGAACCAGCAACACCCCGGCGCGACCGCCGAAGGTGCACCAGGTCTTGGCGCCGTTCAGCAGCCAGCCGCCCTCAGTCCGGGTCGCCTTCAGCCGCATGTTGGCCACATCGGAGCCGTAGTTCGGCTCAGTGACTGCGACCGCGCACAGCAGATCACCGGAAGCCAGTTGCGGCAGCCACTTCAATTTCTGCTGCTCGGTGCCGCCCTTGAGCAGCGCCTTGGAGAGAATCTCCGGCCGGGTAATGAGACTGCCCGCTGCGCCCAGCGAACCCCGGGTCAACTCCTCCGTGACCACGATCATGCCCAGATTGTCTTCCTGCTCATCGCTCTGGATGCCGCCGAAGCGTTCCGGGATGGAAATGCCGAAGCAGCCCAGTTCCTTGACCTGATCAATGATCGCGGCCGGAATGTCAAGATCGTGGCGGTGAATCTCCTCAGCCAGCGGCATCACCACTTCTTCAGCGACGCGGCGGAAAGTTTCACGCATCATTTCATGATGATCGTCGAGCAGGTAGGCGCCGGTCACGCCATCCTGGGCGCGCATCAACTGCCCCAGTTCGGCCACCCGTTCAGCGGCCAATTGCGTCACGCAAAATTGCCGTGCGGCGGGATGATCGACCGTTACGCTTAGCCAGTTATCATTCAGTCCGAAATCAGCGGGGCGGGCGCTCAGACGATTCCGCACGCCTTGCAACGCCTCAGCCGAGAACAGCAGGGCAAAACGCTCTTCCAGAGTCAGTTCACTGGCCGAACCGCCGCTCGCTGCCCGCGCCCGCTTGGCATAGTCCAAAGCGAAACGAGCGCCCGTCACTTCTGCACAGGACAGTGACAGATCGTAGCTCACCAGTTGATGTTGATCGAGCAGCGCCGCAGAAATTTTGCCATCCGCTTTCTGCGAGCGTTCTTTCAAATCGGCCAGAGAGTAGTCCAGCGCCTTTTGGACCGCGTCCAGGGCCAGAGTGGCTTGCTGCAACTGTTCTGCGGGATTCTGGATCGATGCGGACATCGGATAACCTCATGGTGGTAGTGTGGTTGTAGCGAGTTTTCACAAAAACCCTGAAATGAGTATGGCTCTAGGCGCAAAGTTTAGGCTGAAATCGCCTTAAGCACACGGTTTTGAGCGCGGTCAGCAGCAAAAATTTCCGGGGCAAACCGTTAGGCGACGGTGGGCTGATAAAACATGATCTTACCGTCCATTGCGTCCAGTCCGCCCGTACACCCTATAATGCCTGCTTTCAGAAACTCGCTGCTACCCTTTCCGTTCACCGTCCGCCTCCTCCGGGCGCGGCGCTCAAGAGATTCACTGTGGCTATCAACGACATCGCCGTTTCCAACCTTGGTCATTACGCCGGCCTGCTGGCCATTGAACTGGATATGCAGGAGGCCAACTCCGCCAGCATCCCGCCCGCCCCGCTCAGCGTGGCCGCCGCCGCCGCCCTGGCCGGTCATCTGGCCAAGGATTTAAACCTGATCCTCGACGGCATTGAGCAACTGGGGCTGATTCTGCCCGGCGCGCTCTACGACCAGACCGAGATTCTTCAGCCCGGCTTCCCGCTGATTGAAGCGCTCGCCGACCTGTACCGTCGCAGCCTGCAAGGCGGCTTTACGCCATCCGTGATCGCTCTTGGCTCAGACAGCGGCTATCTGCCGGTCGCGGCGATTGATCCGCAGCGCCGTCCTGGCTCTGGCCCGCTGCTGCTATTGCCCTTTTGCCTGGTGGGACCCCGCGAGGCGCTGGGCCATGCAGCGCGGGTGATGGAAGACGGCCTGCTGCAAAACGGCGAAACCTCGCTGGCGACCCGTGAAGCCGTGCAGCAGGCATTTGGCGTCACGGCGCTGAATCTGTCCTTTGCCACCCTCAGCGATCTGTGCGCCCTGTTGCGAGTGCAACTGGAAGGGAACGGTTTGTTGCCACTATGGGAATTGCTGGAGCAGGCCTGGTTTGCGCGGCCTGGCGTTCGCTCGGCAACCCTGGAGAGCGGCAACCGCTTCCTGGTGGCTGGCGATCACGCGCACACCCTGTTCTATACCTTCGACGACTGGGCGCAATTCGGACCGGGGCGAACGTTACCGACGGTGGAATTGGGCGAGGGTTATCGACGCTGGGCGCGGTTGCAACGGCAATACGTCATGGCGCTGGAAGCGTATGGGCTGCATGTGCGCTGGGTGCTGGCGAATCCGCAACTGGAGGAAACGCTGGCGACCACAACAGGCGAAGCCGCGAAAGCGGCGCTGCGGGAGATTCCCTGCCTGTCCGGCGACTACCTGGTCGAGGCGATTTTCCAGAACGACAGCGAAAACCCGGAGCGGCAAATGACGATTACCCATCATTCCGACCCGGAACTGGGTACGCTGGCTTATACCGTGATGAGCGTGGACGCCGGCGGTCAACTACTGCGGTTGGAGCATCACTATCCGCTACAGCCGCAGGGCTTGAAGGTAATTATCGACCGACTGATTCAGCGTTGCGCGGAACAGGGTGCGGAACGGCAGGTGTTGCATCCGGGCCGGTTGCTGTATTCGGAAAGCGGACGGAGTTTACGGTCAGCCACGGTCGCTGATTTACCAGGGCCGGCGGAACGGGTGCATTAGGCGCAAACCCGGTCGCCGCGCCGTCTTTCGCACCGTGCGAACCCGCCCCAAAGCCGTTTTTTGCGCATCAGGAAAATGCCTGTTTCTGCTCTTGGATCAGGGCGGCGGCTTGAATCGGCATGGCCGGATCGATCACTACGGAAACCCGCTTTTCCCCGGCCAGCCATCGTAGATGCGCCACGTCGGGATGCTCGGGATTTTTCAGCAAGAGCAGTCCCGGCACGCGGCGCAACAACGCCCGGGTCGCCTCGGCCACGCCCGGCTTGACGAAATTACGGTCGCTGATTGGGTAACGGCGATGCAGGCGGGTGAGAAACGCCATCATGGCCTGCCGTCGTTCCTGGCGCTCGCCGTGATCGCAGCGCACCGCACCGGGTTTGACCGTCGCGAAATGCGCCGCCACCTGGTCGAGAAACCAGGTCGAGCGATCCTGCGGCGCAAATTCCTGGTAAAACACGCAGCCGTGAAAGTCCTCCGGGCCGATAGCGGCGTTGAGAATCGACCGGCTGGTTAACCCCGACACCGTGGCGTTGAGAATCCCGCTGGGAATCGCATAGTCATCATAGGTCGCCGCGACATCCGCCGTGCCGCCAATGTCGGAAATTACATGCAAGGCTTCATCCAGTTGCTCAGGCTGGCGGGCGTTCCAATGTTGCACGGCGCGGCGCAATTCTTCGGTAATCACGCCCTTGGCGGTCCAGCCATCGACGAACGCCAGCCCGGACGGATCGCGCTGCTCACGGCGCAGAATAAACGCCAGCGCATTCTCGTCGATGCCCCGGTCGCGGATGATGGAGATTGAGTAGTGGCGCACATCCGTCCGGCCCCACCGGCGCAGCGCCCGCGCCAATAATGCGCCCACCGGCGTGCCAGCCCGCGCTAACGACGCCAGGGTGATCTGACAGGGCCTGTTCGCCGCCAGATGACGCCCTAGCGCCATGACCTCCGCCGCCAGTCGCGCCGCATACCGCTCGGTCAAGGCTTCAAACAGTTCCAGATAACGCGATCCGGGCGCCCGTTCCGGGGTCAGCATCTCGCTGTAATGGCGCTGGCCGGACTGGATCAGCCGTTCCTTGAGGGCTACGTCCACTGCTTCCAGTTGCATCGGCTTGAGCAGGAATACGGCGTCTTCAGGCAGGTAACTGCCAGTGAACGGAGTCATCAGCGCCCATCGCCCCACGTTTCACGTTGAATCTGGCTATCGCGGGGCGTCAGGGCAAAGTCGCAAATCTGCATGAATGGCAGGTCAGTGAGGCTGTCGCCCGCGCCAATCGTCACCAATGGCCCGTCCTGCGCCAGTTCGGCGGTGACCCGCTGCACCGCGTCGTACTTTTGCGCGCCCCGAACCGTGAGGGCCAGATTATTGCCATTGCAATGCAACGCCAGTTCCGGCGGCAACCCGGTTCTTTCCAATCGTGCGCGCAACCGGGTCAGGGCTAGGTCATCATGATCGGCCTTGACCGAAATATAGGTCAGCCATTCATCCACCGAATGATTGCTCACCCGGTAGCGGCCCACCGCTGCGTCGGCGCTCAACCGGGCGGAGAGTCCCCATAGCAAAGGCTGCACTGCTATCAATATCGGACGCACCTCGGTATACCACCAAGTGGGCAACGACCCGTCACCGCGCCGGATCACCGCGCCATGATGGGTAATGCGCCAGGATGTGAAATCAATGGCGACTCGCGCCAAAGCATCGTCGGTACGGCCCGTGACCGGAATCACCACGCCCTGCTCCAGCCAAAATTCCAGTAACCGCTGTTGCGCAGGGGTCATAAACGACAGCGCCTCGCCCGCACGGTTGAAAGCAGCGGGCGTCAGCGGCTGATCCGGGGGACATTTCGGCGCGGTTTGCAAAATAGTGTCGTCAAGATCAAGAAAAATCACGATACGCGGCATGATTCCTCCACGGCGAACGCCAGACCGTCAATCTCGCCCGATAATGGATGCGTCGCCAACAACGCCGGATGTTCGTAGATCACCAGCGGCAACCGCTCTGGATCGAGATTGTAAAGATAGTTGGGAATCCCGAGATCCTGATGATCGGGAAATTCCCGGCGGCTGACAATCGCATCGCCAATCAGCATCGGCGAGCGGGTTGTGGATTGATAAAGCACGTCATAACCCGCCTCTTCCAGCGCCAGGGCAATGCGGAACGGCGTGTAGGTGTATTCGCCAGCGCCGATGACCGTCAGCGGACGATCCGCGCCGCGCACACTCGCGCTCACCTTTTCCCATAGGCAACGCGGATGCCTCCAATGACCGGCGATGACGCCAATGCGCGCCGGGTCGGCGACGATGGCGTCATGGCGAGCGTCAACGTTGGCGACGGCTAGGGGTAATACCGGCTGCGGGAATTCAGGGTCGGCAATGAAGCAGAATTCTCCTTCGATCAACGCTGGAAACGTCACGGATCGTTCCAGGCGCATGGACAATTCCTGCTGCCGCGCTTCGCTCAACCAGCAGGTAATGCTCGCCAGCGCGATCTGTTCAACCCAGGGATTGAGGCGCAGATACGCCTTGGCCAGCTCCCGCAACGTGCGGCCGGTGGAAATTTCATCATCCACCAACACTAGGCTGCGCGCCGTGCGGAAAAGAGGTTGCAACTCGGGTTCCGGTAGATAAACCGCATGATCGGGAGCGTGGCTGTGCGCTTCATCGAATGCGAACGCCAAAGGCCGCGACAACCGGCAACGGGTCGTTTGCAAATACAGCACATCATCGCGCCCGGTTTGCGCTGCGGCTTCCTCAGCAACGCCGCGTCCCAGCGCCGTCGCCGTTTCCGCCATACCGATCACCAACATCGGGCCAGGCAGATGAGCGATTTTCGCCGCCAACTGCTGATGAACCTGTTGCATGATCCGGGGACGAACCGGCCAATGCTTGCCCAATACTTTGCTGACAAACATGTACAGCCGTCGGGGATTCTGGCGGGTCGCATAAGTCACGCACTCTTCCAGCGGCCACTCTTCGCGACGAAGCGTCAAGTTCAGGCGACCCGCCTGGATCGGCGCAGTCAGGGTTCGCAACATCAATCCTCCCTTCCCACAATCAAAGCCCCAAATCATCCAGGATAAATGTGACACGGTGTGCATAGGTATGCTCGGCCAGCACCCGCTGACGGCCCGCCTTGGCGATCTTCATAGCGAATTCAGGCTCCCGGCGCAACCGGGCCGCCAGCGCATTCAATTCATCGGCATCGTGATAAACCAGAATCTCCCGGCCCGGCTCGAAGCACAACGGCAAGTCCGCCAGATCGTCGTTCAACACCACCGCCCCGCAGGCCAGCGGCTCAAAGCTGCGTTGATTCAAACCGTGTTCCACATTCGCCTCATTGCGGACGTTGAGCACCGCCTGATGACGTTGATAAAGCCGAATCAACGCGCCGCGCCCAATCTTGCGGTTCATCACCCGATGAAAACCCTCGCGGCCCAGAACGCTCCAGTCGGTGCCGATGACCCGCGCCGGTTCAGCCAATCCACGCACCACCGCCTCACGGAACTCGGTGCGGCTGGCGACGAACAACAGCTCACAATCACGGCGTCCCTGACCCATGCTGAACCATTCCGGGTCCACCGCCAGCGGCAGATAGCGGCTGGATGTGGCAAACCCGGCCTGCGCCGCGTCGTGGAAAAAGCGGGTGTCGGTGAAATACAACCGGTCGCAATGGTCAGCCCGCTCCCGGCAGTCTGCTGAAAAACGGTCGCCGACCAGACCGGCGATCAGTGGCCGCCGTGATAAATCATGCAGCATCCGGTAATAATCCAGCGGCACGCCAAACACGCCCGCCACAATCACCAGGTCCGGGCGAAAATCCGCCAGCGTTCGCGCAAACCGGGCCAACATCCAATCCGCCGTCGCTGCGCTCCGTCCCTGCCATTTAACCCGTAACCGCGAATTCCAGGTATCGCCGTTGATCGCGAAAATCCGGGCGGCATGGCCTAATCCGGCGCAAGCCGCCCCCAGATTCTCCAGCCACAATACCAGACTGCCGCGCTTGCCCAGCAGCAAAACTCGAAGCGCCATCGTTACTTGACCGTCCGTTTGATTGCTTGATCCCAACTTCGCCCCATTGACCACAACACTGGCTGGAATCCGGCTAAAATGAACAGAATTCCGGCGTATTGTGCTTGCTCCCGATCATCGCCGCCTAGGAGGTCTCCCATGCGTGAACTGCCCTTTGAACTGTACCGCGCCGCTCAGGTGCGGGAACTGGATCGCATCGCCATTCAGGAACGCGGCATTCCCGGTTATACGCTAATGAGCCGGGCTGGCGAAGCCGCTTTCCAACAACTGAGCCAGCGCTGGCCACAAGCTCGTCGCATCGCAGTGATTTGCGGCGGCGGCAACAATGGCGGCGATGGCTATATCGTAGCGCGGCTGGCCCGTCAGGCGGGGTTGGAGGTTCAGGTATTAACCCTGGCTGATCCGGAAACGTTGCACGGCGATGCGCAAACCGCCTGGCGGGACGCCCGATCTGCCAAAGTCGCTATCCAACCCTTCACGACCGCCGCCCTGAACGGCGCTGATTTGCTAGTGGACGCGATTCTCGGCACCGGCCTAGAGCGCCCCGTCAGCGGCGACTGGCGAGAGGCGATTGAAGCCATGAACGCGCATCCCGCCGCTATTTTCGCCCTCGACATTCCGTCCGGATTGCACGCCGACACCGGCGCCATCCTCGGCGCGGCCATCCATGCCGCTTTAACCCTAACCTTCATCGGCCTTAAGCAGGGACTGTTCACCGGACAAGGCCCAGCCTGTTGCGGCGACATTGATTTCGCCGACCTTGATGCGCCGCCGGATATTTACCCGGCCCTGCATCCGGCCAGTTGGCGCTATGCCGGCGAGGATTTGCTAACCCTGTTGCCCCAGCGGTCGCGCAACACCCATAAGGGCCATTTCGGCCATGTGCTGGTGATTGGCGGCGAACTGGGCTTGGCCGGCGCGGCGCGGATGACCGGGGAGGCGGCGGCCCGGTGCGGCGCGGGGCTGGTCAGCGTAGCAACTCGCACGGCTCACGCCGGTTTGCAGGCGGCGGTTCGCCCGGAATTGATGTTTCATGGCGTTGAACACCCCGATAATCTCACGCCGCTGCTGGATCGGGCTACGGTCATCGCGATTGGACCGGGACTCGGGCGCGGCGATTGGGGCCGGGCTCTGCTACAAGCTGCTTTGGGCAGCGATAAGCCGTTGATCATTGACGCGGATGGCCTAAATTTGCTGTCCATTGAACCGACCTTCCGCGAAAACTGGATTCTGACGCCGCACCCCGGCGAAGCCGCCCGATTGCTGAAAATGACGCCTCATGAGGTCGAAGCGGACCGCTTCGCTGCCGTGGAGGATTTGGCGCTGCGCTATGGCGGCGTCGCGGTGCTCAAAGGCGCAGGTTCGCTAATCGCCAGTCGGGAAGACGGACAGGTGGCGCTCGGTACAACCGGCAATCCGGGTATGGCGAGCGGCGGCATGGGCGACGTTCTGACCGGAGTAATCGCCGCGCTCGTTGCCCAGGGTCTGCCCCTGTTTGCCGCAGCTAAAGCGGGCGTTCACCTGCACGGGCTGGCCGGCGACCAGGCAGCCCAGGCGGGCGGCGAACGCGGGTTGCTGGCGACGGATCTGCTCCCCTTCCTGCGCCAAGCGGTGAATCCCTGAACCATGCTGAAATACGCTCTCGACTCCGCCACCGCCACCGAAGCGCTCGGCGCCCGGCTGGCGGCCCGGATCACACCCGGCTGCATTCTCTATTTGAGCGGCGATCTCGGCGCTGGGAAAACGACGCTGGTGCGCGGCTTGCTCCATGCGCTCGGTCATCGCGGCACGGTCAAAAGCCCCACTTATACCTTGGTGGAGCCTTATCAAATCGGCGACTGGCGGCTGTTTCACTGGGATTTATACCGACTGGCCGACCCGGAGGAACTGGAGTTTCTCGGCCTGCGCGACCAACTTGACGGCCAGGCGATGCTATTGATTGAATGGCCGGAACGGGGTCAGGGGGAATTGCCAGCGGCGGATGTGGAGATTGCGCTGAGCTATGCCGGCGAGGGCCGCGCCTGCCAGCTTACCGCCCTCTCCTCAGTCGGCCAGGTCATGTTGGCCGACCTGTGAAGAAACTTTCAAATAGGGGTGAAGCTTACGTCGCCTGACTTTTTTCCTTCTGTTCTTCCAGATGTTTGCAATCGATACATAACTCCGCCGTGGGCCGCGCCTCCAGCCGACGCAAGCCGATCTCCACGCCGCAAGCCTCGCAGTAACCGTAATCGTCACTGGCCAGTCGGCCCAGGGACTTGTCAATTTTGTGCAACAGCTTACGTTCCCGATCCCGCGCCCGCAGGCTAATCGAAAACTCTTCCTCCTGACTGGCGCGATCATTGGGATCGGGCAGATTGAGCACCTCATCCTGCATACTGTTGACGGTGCGTCGGCCTTCGTCCATTAATTCCTGTTTCCAGGTCAGCAGAATGGCGCGAAAATGGGCCTTCTGCCGGTCATTCATATATTCCTCTTCATCTTCCGCACGATAGGGCGCAGAGCCCGCAAACGTCTCATTCATGGTAGTTGGTCTCCGCCTTTGTGTTGGTCATGCCCATTCGTCATTTTTGATCTACAAACTATCCACCGGCTGAACTCCCAAAAACCGGTTCAGCCGATGGGTGCGCATAACAGCATAAATCATCCGAAAAGTGAATGCCGAACCTGCTCCGGCCAACAACCCTCAGGACTCTCCCAGACAGTCCCGCAAAGCGTCCGCCAGCCCTTCCAGCAATTGAAAATAAGCGTCGGGACCCGGAGGAATCTCCGCGCCCAGCGGATCGAGGATGCCGGACCGGGCTGGACTCCCGGCAATGACGGTCTGCACCAGCGCCGACTGGAACTGCGGCTCGCTGAATACGCAGCGCACGCCGCGATCATGAATGCGCGCCTGAATCTCCGCGACCCGTTTCGCGCCGGGCCGTTGTTCCGGGTCCAGCACCACCGAACCGACGGCATTCAAGCCGTAACGCCGTTCAAGATACTGATAAGCATCGTGAAAAACCACATAAGGCTGATTCCTGACTGGCGCCAGTCGCAGCGCCAACCGCTCATTCAACTGATTCAGTCGCTCAATCAACACCGCGCCGTTGCGTTCATAATCGGCCTGGTGGCCGGGATCAACCTCGCCCAATGCCGCCGCCATCCGGCGGGTCATGGCCATGGCGTTGACCGGGTCCAGCCAGAGGTGGGCGTCATGATCCGCTTTATGATCATGACTATGACCATGATCGTCTTCATCTAAGTGGGCTTCCCAGACGCCGCCGGTTCGCAGCGGCAATACGTTCACGCCGGGCGCTTCCAGCAAAGCAACGTTTCGCACTTTGCTCCCGGCGTTGCGTAAGGGCTTGACAAGAAAACGCTCCAAATCCGGCCCGATCCAGAACACGACATCCGCTTCAGCAATCGCCCGGGCGTCGGAAGGCCGCAGGCTGTAGTCGTGCGGCGAAGCGCCTCCGGCCACCAGCAAGCGCGGCTGCCCTACCCCTTGCATGACTCCCGCCGCCAACGAATGCACCGGCTGAAGGCTGGCGACCACATTCGGGGCGGCCAGCGCGGCCAGCATTACCCAGGGGGCCAACAACCCCGCGCCTATCGATAACCACCCGTGTATTCTCATCTTGAAATCCTCCTCGATATTGAAGCCTAATCGGTATGTAAAATTTGCCATTCACCCCACAGGTCTATTTTATCGTGACGGTCAACCCCTCCCCTGCGCCTTCGCGTGCTTCATCCCCAACGGAACCGCTGCTCACGGTCGAAAACGTCAACTTCGCCATTCGCGGCAACCTCATTTTACAGGCGGTGAATCTCCAGGTGAGCGCTGGCGAAATCGTCGCCCTGATCGGCCCGAACGGCGCGGGCAAGTCCACTCTGGTGCGCGTGGTTCTGGGCTTGATCCGCCCCGATAGCGGCCGAATCCGGCTCAATCCGGGGCTACGAATCGGCTATATGCCGCAACGCCTGGCCATCGACGACACCTTGCCGCTGACCGTCCAGCGGTTCATCACCCTCGGCGCGCCGGCGTCACGCGAGCGGGTCCGGGCGGTTCTGGCGGAAGTCGGCGCGGCTCATGTCCTTGATTCGCCGGTGCAGGCGATTTCCGGCGGTGAATTGCAACGGATGCTGTTGGCGCGTGCGCTGCTGCGCGAACCGGATTTGCTGGTGCTGGATGAGCCGATCCAGGGCGTTGACCTGACCGGGCAATATGAGTTGTACGATTTGATCAGCAATCTGCGCCGTCAGCGGGGTTGCGGAATTTTGATGGTCTCGCATGAACTGCAACTGGTCATGGCGACCACCGATCATGTGCTGTGCCTCAACCGGCATGTTTGCTGTTCCGGCCATCCCGATCATGTCGCCCGTGATCCCGCCTATCTGGAACTGTTTGGCCTCGACGGCGTGCGGCGGCTGGCGATTTATCACCATCACCATAATCACCGCCACGATTTGCATGGGGCGGTGGTCGCGGTTGAGGAAGAGCAAAATGGATGATTTTTTGCTCCGCGCCCTGTTGGGCGGTCTGGGCGTGGCGCTGGCCGCCGGACCGCTGGGCGCGTTCATCGTCTGGCGGCGCATGGCCTATTTTGGCGATACCCTGGCCCATTCGGGACTGCTGGGCGTGGCGCTCGGCATGATCTTGCAGGTCAATCCGCAACTGAGCGTAGCCGCTACCTGTCTGCTGATTGCGATTGTGCTGGTGTTGCTGCAACGGCAGCGGGCGCTGGCCGCCGACACGCTGCTAGGCATCCTCGCGCACACCAGTCTGTCGCTGGGCCTGGTGACGCTGGCTTTTCTGGAAACGGTGCGGATTGATCTGACCAGCTATTTATTTGGCGATATTCTGGCGATCAGTCCCGCTGATCTGTACTGGATCTGGGGCGGCGCATTCCTGGCGCTGGCGGCGCTGGCCGGATTATGGCGGCCCCTGCTGGCGGCGACCGTTCATGAGGAGTTGGCGCAAGTGGAAGGCGTTCCGGTCTTTGCGGTACGGCTGGCTTTCATGCTGCTCATCGCCATCGTCATCGCGGTGGCGATGAAAGTGGTCGGCATCCTGTTGATTACGTCGCTGCTCATCATTCCCGCCGCGACAGCCCGGCGTTTCGCCCGTTCGCCGGAAAGCATGGCCCTGCTGGCCGGCGGGCTGGGTTGCGCAGCGGTCAGCGCCGGACTGTGGGCGTCGCTGCGCTGGGATACCCCGGCGGGTCCCTCGGTAGTGGTGGCCGCCGCAACCCTGTTTCTGATCAGCTCACTCCTGCCTGGCCGGTGGCGGCGCCCTGTCTGACCCCTGGCGAAATCCGTTTATCCCTCCCGCAAGGCCCGCCACGGCGGCTGATTCAACGCGGAACGAGCGCCCAGCAAACCCGCCAGTCCTACGCCCAGTACGCCGGCGGCGGCGCCCAACAGCCAAACCCACGGGTTCCATTGATAGGGAAAGTCAAAGACTTGTTTCGCCAGGATATAGCCCAGCACCGTGGCCGCCGCCGCCGCCAGCACCCCGGCCAGCAAACCCAGCGTCGCAAACTCCGCCAGCAGACTCTGCCGCACGATCCGCCGCTGCGCGCCCAAAGTGCGCAACACCGCGCTTTCAAAACGGCGCTCATCCTGAGTGGCCTGAATCGCCGCGTACAACACCACCAGTCCCGCCGCCAGCGTGAACAGGAACACATATTCAACAGCGATAATCACCCGATCGACAATTTCCCGCACCTTGGCCATCAGCGCCTCGACATCCAGGATGGTGATCGACGGGTATTGCCGCACCAATTCCGCCAGCACCGGCTTTTGACCGGGGGGCAGATAAAAGCTGGTGATCCAGGTCGCCGGATAGTTCTCCAGCACGCCGGACGGGAACACGACAAAGAAATTGGCCCGGAACGAATCCCATTCCACGCTGCGCAGACTCATCACCTTCGCCTCCAAATCCTGACCGGCGATCTGGAAACGGAGCGTGTCGCCCAGAGCGATGCCCAGGTCCTCGGCCAACCCAACCTCTACTGAAGCAACGCCCTGTCCTTGGTCGCTGGCATTCCACCAGCGGCCCGCGAGAATGCGGTTGTCTTCCTGCAACGCATCCGCCCAGGACAAGTTGAACTCCCGCGCCACCAGTCGCTGGGCGCGGGGGTTGGCGTAATCCTCCGGCCCAACCGCTCGACCGTTGAGGGCGGTCAACCGGCCGCGCACCATCGGGAACAGTTCCACATCGCGCCGGTCGCGTTCCCGCAGAAAGGCCATGACGCCTTCGACTTCACGGGTTTGCACGTTGATCAAAAAATGATTCGGCGCATCGGGCGGCAGGCTGGCCCGCCAACTGGCCAGCAAATCCGTCCGCACCAAAGTCAGGATCAGCAGCGCCATCAATCCCAGTCCCAGCGCCACCACTTGCGCCGCACTGCCGGGACCTCGCCGGGCGATATTCGCCAGACCGAACCGCCAGGCGACGCCGACTTGGCCACGCAACAGGTTCAGCGACTTCACCAGTCCCCAGGCGGCCAGCGACAGCACGATCATGGTTCCCGCCACGCCAACGCAGACGTAGAGCGCCAACCGCCATTCACCCGCCTGCCAGACCAGCAGCGCCACCGTCGCCGCAACGGCGGGACCGTACAGCGCCAGCAAACGCGGATTCACCGGCCCCAGATCGCGGCGCAACACCCGCAGCGGCGGCACTTCCCGCAGGCGCAGCAGCGGCGGCAAACCGAAACCGAGCAGGGTGACAAAGCCCGTCGCCAGCGCGGGCAGGATGGGTAACCAGGACGGCGCGGGCAGTTCCGTGCGGCTCACCAGTTGCCCGAGGACGCCGCTTAACCCGTACTGCGCCAGGTAACCGACGATCAGGCCGGCCACACCGGCCAGCGTCGCCAGCGCCAGCAATTCCAGCACGAACAGCCGGACAATCAGCGCTTCGGTCGCGCCTACGCAACGCAGAATCGCCACGCTGTCCCAGTGGCGGGCGGCGAAGCGGCGGGCGGCGATAGCGACCCCGACCCCGGCCAGAATGACGCTGACCAGCGCCGCCAGGTGCAGAAAGCGTTCCGCCCGATCCAGCGCCGAGCGCAATTCAGCGCGGGCGTCGCGGACGCCTTGCAGTTTCTCCCCCTCCGCCAGTCGCGCTTGCGCCCAGGCCTTGAAATCAGCCAGCGCCGCCGGTTCCCCGGCCAGCAGCAGGCGGTATTCCACCCGGCTGCCGGGCTGCACCAGTTCCGTGGCGGGAATATCCGCCAGATTCAAGAGCAGACGCGGCGCAATGCTGAACAGGTCGCCCGCCCGATCCGGCTCATAGGCCAACACCTGCGCTGCCCGGAATTCACGAGCGCCGAGATTGACGGCATCGCCCACTTTTAAACCGAGCGTCTGCATCAAACGCTCGTCCAGCCAGACCTGACCGGGGCCGGGAATCACGGCAACCGTTTGCGGCGGCGCAAAAGGCGCATCGCTGACCTGCAATGCGCCGCGCAGTGGATAGCCGGGACTGACCGCCTTGACCTCAGCCAGTTGCGTCGTTTCACCGGATAAAACCACGCTGCGAAAACTTAGGGTTTCCGCGACTTGCAAACCCTGGCGCTGTGCGGCCTCCACCAACGCGGGCTGAATCGGGCGCGATGCGGCAATAACCAGATCCGCGCCGAGCAGTTCGCTGGCCTTGCGCTCCATAGCCTGCTGGATGCGGTCGGTGAAAAAGCCGACGGCGGCAACGCTGGCGACGGCGATCAACAGCGCCACAGCCAGGACGCGCAATTCGCCGGATTGCCAGTCGCGGCGCAGCGCGCGCAGGGCCATGCGGCTCACATTGCGCCAGTTCGGGGATTTTTGGACGGCGGAAGGCGTAATCAGGGCTCTCGACATCTTGCCAATTTCCTCTTGAGACAGCCGGTTGACGATTGGGATACATCATCACTGAGTTGTTGTAGCGCACAACCGCCCGTCATCGAGTTCCAGAATCCGGTCGCAATAGGCGGCCAGTTCAGCATCATGCGTCACCAGCACCAGCGTCGCGCCCTGCTCACGGTTCAGCGCGAACAGCAGTTCGACGATGCGATGGCCGGTTTTCTGATCGAGATTGCCGGTGGGTTCATCCGCAAACAACACATCAGGACTGCCAGCAAAGGCGCGGGCCAGAGCCACCCGTTGCTGTTCGCCGCCGGACAGTTGCGCGGGATAGTGCCGGGCGCGGGCCTTGAGGCCGACCCGTTCCAATACCTCCAGCGCCTGCCGACGGGCGTCGGACTGGCCAGCCAGTTCCAGCGGCAGCATGACGTTTTCCAGCGCGGTCAGGCCAGTCAGCAACTGGAAGGACTGAAAGACGAAACCCACCCGCTGCGCCCGCAATAGTGCGCGCCCGTCCTCATCCAGGCTGCTCAAATCCATGCCCGCCAGCCACACCCGGCCCTGCGTGGGCGTATCCAGACCGGCCAGCAAGCCCAGCAGGGTCGATTTGCCGGAACCGGACGCGCCGACCACGGCGACGCTCTCGCCTTTGGCGATGCTGAAACCGATATTGTCCAGAATGACCAGCGGCCCTTCGGGGCTGACCACCTGTTTACCCAGATTTTCCACCCGGATAATCGCAGCCGGGTTGTCCGATGCCGACGCGGCGGTTACGCTTACGCCACTCCCCGCTTCCTGCTGATAATCCACGCGCATGGCCACATTCTCCGATGATGAAAACGAATTGCTCACGATGGCTACCGACCTTACCGATCTTGATGTTTTGGCTGGCGGCGCTATTCAGCACGCTGGTGCAGGCTGAAGCGCCCGTGATTCTGGTCTTTGGCGACAGTTTGAGCGCCGCTTACGGTATGCCCGCCGAGCGCGGCTGGGTCAACCTGCTGCAACGCCGACTGGCGGAACGCAACTACCCACATCGCATTGTCAACGCCAGCATCAGCGGCGAAACCACCAGCGGCGGTCTGAGCCGACTGCCAGCGGCTTTGCAACAGCACCGCCCGGCTCTGATCATCCTGGAGCTGGGCGCCAATGACGGGTTGCTCGGCCAGCCGCCGATGATCCTCGCGCATCACCTAGCGCAGATGATCGAGTTATCGCAACAGGCCGGCGCCAAAGTGCTGCTGGCGGAAATGCGGATTCCGCCGAATTATGGCCCGCTGTATACGCAAAAGTTTCAGGCGGCGTTCGGCGAATTGGCTGAAAAATACGCAATCTCGTTGATTCCGTTCCTGTTAAATGGGGTGGCCGGAAATCCGGCGCTGACCCAGGATGATGGCCTGCACCCCCGCGCCGAGGCGCAGGCGCGGATTCTGGAGAACGTATGGCCGACGCTGGAAGCCGTGTTAAAAGGCAACGCCGCCGGGAAGTGAAGGGTTAACGAGTGAGCCGCTCCAGCGCCTCGCGGTATTTGGCGACGGTCTTTTGCACGATCTCCGGGGGCAATTCCGGTCCCGGCGGTTGCTTGTTCCAGTCCAGCGTTTCCAGATAATCGCGCACGAACTGCTTATCAAAACTCGGCGGATTAACACCGGGTTGATAGCCGTCCACCGGCCAGAAGCGGGAGGAATCCGGGGTCAGCGCTTCATCCATCAGCACCAGCCGCCCCTCCTCGTCCAGCCCAAACTCGAATTTGGTGTCGGCGATGATGATGCCCCGTCCCCGCGCATATTCGGCGGCTTCCCGGTACAGCCGCAGGCTGGTCTCCCGCACTTGTTCCGCCAGTTTCTGGCCGACGGTCGCAGCGATCTGCGCGAAACTGACATTTTCATCATGCGCGCCCAGCGCCGCCTTAGTGGACGGCGTGAAAATCGGCCCCGGCAACTGCTCCGCCAGCCGCAACCCCTCCGGCAGGCGTATTCCGCACACCTGCCCGGTCTGCTGATAATCCTTCCAGCCGGAACCGATCAGATAGCCGCGCACAATCGCCTCCACCGGCAAACCTTTCAACCGCCGCGCCACGACAGCGCGCCCGGCCACCCGTGAACGCTCAGACGGATCGGGCAACACCTGCTCCAGGGTTTTCTCCGCCCGTTGCAGGTGATTCGGGATGATGTGGCGGGTGCGGTCGAACCAGAAATTCGAGACCGCTGTCAACACTGCGCCCTTGCCAGGGAGCGTCGTGGGTAAAATGACATCGAAAGCCGACAGCCGGTTACTGGCGACCATCAGCAAATGCTGGTCATCCACGGCGTACAGATCGCGGACCTTGCCGCGATAAATTAGCGGCAGACTGGCGATTTCGGGCGCGGCGGCGGGATCGGAAACAGACATGGAGCGGCTCCTGGGGGTAGGGTCAGCGTCAACGTCCTGCATTGTAACGCCAAAATAAATCACCCCGACATTTCGCAACGCCGACCGCTCGCCGGATGCGGTATGCTTTATGTTATGAACCTCACTGACTCATTGCTTCCCGCCGATCTGCTGTTCTTCGCCTGGTTCGTCTGGCTGCTGATCGGATTGCAGGCCCTGCGCGTTGCCCCCTGGCGGACGTTTCTGGCCAGTTCCAAGCTCCAGCAGGTGTTTCTGGGCGCTTCGACCGCGCTGTTCCTGATGTGGATTTTTGAAGTCGGCGTCCGTCCGGCGCTGGGTTTTCATTTCCTGGGCGTCACTGTGTACACTCTGATGTTTGGCTGGTCGCTGGGCGTGATCGGCGTTAGCCTGATCATGACGGCGGTCACCGTCATCAGCGGCGACTGGGCGGCCCTGGCCATGAACGCCCTGCTGTTGGGCATCCTGCCGGTATCAGTCAGTTATGGCGTTTATTTACTTGTTGAACGCTACCTGCCTCACCACCTGTTCATCTATATTTTCCTGTGCGCGTTCTTCAACGCCATGTTAGCGGCTGGCGCGGCGGTGCTGGCGCTGGCGACCTTGCTGGTTGTGACCGAAACCTATACTTTCGCCCGCATCAGCAACGACTACCTGCCGTTCCTGCCGCTGTATCTGTTCCCGGAAGGTCTAATTAATGGCATGACGATTACCGCACTGATTGGACTGCGGCCCGACTGGCTGAAAACCTATGACGATGAGCGGTATTTAAAGTCCTGAACCGCACTGGTGGCAAGCGAGGTTTTGATCCAGCATGTTGGGAAAACTGTTTGGCGGAGCTTTTGGCTTTATGGTCGGCGGGCCGCTGGGCGCGCTGCTGGGCGCGGCGGTCGGCCACAATTTCGATCAGGGCCAGCGGAAAACCACCGCCGGACCGGAAGTGACTGGCCCGGACCGCGCCCGGCAAGCGTTTCATACCACTGCGTTCCAGATCATGGGCCATATCGCCAAGGCCGATGGCCGTGTGTCGGAACGGGAAATCGCCGCCGCCCGCGCCATCATGGATCACCTCCAGTTGAACGCGGCTCAACGGCAATCGGCGATGGACTGTTTCACGGAAGGTAAACAGCCGGATTTCCTCGTGGAAGCCGCCATTGCGACGTTTCAACACGCTTGCCGCGATCAACCGGCGATGTTGCAACCATGGCTGGAACTGCTCTTGAACGTCGCTTACGCCGACGGCGACCTGCATCCACAAACCCATGGCCACCTGTTATTCATCGCGGACCGGCTGGGCGTTCACCGCCTGCAATTTGAAACCCTGCACACCCTGTTTCGCGCCCAGCGCTGGGCGCACCAGTCTGGGGCCAGCGGTTTTAGCGGCTTCGGAAGTTCCAAGGCAGACGGGCCTCATGAACGGCAGACTCATGATCGACGGCCGACCACTGCGATCAACTCGCTCAGTCAGGCTTACGCCGTGCTGGGCCTGAAACGCGAGGCCAGCCCCGAAGAAATCAAACTGGCCTACCGCCGCTTGATCAAGCGTCACCATCCCGACAAGCTGGCGGCCAAGAATGTCTCGTCGGTGGAACTAGCGCACGCCACGGAGAAAACCCGTGAGTTCACCGCCGCTTATGATCGAATCCGGGAAGCGCGGGGGTTTTAGACGCTACAACACGCCCCGCTCCGCCAGCGATACGGTCTGGCCATCGCCGACCACGATGTGATCAAGCAAGCGAACATCGACGGTGGCCAGAGCTTCCTTCAAACGCAAAGTGATCGCCTCGTCAGCCCGGCTCGGTTCGGCGACCCCGGAAGGATGGTTATGCGCCGCGATGACCGCAGCGGCGTTGTGGTGCAAGGCGCGCTTCACGACCTGGCGCGGATGCACGGCGGAACTGTCAATCGTGCCGAAGAACAGTTCCTCGTACTGAATGACCCGATGTTTGTTGTCCAGAAACAGGCAGGAAAACACTTCATGGGGATGATGGCGCATCCGGGCCATCAAGTAGCGGCGGGTGTCGGCCACGCTCTGAATCGCATCGACCCGTTGCAGGGTGTCTTTCAGATGGCGATGGGCCAGTTCCAGCACCGCCTGCAACTGGACATATTTGGCCGGCCCCAATCCTCGCGTTGCACAGAACTGGGCCTGATCCAGTTCCAGCAACTGCCGCAAGCCGCCGTGTTCCTTGAGCATGTCGCGGGCCAGGTCCACCGCGCTGCGGCCAGGCACTCCGACCCGCAAGAAAATCGCCAGCAACTCCGCATCAGAAAGCGCCGCAGCGCCCCGTTGCAGCAGCTTTTCCCGGGGTCGTTCATCATCAGGCCAATCGCGAATCGACATTGCGCCTTCCTCGGTGAGTTACTCCATACAAGCTTGATCACCCTGAATAGACAGAATAGACAAATAGACAGACCAAGCGCATTAAAAAGTAAATTTGCTCACATTCTCTCGCTTTGCCCCAGGATGACGCAAACGGCTCGCTGCAAGCGTCAGTATGGAGCAACGCGGTTCTGATTCAGGGACGTCAAAATGATGAAATTTAATAAATCTACTTAAAAAACAATTTATTAAAAAGTTGGCCGCTAGATTGCAATGCTAGATTTCAAGGATTCGCGCTCACCCAGTTACGGGGTTTGTGAGCAGGGCGAATCCGGGCGGCTAACGGGGGCCGCCGTCGCGGACTATGGCGTCCGATTACGTGTCAGACTGAACGTAGTCGGACGCCCTTTTTATTTCTGCGCTGACTCAAGCTGCGTTAAGCTTACGGCCATTTCCCGACTCCGCCGGAATTCCATCATGCTTCAGCCTCTGGCCAATATCCGTATTCTATTGGGCGTCACGGGCGGCATTGCCGCCTACAAGAGCGTCGATCTGGTCCGTCGATTGCGCGAAGCGGGCGCTGATGTCCAAGTCGCCATGACGCCCGCCGCCACGGCTTTCGTTGCGCCGCTGACCTTCCAGGCGGTGTCTGGCCGTCCGGTCAGCACGGAACTGTTAGACGCCAACGCCGAGGCTGGCATGGGGCATATCGAACTGGCCCGCTGGGCGAATTTGATCCTGATTGCCCCGGCCACCGCCGATTTCCTGGCCCGGTTGGCGCATGGCATGGCGAACGATCTGCTCAGCGCCCTCTGCCTGGCTACTGACCAGCCCATCGCCGTTGCGCCAGCCATGAACCGGCTGATGTGGCAAAATGCGGCGACGCAAGATAATTGCCGGCTGCTGGCGCGGCGCGGCATGACCATCTGGGGGCCAGGGACGGGTGAGCAGGCTTGTGGCGAAATCGGCGCGGGGCGGATGCTGGAGCCGGTGGAGTTGCGCAACCGGGTCGTCGAGTTACTGGGCGCAAAAGGCGGCAAGGCGGAACTGCGCACGGAACCGGCGCCCCCGGCGTCCTGGCCGCTGGCGCCGCATGACCTGCAAGGACTGACCGTGCTGCTGACCGCCGGCCCGACCCGCGAAGCGCTTGACCCGGTGCGTTTTATCAGCAACCGCAGCACCGGGCGCATGGGTTTCGCTATCGCAGAAGCTGCAATGCTGGCCGGGGCTCGGGTGATTCTGGTCAGCGGCCCGGTCCATTTAAAAACCCCGCCCGGCGTTGAGCGGATTGATGTCGAAAGCGCGGTTGAGATGCATGAAGCGGTGATGAAGCGGGTTCGGGAAGCAGATATTTTTATCGCAACCGCCGCCGTCGCCGATTACCGCGCCGCGCAACCCGCCGGGCAGAAAATCAAGAAAACCCAGGATACGTTATCGCTGGAGCTGACGCGCAACCCGGATATTCTCGCGGAAGTGGCGGCCCTGCGCACGCATCGACCCTTCACGGTCGGTTTTGCTGCTGAAACGCAGGATGTGTTGCGCTACGCCGAGGACAAACGCCGCCGCAAAAACCTGGACTTGATCGCCGCCAATCAGGTCGGCTTGCCGGGCAGCGGCTTTGAAAGTGAGCAAAACGCCCTGCATGTCCTGTGGGAAGGTGGGGAGCGGGTGTTGCCGCTGGCCGATAAAACCCTGCTTGGGCAACAACTGGTTGCGCTGATCGCAGAACGGCATCGCTTATGGAAAACGTCATGACTTCACAACGCATTGAATTGAAAATCCTCGATTCCCGGCTGGGCCAGGAGCTGCCCCTGCCGGAATACGCCACCGCCGGTTCAGCCGGTCTGGATCTGCGCGCCTGTCTGGCGGAACCGCTGACTGTGCATCCGGGCGAAACGCGCCTGATCCCCACCGGCATGGCGATTTATATCGCTGATCCCGGTCTGGCGGCGATGGTGCTGCCACGTTCCGGCCTCGGTCACAAGCACGGCATCGTGCTGGGCAATCTGGTCGGATTGATCGACAGCGATTACCAGGGCGAATTGCTGGTGTCATGCTGGAATCGGGGCCATGCGCCGTTCACTATCGCCGTCGGCGAGCGCATTGCGCAACTGATTGTCGTGCCGGTCGTGCGGGCGCAGTTCGAGATCGTTCCTGAATTTACCCCCAGTGATCGCGGAACTGGCGGTTTCGGTCATTCCGGGCGGCATTGAATCCTTCTCACCCATGAAAAAATCCATTTTTCGGGAATACGATATTCGTGGCGTGGTGGACCGCGACCTGACGCCTGACGTGGTGCGGGACATCGGTCAAGCGGTCGGCAGCCTGGCCGCTGAACGGGGTGAAACCGGCGTCGCCGTGGGGCGCGATGAGCGGTTGTCCAGTCCCCGGCTCTGCGATGCGCTCAAAGCCGGCATTCGCGCCGCCGGGCTGGATGTCATTGATCTCGGAGCGATTTCTACTCCATTACTGTATTACGCTACTCATACCCTCAGCGACACTGGCGCCGGGGTCATGGTCACCGGCAGCCACAATCCACCCAATTACAACGGCCTGAAAATTGTCATCGACAAAATCGCCTTGCACGGTGAAGTGATCCGCGATCTGCGCCGCCGCATCGAAACTGGCGATTTGCGCCGTGGTCAGGGCGGCGAACGTTCCGCCAGCATTCGCATTGATTACATCCGCCGAATCAGCGCCGCTCTGTCCCTGCCCCGGCCGCTGAAAGTGGTGGTGGACTGCGGCAACGCCATCGCCGCCAAAACGGCTCCGCCGCTGCTGCGAGACCTGGGTTGCCAAGTGGTGGAACTGTACTGTGAAGTAGACGGACGCTTTCCCCATCACCATCCCGACCCCAGCATCCCGGAGAATCTGGCGGACTTGCAGGCGGCGGTTGTGGAGCATCAGGCCGACATCGGTCTGGCGTTCGACGGCGACGCCGACCGGCTGGGCGTGGTCACCAATGTCGGCGAAATTATCTGGCCGGACCGGATCCTCATGCCGCTGGCGGAAGAAGTGTTGACCCGGCATCCCGGCGCGGCGGTGGTCTACGACATCAAATGCTCCCGGCATTTGCCTCGGCTGATCGAACGCCTGGGCGGGCAACCGATTCTGTGCAAAACCGGCCATTCGCTGATTAAGGCCAAGATGCGCGAAACCGGCGCATTGCTGGGCGGTGAAATGACCGGTCATCTGGCCCATGCCGATGGCTGGTTCGGTTTCGATGACGCTTTCTACGCCGCCGCCCGGCTGTTGCGGCTGCTGGCGCAACAAACGCAGTCCAGCCAAGCGTTTTTCGCCGCCTATCCGACCGGGTTAACCACCCCGGAATTGCGGCTGGACATGGCCGAGGGCGAACCGTTCGCTTTCATGGAACGACTGGCGGCGCAAGCGGACTTCGGCCCGGAGGCCCGGGTCATCACCCTGGACGGATTGCGGGTAGAATTTCCGCACGGCTGGGGTCTGGTGCGCGCCTCCAACACGACGCCCAGTCTGGTGCTCCGTTTTGAGGCGGATCATGAGTCCGCCATGACCGATCTTCAGGAGCGATTTCGCCGGCAACTGTTAGGGTTGCAAGCGGATTTGGCATTACCTTTTTAGTCGTCCCAAACTCTTTCCATTGATGAGGTTGACTCACCGTATGGCTCTCGACGCCCAGTCCGCTACTCAGGTGGCGCATGTTCTCACTGAATCCCTGCCCTACATCCGCCGCTTCGCCGGCAAGACCATGGTCATCAAATACGGCGGCCACGCCATGGAGAATGACGAGCTGAAAAACAGCTTCGCCCGCGACATCGTGCTGATGAAACTGGTCGGGTTCAATCCGGTGATCGTGCATGGCGGCGGGCCGCAAATCAGCCAGTTGCTCAAGCGCATCGGCAAGGAAAGCCGTTTCGTGGACGGAATGCGCGTCACCGACAGCGAGACCATGGACGTGGTGGAGATGGTGCTGGGCGGGCTGGTCAACAAGGAAATCGTCAACAATGTCAACCGCCACGGTGGCCGGGCGGTCGGGCTGACGGGCAAGGACGGCGATCTGATTCACGCCCGCAAGCTGACCATCACCCGCAAAAGCCCCGAGCTGCAAGCGCCGGAGATCATCGACATCGGCCATGTTGGCGAAGTGGCCAGCATTGACACCGCCATTATCAAGACCCTGATCAAGGATGATTTCATTCCGATCATCGCGCCGATTGGGGTAGGTAAGGATGGGCAGTCCTACAACATCAACGCCGATCTGGTCGCCGGCAAGATCGCCGAAGTGCTGCACGCCGAGAAGTTAATGCTGCTGACCGACACCACTGGGGTGCTAGATAAAGCGGGCGCATTGTTGACGGGCCTGGACGCCCGGCGCGTGCAGGGGCTGATTGATGACGGCACGATTCACGGCGGCATGTTGCCAAAAATCGCCTGCGCCCTGGATGCGGTGCGCGCCGGAGTCAAGGCGGCGCATATTATCGACGGACGGATTGAACATGCCGTACTGGTCGAATTGTTCACCGACTCCGGCATCGGGACGCTGATTCGGGGGTAAGACGTTTCTTGAGGTTCCAACAGAAACAGCGGCCTGCGGGCCGCTGTTTCGCGCTGCTCCAAGAACTCAGGCGATCAGGTCCGCCGACGACGCATAAAACCCAAACCCGCCAGACCGATGCCGAGCAGGGCGAGGGAGGCCGGCTCGGGAATCGAAGGTACTCCCGTAGTCAAGAAGTTCGGGCCGAAGTAGGCAGGAGTGTTGTTACCAAAGAATGTCGGATTCGCAAGCGTGTTTCCGAAAGCATACCAGCTCAAGTTGAATTGAATAGCCGGGGCCGTTGTAAAATCCGTAGCGTAGCCCGGAAAAATGAGCGCATCGTTTCCGGAATTAAAAAGAGCGCCGATCTGATATTGCTGTCCAGCAGTCAGCGTGGTTGGAGCGACATAGGCATACCGGAACTGGTCGATGAGCGGATTGACGGCGTCACTGGCAACCGTCGCGGATGTCAGCAGAGTTCCTCCGCTGTTCCATAGCCCAACCTCGTAGCTGTCGATGAGACCATCTTGCTCGGAGTCAAACACTCCTAATGCAATAACACTGATTGTTTCGATGACTGTGAAATTCCATCCTAACGTAAAGGGTGGGTTATCAAGGGTTAAGCCTGATGTATTACTAATACTATACTAATCGCGGGAATGGTGGCGGTTTGTCTCAAAAATCACTCATGGTAGTGAGAAACGCTTATATCGCGGATACCAGCGAACGCTTCTCCTGGCATCCATCCGGGCAAAGGGATAGGCTGGTTTCCCTGTCGCAACCATCCGGTCAGCCGTAATCAAGCGCCATGGCGGGTTCTCGCCACTGTCGGCGGGTTTGGCCGACCGCCAAACGGTTTTTGTACGCGCTGAGCAATTTCAGGGTCGCTTCCGCATATTCATGCGAGGATAGCTCGTCATCGGCATAGCGCCGCAGGAGATGCAGCCAGCGGGCATGCACCGGACAGGGTTTTGAACGGTCGCCATCGGCCAGGGGGCAATCGGCGCAGCGGGCGTGGGCCACAGCTTCAACGACCGCCTGCTTCTGCCACTGCTGGCGATATTGGCGGGCATACGCGGTGATCCATTCCAGCGCCCGCGCCTGCCGCTCATCGGGTGGAAAATCATTAATATATTGTTCAATGGCTGTAATCTGTTGGAGCAGATAACCCGCATCGGACAGCTCCAGATTTCGCGCATCTCCAATAAAACGGGTAATAAGCGCTAGCGTCGCGTCGTCTACGATATACATAATTATTTTTCTCGGTCAGCCTACCAGCAACGGATGACCTTACTATAGCAAATCATGTTGCGGCGCATCAAATTTAATCCCGGTCAGCCAGCGAGCAACGAATGGGTGTTGCAGAGTCACACGGGCGGGCGGTTCCCCGATCAACCGGCAGGATCGATCGGAGCAGTTACCGACCGCGTAGCCACCACGCCTTCACCAGCGCCCCCAGCTTGCGGCTGAGGCTCTTGCGTTCATCCGCCATCATCTCCAGAAAATCGGACAACGCTTTGGATTTATTGATGGTATACAGCGTCAGGACGGTGGCCAACGCGAACATGAACGCAAACAGCGCCAGGCGATACCAACCCGGCTCGCCGGCTTCATCAAAAACGTTCATGCCCAGAATACCCGTCGTGATGGTGCCGATCATGCCAAAAGTGGTTACCACGGTCAGCCGGATGACGGTATTCGCCTGCCGCCGCAGACCATCGCTATCCAGATATTGGTGCATGTCGTAGACCGATTGCCGCACTTCATTAAACAGGCGCGGCGTATCCAGATGCCGAACGCACATTTGATAAAGGTCCTTGATCTGCATCTGGTTGGTGATTTCATGAAACCAATAGCGGTGGGTAAAGCGCAGGAAAATTTCCATGGTGTGGCGAATTTCCCGCTTGAAGTGCTTGACGGATTCCACGTTGCCGATTTCCAACTGACTGAGCGCCACCACCAGTCGGTCAGACAGCATCAGCAGTGCGGTTTTATGGGTATGAGCAATCAGGAATAGCAGGAAATACTGGTGGCGGAAATGGCTGAGCAGGCCGCTTTCCGCGTCCGTGAAATAGCGGTCGCGGGCGTTGCCGACCAGAATGAACGCATGACCGCAACAGATGGTGCGCGTGTCGATCCAGTCGTTACCCTCGCGGTCTTCACGATAGCGGTCGTAACAGTAGCGGGTTTCAAAATCCTCCAAGAAATGGGCGGAGTACGGCAGCATCCGGGAATCGCCCGGCCCGGTCGCTAACCCCAGCCGCACATAATCGCCCCGCGTCAACTGGCGCAGATCATCAACCGCCAGATAACCCATGATCGGCATGCGATGATATTCAATCTGCCGATAGCGCAGCGGCCCTTTCTGATCGGAAAAATGCAGCACCATTGGCTGCAACAGATATTCCCAGTGCGCGGCCAGGCGCGGCGTCCGATGCTGGCAAGCAAAGCTCAGGAATTTCTCCCGATTCTCGTAATCAGACGCCGCCAGCACTTCTCCGCCCGGCGCTAACCACTCCACCTTGCTGAAACAGCGCCCGGCCTGTCCATCCGGTTCCCAATGCGGCGGATAGGCGCGCCCGAACCGGAACAGGGCGTCCTGAGCCTGCTCCAGACGCAAATCGCTGGCGTACACCTCCACCACCAGAATGGCGATATCGAGATCGAAGAAGAAATACAGATCGACATGAGCGATGTCGAAGAGAACGGGCATTTCGCCCCGATTGAACGTCACCCGTGTCTGGACGACATCCTCGCGGCGAAACACCTTGATCGGCGATTCCCCATAACCAGCTTGATCGCCGGCGCCGCGCCCGCTGCCTTCGCCGTATAAAAAGCGCTGTACATACGGCAGAAAGGTGATGAACTCGGCGTAATGCCGCTCCTTGAACTCACTGGGGTCGCTGGGAAATTCGTCGGTTAACTCCACCCAGGGATTGTCCGGCGCCAGCTTCAGCAATTCCCAATGTTTCTGGATTTGCACATTCTGGAACGGCATCAATTGCAGCGGCCAAAGCAGGATTTGCCGAAAGCGCTTTATTTGAGCTGACTGATTTTCTTCAATGTCGCTCATGGGTTTTAATTCTCGCTCACTCCGTTGCTTAATAGACAGGGCCGTATTTTGCAACCCTGTCTGGCGTGCTTTACTTAAACTTAAGCCGCTTCCACCACCGGAATCTTGCCAATCCGGGCCTGCCATTCTTTTGGCCCGGTCTTGTGGACACTAGAGCCTTGAGAATCCACAGCCACAGTCACCGGCATGTCCTTGACCTCAAATTCATAGATCGCCTCCATGCCCAAATCCTCAAAAGCCAGCACCCGGGCCGCCTTGATCGCCTTGGACACCAGATAAGCGGCGCCGCCGACCGCCATTAAATAGACCGCCTGGTTATCCTTGATCGCGTCAATGGCGATTTGGCCGCGCTCGGACTTGCCAACCATGCCCAGCAGCCCGGTTTGCTCCAGCATCTGCCGGGTGAACTTGTCCATGCGGGTCGCGGTGGTGGGACCGGCGGGACCGACCACCTCATCGCGCACCGGATCGACCGGGCCGACGTAGTAAATGAAGCGGTTGGTAAAATCGACCGGCAACTTCTGGCCGGCGCTGAGCATATCGGTCATGCGTTTGTGGGCGGCATCGCGGCCAGTCAGCAACTTGCCATTCAGCAGCAACACTTCGCCGGTTTTCCAGCCGGCCACATCAGCGCGCGTGACTGTGGACAAATCCACCCGGCGGGCGTTGGCCGGCGCATAGGTCAGCTTCGGCCAGTCCTCCAGACTCGGCGGCTCCAGCTTGGCCGGGCCGCTGCCGTCAAGGTGGAAGTGCGCATGACGGGTCGCGGCGCAGTTCGGCACCATCGCAATCGGCAGGTTGGCGGCGTGCGTCGGATAATCGAGTACTTTCACGTCCAACACAGTAGTCAGGCCGCCCAGACCCTGCGCGCCAATGCCTAGCGCGTTGACCTTTTCATACAACTCAATGCGCAGTTCTTCAGCACGGTTCTTCGGGCCACGGGCGATCAGTTCCTGAATATCGACGGGGGCCATCAGCGACTCTTTCGCCAGCATAAACGCCTTCTCCGGCGTGCCGCCGATGCCGATGCCCAGAATGCCCGGCGGACACCAGCCCGCGCCCATTTGCGGCACGGTCTTCAGCACCCAGTCCACCAGATCATCGGAAGGATTGAGCATGGCAAACTTGGACTTGGCCTCGGAACCGCCGCCCTTGGCCGCGCAAATCACTTCGACATGATGACCAGCGACCACTTCGTAATGCACTACAGCCGGAGTATTGTCCTTGCTGTTCTGGCGCTTGCCGGCGGGATCGAGCAGCACCGAGGCGCGCAATTTGTTATCCGGGTTCAGATAAGCGCGGCGCACGCCTTCGTTGACCATTTCCTGAATGTTCATCGTCGCATCCCAGCGTACATCCATACCGATCTTCAGGAACACCAGCGCAATGCCGGTATCCTGACAAATGGGCCGATGGCCCTCGGCGCACATGCGGGAGTTGATCAAAATTTGCGCGATGGCGTCCTTGGCCGCCGGTGATTCTTCCCGGTCATAAGCCGCCGCCAGCGCCTTAATATAATCGACCGGGTGGTAGTAACTGATGTATTGAAAAGCGTCGGCGATGGATTGAATGAAGTCTTCTTGACGAATGGTGGTCATGGAGTCGTCTCACAGGCAAGGATGGGCGCGGAATTGCACCCAAAAGTTATTATAAAGGCAGTATTTTAGCAGTATTCCGGCTGGCGGCGCGCTCCGGCTATGGCCGTCGATCCGCTCTTCAACCCAGTGGTCAGGCCCATACGGCGCTTCTCCGGTCCAACACAGCTAGAACAGCTCAATATCTTCCTCATCGTTGCCGACCGCTGCCGCTTTATGCCGCTTTTCTTCCATGGCCTGTATGTAGATCGCCAGCGCTTGTTTGACGCTTTTGCCTTCCATCATGGCGTCGAACATCAAGCGTTCCTCTTCCATGGTGTACCGGGATTTGATTTTCTCCTGCATCCCCAGCCATTCATACGGGTTGTACAGTCGCCGGACATCGGCAACCAAGTCGGCCAGCGCCCCCAGACTGGAAGTCACATGACTCAAGCGCTGGGTGAGCTTGTCGTAGAACTGAAAGGCCACAATCGCTGAATGCATCGTTTCGCCAATAATGGTGCAATTATCAACGATCGCGGTCCTGGCGTCCGCGCCTTCCGGCGTGTCCGGGAGGGCGGCGGCGGTTCTTTCAATCATTTTGACCTGCCCGATCATCGAGGTGAACGAGTTGCTCAACACCTCAACCGAACCATTACTATCGCGCATTGATATTTCGATCTGTGCGACAGCCAGCGCCAGCATGAGAATGGTTTCCCGAACCTGGCTCCAGTCCAGATCGGGGTTGCGTGCCGTTGAACCTTGTACTTCGATCATGATTTTTCCTCAAAATCAGTAAGGCGATTGTTTAAAAGCACCAAATTTATTGTAGGCCGTTAGCCGGATCATCATGAAGCAATGCTTCATATTGGCGCGTCGTTGCTGATCGTCCGGGTGCGCTGAACTCTCTATATCCTGCCTATCGCGCAACAAGTCGTCTTAAAAAACCATTTTAATTCAAATAGTCATATTTTCCTACCGGATGAATTCAGCAATATCGCCTAGTTAAACACCGAATCGGCCCGTTGTTTGCTTTGACTTTTCAACCCCTCACCTTCGAGCAAAGAGGGGAATCAATTATTGTGAACCAAGGCGGAGTTATTTGATGCCTACATTTTCCCCTCCTCCCCAGGCGCAGGGCCTGTACCGGCCTGAATTCGAGAGAGACAGTTGCGGTTTCGGCCTGATCGCGCAGATGGATAACCAGCCCAGCCATTGGCTGGTCAGCACGGCCATTGCCTCGCTGGCCCGCCTGACCCATCGTGGCGCGGTCGCCGCCGACGGTAAATCCGGGGACGGCTGCGGATTGTTGATGCGCAAGCCGGACGCCTTCTTGCGCCGGGTCGCTGCCGAAGCTGACATCACCCTGGGCGAGCAGTACGGGGTCGGCATGGTGTTTCTCAACCACGATCCGGCCCTGGCCGCCGCCGCCCGCGCTGACCTGCAAGCGGAACTGGAAAAGGAGGGCCTCGCGGTCACCGGTTGGCGCCTCGTACCCGTCCAGGCCGACGCTTGCGGCGATGAATCGCGCAAAACCCTGCCGCGCATCGAACAGATCTTCGTAACGCCGCCCGCAGGAATATCGACTGAGACGTTTGAACGCCATCTATTCGTCGCCCGCCGCCGCGCCAACCGGCGCATCCGCCCGCGCGATCCGGTTTACTATGTTCTCTCCCTGTCGGGACGGGTGATCAGCTATAAGGGACTGGTCATGCCGGCCCATCTGCCGGTGTTCTACCCCGATCTTAATGATCCCGAACTGGAATCCTCGATCTGTCTGTTTCATCAACGCTTTTCCACCAACACCCTGCCGCAGTGGTGGCTGGCGCAACCGTTCCGCTACCTGGCGCATAACGGCGAAATCAATACGATATGC
>Ga0209573_1001653_pt1 | contig 32866 bp, 31 predicted proteins | sample TNRBio252014_DNA_FD_185870 | JGI IMG/M metagenome (GOLD analysis project Ga0209573, IMG submission 185870) | Wastewater treatment Type I Accumulibacter community from EBPR Bioreactor in Madison, WI, USA - TNR Reactor_6/25/2014_ DNA (SPAdes)... | ecosystem: Engineered > Bioreactor > EBPR >...
CCTGCGCCTACGCTGCTGCCGGACGAGAGCGGGCACTCAAGCCTGTTTCGTCTGGTGTCATGAATTATGGCGCAACGACCGAGATTAGGAAAAACGCTCCGGTGTCATTTTCTTATGGCGCAACACGCCGTGACCAATTCCATCCCTTCGTGAATCCATGGGCTACGGCGCTTTTCCGGGTGAAAAATTCCCGGGCCTGCCCGAAGGTCTCGGAGCGCTCACACCCATGGACAATCGCAACGTACTCGGCGGACCCCTCATTCCCTGCTCGACCGATCCTCTCACCGGCTTCTACCGCGACGGCAAATGCAACGTCGGTCCCGACGACATCGGCTGCCACGCGGTCTGTTGTGTCGTTACCGAGGAATTCCTCGCCTTCAGCCGCGCCTCCGGCAACGATCTCAGCACCCCGATGCCGGTCTACGGCTTCCCCGGTCTACAGCCCGGCGACCGCTGGTGTGTCTGTGCGGGGCGTTGGAAAGAGGCTCTTGATGCCGGCTACGCCTGTCCCATCATCCTCGAAGCGACTTCCGAGGCGGCTTTGCAGCACGTCTCACGAAGCATCCTTGAGGAGTATGCGATGCTTGAGAACGAAGATTGACCTGGTTGCAGGAACCCCTGGGAGCGCCGGCATCCCTGCTGGCGGCTGGCTCACAGACCCAGGCTCGCCTTGATCGAATCGAGTTCGGCGCGGAGCTCGGAGACCTCCTCTTTGAGCGAAGCCATCTCCTCTTCCATCTCCGTGCGCCAGCTCGCGGCGGGGGCTTCGGTTCCTCGGACGGGCTCTACCATTGCAGGCATCGCGGGAATCGCATCGCCGCAGAGGGTGTGCATGTAGGTCGCGACTCGGCGCCCGGCGCCGGCAGGGATCAGTCTCACGATCGGGTCGGGTTTGTGCGCCGCCATCTCATCGAGGACGGTCTGGACGCGCTCGAGATCGACGAAGGCATGCATGCGCTCGGTGCGCTGGCGCAGTTCACCCACGGTCTGGGGACCGCGGAGAAGGAGGACGCAGAGAATGGCCTGCTGTCCCTTCGTCAGATAGGGATACTTGTTCTCGAGGGTGTGTTTGCACTTCGGCACGCGTGCCCCGGCCTGGTGGACGAGGATGGAGAGCTTCTTGTAGCGGAGGCCTTCCATTGCCTCCTCGACCGTGTCGGTGCCGAGATTGGTGACCGGCTCGCGGTTGCTCGACTGGTTGCAGGCCGAGAAGAGACTGTTGAAGGTCAACGGATACTGGTCGGGCACGGTCGCCTCTTTTTCGAGGAGACAACCGAGGACACGCGATTCCTCGAAGGTGAGGAGGGCGGGTTTGGTGGAAGCGGTTTCGGGGGCGGGGTCGGAGAATTCTTCGGACATGGGGGAGTGAAGAACGGGTAACGCCGGGAGGGTCGGTTTTCAAGGGGAGGAGAATCCAGCCATCAGTATTCTGAAAACCCTTCCTGCTGCGGCAACCGACATTCGACACCAGATGGTTTTGCGAAAGACCGCTCACTCAGATGTGGCTTCTCGACCCGGTTCGAAAGATCCGGCAGGGGGGTCTCCCGAATAATCCGGGTGCAAGACGACAATCCAAATTCGCCTGGATGAGGGGTGAAGGTAGCAACGCCAAGATTGCCATTGGCTGGCACCGTGAATTTCGAGCAACTCGGGTGCCGGTGGATAGCTGTCTGCCGGCAGTTCTCTAACCTCAAATAACCTTCCCCAAGGCGTACTTAACGGATCGCTTTCACACGGAAGAAAAGGATGAGCGTTCACGAGCGAAGCAAATACGTCTGTCGTGAGCGTTCCAAATCCCGCCACTCCGACGTCTTCTTGCCGCCATTGGACTGAATCGCCGGCTTGGGATAAATCTATTGCCGTAACTTCGCGTATCCACTTGGTCGGATCGTTCGCTTTCCTGATGTGATTTGAGAAGGCAAGCAAAGCACCCAAAGCTCCAAGAGACGCCACAAATTTGAGCCAAGAACGCTGTGTCATCAGGTTATGGAAAACCACCTCACCCCAAAAACTTCCCGGGATTCAAAATCCCCTTCGGATCCAGCGCGGCTTTCAGCCTTTGATGCACGTCCGTCGAGACTTCGCCGACGGCATCCGCGAACCACCGCTTCTTCGCGAGCCCGACCCCGTGTTCTCCGGTGATCTGGCCGTTGTTGGCGATGATCCATTTGAAAAGCAGGTCGAGGGCCGCGTCGGCCTTGGCCTTCTCGACGGGATCGGTCTCGTAATCCTTCACCATGAGATTGGTGTGGATGTTGCCGTCGCCGGCGTGGCCGAAACAGGCCACAGGAATGCCGGTGTCCTTTTCCAACTGCCGCGCGAAACGCACGAGATCGACGAGCTTCGAGCGTGGCACGACGATGTCCTCGTTCAGCTTGATCAGACCCGTGGCGCGGAGGGAGTAGGAGAATTCGCGGCGCAGCTTCCAGATCGCCTCGCAGGACTCCGGATCGCGGGCCTCTTCGACGGTGATCGCGCCGAGGGTGTCGACGAGATCGCGAAGCTTCGCGAGATCTTGCAGGATCGTGTCGCGCCGTCCATCGAGCTCGACGATGAGGTGGGCGTCGCCGTCGGGCAACATCTCGGGTCCGAGATAATCGCGCGCCGCCTGGAGGGTGAAGCCATCGGTGACCTCGAGTCCGGAAGGCTGCCAGCCGTGGTTCAGGATCGCCTGCACCGCCTCCGCCGCGGTCTCGAAATCCGGGAAGGTCGCGGTGAGCATGGCCCGCGCCTCGGGATGCGGGATGAGGCGCAGGGTCGCCTTCGTGATGACGCCGAGGAGTCCTTCGGAGCCGACGAACATGCCGATGAGGTCGAGCCCCGTCTTGTTCTTGTGGCAGCGTCCGCCGGTTTCGAGAATCTGCCCATCGGGCAGGACGACTTCGAGTCCGAGCACGTAGTGACGGGTGACGCCGTATTTCACGCAGCGGGGGCCGCCGGCATTGGTCGCGATGGTGCCGCCGACGGAGCACTCCTTGAGGCTCGCCGGATCGGGCGGGTAGTACCAGCCGAGTTGCCGCACCGCCTCCTGCAGATCGTCGAGGGTCACCCCCGGCTCAACCACGGCGATGCCGTCGGCCGGATTGATCTCGACGATGCGGTTCATCTTGCGCACCGAGAGGAGAATGCCGCCTTTCACCGGCACACAGCCGCCGACATAGCCGACTCCCGCACCGCGGGTGGTCACGGGGATGCCGTGCTCGTTCGCGTAGCGCAGCGTCGCGGCGACCTGCTCGCGGGTGATCGCCTGCACGACGACCTCGGGCATCGCGGCGGCGTGCCATCGGTCCGTGCCGAATTCCTTTCGCACTTCTTCCGCCGTCGAGATCGCGGCTCCGGCTACCGCTTCGCGCAGACCCGGCAGCCAGGCCGGATCCGTTTCCAGAGTCAAGAGAGTGTCAGCCAGGCCCATACTTTCGGTAAAAAGACGATAGCCCCGACCACCGCCGCCGCAACCGCCGCGATGAGGACCCCTCCGGCGGCCGCGTCCTTCGCCATCCCCACTCCACGGTCCACTTCGGGATGGACCGCATCGGCGAGGTATTCAAGGGCGGTGTTGAAGACCTCGGCCATGAAGACGAGACCGGCGCTCAGCACCACGGCGAGCCATTCCCCTTCGCTGATCCCGAAGAAAAAACCCGCGAGGGTGACCAGCAGGGCGACGACGGCGTGGATGCGGAAATTCCACTCCGTCCGCAGCACCGTGACGAAGCCGCGTCCTGCGTCAACGAAGCTCTGCATCCCGCGATAACGACGCGCTCCACTTCTCATAATTCACTTGGCTGGATATGAAATTCTGTTACACCTGTCACTCTACCAAAGACTCCACCGAAAGCGAATATGACCAAAAAGCCCGCCAAAAAAGCTGCTGCCAAAACCACTGCTCCGAAAACCCGCGTCGCCTTCGTCGGCGTCGGCCGCATGGGGGCCAACATGGCCCGCCGTCTCAACGATCTGAAATACGCCGTCACCGCCGTCTACGACGTGAACACCGAGGCCGCCGAGTCGCTCGCCAAGGAACTGGGCGCGACCGCCTGCAAAAAGCTCGCCGACGTCACCGCCAAGGCCGACATCATCTTCACGGTCGTGACGAACGACGCCGCGATGAAGAAGATCTTCCTCGGCAAGGGCGACAACCTCCTCGCCGGTGCGAAAGGCCGCACCTTCATCAATTGCGCGACCCTTTCTCCCGGCATCCAGCAGACCGTGGCCGAGGCCGCGAAGAAGGCGGGAGCCGCCACGATCGAAGCCTGCATGGCGAGCAGCATCAGCCACGCCCGGAACGGCCAGCTTTACCTCATGATCGGTTCCGACAGGGCCGTCTATGACAAGCATCTCAAGCTTCTTCAGGATCTCTCCCTCAGCCTGCGCCACATCGGTGCGGTCGGAAAGGCCGCCGAGGTCAAGGCCCTCGTCAACATGGTGATGAACATCAACACCGCCGGTCTCGCAGAAGGTCTTGGTCTCGCCGCCGCGCTGGGCCACGATCTGAAGATGGTCTGCGAAGTCTTCTCCCAGACCGGTGCGAACTCCCGCGTTCTCGAGACCGACAGTGGCGACATGATCGCCCGCGAGCACGATTGCTGGTTCTCCGCCGAGCACGCCGCGAAGGATTCCGGCATCGCCGCCGGTCTCGCCAAGTCGGCCAAGATCGCGTTGCCCCTCAACGACGCCACCAAGGCCCAGTATGACCGCATGGTCGAGCTCGGCATCGGCGGCCTCGACAAATCCGGCATCGCCGAACTGACCTTCCCCGGCCGCACCGGCACGGCGAAGAAGGACAAAAAGGCCGAAAAAAAGGCCGACAAGAAAGAGGCGAAGAAGGAGAAGAAAGACAAGAAGAAGTGACCTTCGTTTTTTCCTGACAGATCGATCTCAACCAATGGGCGCACCTCCGGGTGCGCTCATTTCTTTTTGGTCAGCATCTTGTCGAGCGCCTCGTTGAAGACCTTGCCACGTTCCTCCCAGGACATGTCGGGGCTCTTCTCGCGGAGCTCGCGCATCTTGTTGAAGAGTTTCTCGCGCTGATCCTCCGAAAGCTTCTCCATCTTCTCCCGGATCTCCGGGGGCGGGCCACCCATGCCGGGACCACGCGGGCCGCCGAAGCGGGCGCGTCGCGCCTCCATGATCGCCGTGGGGCTGCCGTTCGTTTCCGTCGAGGGGCCGGGCGCGGGTTTCGCTTCGCCGTTTTTGAGGTCGATGTCGGCGTAGCGCACCGTCACGACCTCGCCACCATCCACCGCCACTTTCGCCGCGACTTTCTCGAGATCGGCGTCGGTCTTCAGGTCGACCATTTTCCAGCCCTGTGAATTGATCTGGCTCGAGACGACGTAGGTCTGTTTCGTCTCCTTGTTCATGATCGTGGCGACCCGTTCTCCCTCGACATCGGCGAAGCCGGTGAGGACGAGCGAATCGCTCAGGTTCAGCGAACGCAGGAAGGGCGACTGCCCTTTCAAGGCAGTGAAGTCCTCCGTCGCCACCCCGATCGGAGCCACGTCGGCGGGCACGGGAGGTGTCTCCTGCGCCGGGGCGGAGGAGAACAGAGCGAGAGGGAGCAACCGGAGGAGGGTTTTCATGCCACGGGGACCACAAGTGAAGAACACCGCAAAATGGGGGTGGTTGCAAGCCTCGATGCGGTGGCATCCCTTGAGCGAGCGAGCCGTTGACAGCCGGGGCAGGTCCCGGCTAATCTGACTCTGTGAAACCGCTCCTCCACCTCGCTTTTCTCGCCCTCCTTGCCACCACCCTCAGCGGCTGCGGGCGCAGTTTCCTCATCGGGAAATGGACGCTCGACCGCGAGACGACCATCGCGAACCTAACCGCAGGGCAGGATCAGCCGGCCGCGAATCCCGGCGAAGGCTTTTTGAAGGAGCTCGTCACCGGCCTGCAAAAGGGCGTCTCGCGCCTCCTCCTGACGCAGTTTGAGGGCGTCGAGGTCGAGTTCACCGCCACCGAGATGCGCCGCATGCGCAACGGCACCGGCGAGGCGGTCACCTACGAGGTGATCGAGAAGCCAGCGGCGGGGACCGTCGTCCTGAAATACGCCGACGGTGAGATCGTCACCTGGGGCCGTGCCGACACCGGTGTCCGCATGCGCTTGCCTGGCGAGGAAGAGCACTGGATTTATTTCAAGGTGGTGAAGTGAGGGAGCTTATTCATGGAGGTAGGCCCAATCCCCCATTCGTTCGAAGCTGCCGCCGTAGCCGTGATCCGGGTAGTTCTTTAGCGGGAAGTAATAAAAGCAGTCGAAGCTTCCTGTGAAGCAGTCAACATAGAGAATCCAAGGGTTTCCCTCAAACTTCTTTGCATCCTCGCCGGAGAGGAACTTGAATTCAGGATATGCTCGCAGCCCGGTTCCGGGAACGGAAGGCAGGTAATCTGGAACCAATCGTTCCAGCGACTCAGGCGCTCGACCTTCGTCAATTTCGTAACGCGTGATCGCACTGATCAATTCCTTGCTTCGTTGGGCGAGTCTGTGAAAGGCATCGGAGCGGATCGATTGCCCCCATGCCAACGCGCCGATTGCAAGGGGGACGTGGATGACGCAAACCAACCACCAGGCAAAGGCAGTCTTGCGATGGCGTTGATTCAAGAACCAGAAAGGAAGAAGCAACGCACCGGGAAATGTGGCCAATAGAGGAAAGTTGCAAAACGTGTGGAGTGCCGCTAGGGCCGGTGATCCCCATCTTGAAACACTCAGCGCTTGAAGGATGAGATCGGCGACAGGCAGGCCAAGTGCCATTTGCCAGGCACCTCTTGTCGATGGATGGCGGATTATCTCAGAGATTTTCTCAAACCGCACGTTGCTCATTCGGGACCTTCGGCGATTTCACGCGAAGCCAGAGAATGTCGCAAGAAGAAACTGTCCTGGACCTTCGAGCCAAGGCCATTTAAAGCCTCACTTACCCTTCAAACCCGCCAAAAATGCCACAAGATCCCGGATCTCGCCCTTTTGCAGGATGAAGCCCATCGGCGGCATCGTCGAGATCACCGGGGTGCGTTCCTTGATGGTATCGGACGCGACGACGATCTCCTTCCCCTCGGCATCCCGCAGGGAGACCTTGCCATCCTTTTCGGCGAGGAACTGTCCGGCGATCGAGCTGCCGTCCTTCATCGTCAGGGCGATGTTGCCGAAGCCGGGGGCGACGACCGATTGCGGATCGACGATGCTTTGGAGAATGTAGAGCCGGTCCTTCTTCTTGGCTATGTCCTTCAGGTTCGGTCCCACGTTGCTGCCAGCCCCGTCGGCGATCTTGTGGCAGGCGGTGCATTGGGCGGCGGGATGGCTGAGGAGGACGGACTTGCCCCGCACCGGGTCGCCGCCCTCGAGGGCGAGGCGGAAGGGCGCGAGCGGATCGGTCGCGGTGGCGGTCTGCCAGCCCGTCTCCATCGAAAGCACGGCGGCGGCGAGCTTGGGATGTTCGGCAAAGGCGGGATCCTTCGCTGCCTCGAAGACGTCGAGCTGCAGGGCGGGTTCAATCTTGCCCGCCTCCAGACCGGTGAAGAGTGCGAGGAGCGGTTCCACTGCTTTTGCAACCGCCAGGGTGCGGACTGCGTGTTGCTTAACTGCGACGGATGACCTCGAGTCGAGGCGACGGGTGATCTCTTTGGTCGCTTTGTCAGGATCGAGTTTCGCCAGGAGATCGAGTCCCGCGATGCGGAGCGCGTCGTCCTTCGCGGCGAGCGCGTCGCCGACGAGATCGTCGAGTCCCGGCGCCTCCTGGGCGGCGAGCGAACGAAGAGCGGTGGCGCGGAGCGGGCCCTCGGCTTCGGGATTGTTGAAAACGGCGAGCAGGGTTTCGTCGGCGATGGGGATCTTCAAGGAAGTAGCCAGCTCCATCGCGGTGGAGCGGACCTTGGAGACCTTGGCCGTGAGCAATTCGTCGAGATGCGGCTTCAGGGCTGCGGCGAGGACCGCGGGATCGCGTTCGGGAAGGGGGCGGTATTGGCCGACGACGAGATCGAGGTCGCGGGGTTTCGTCCAATGCACGAGCGACTCGAGCCCGGCTTCGATGAGGGGCTGCGGGGCTTCTCCGGCGGCAACAAAGGCGACGACGCGGGCCGCGGCCTCGGGGGTGCCGAGGCGGTGATTCGCGTTGAGGGCGCGACGGGTGAAACCTTCGTGATCGCGATGGTTGCCGAGGCGGGCGGCGAGATCATCAAGGGCGTCCGGGATCATCCAATCATCATGGATCGCGCGGGCCACATCACCCGCAAGGACGGCGTCGTCGTCGTCGAGGAAGGCGGCGATCGCGGGTTCGCTGCGGCGACCGAGCGCGAGCGAGGCGCAGGTGCGGACGAAGAGCGATTCGTGTTTCGCGAGGGCGGCGAGCCTCTCCGTCGGAGCGGCCCCGGCGAGGGCGGTGGTCCCGGCGTGGCGGAGGGCGGTCAGGCTCACGACGTGTTCCTTGCGCGCGAGCAGTTTGACAATCGACTCCGTCACCGCCGCATCGCGGAGACGTCCAAGGCCGATGAGCGCGTGGATGCGGACGCGCTGCGAGGGATCTTCGAGCAGGGGCGTGAGGACCGCGGTCAGAGCATGGCTCTCACCGGCGGGAGCGGGAATCACGTCGAGTCCTAGCAAACGACCATATCGATCCGTCACCGTCCGGATCGCTTGGGCACGGATTTCAGGATCGGGATCGCCGAAGAGTGCGGCAAGAGTTGCGTCCTCCGCCTTCTCCTGCCGGAGAAGTTGCCCGATTCCCCAGATCGCGTGGATGCGGGCGAGCTGCGGGGCTTCGACCTTGGCCGCGACCGCTTCGAGCTCGGCGAGGGCGTCGCGCTTCACCAGTTCAAACTGTGCCTTAATCCGCACCCGCTGATCCGCATGACCCAAGAGGGTTGTGAGCTCGACAAAACCCTCTTTGCCGAAGTCGGCGGCGAGGAGCTTCTTCGTTTCCCCGCGCAGCGGATGCTGTTTTTCCTTCGCCACATCAATGCGCCAGATCGCGCCCTTTTCGTTCATCGGATACCCGCCACCCCAGTCGACGCCGCAGAGGGCGCCGTCGGGAGAGAACTGGAGCCCCACGATGGGAATGCCGTCGCCGATGCAGTGATCGTCGCGCATCGCCCACGAGTCGTTCTCCGGCACGACGCGGAAGGCCCACTGCTGCCCGTTCGGGGCGCTCGTGAGGAAAAAGTAGTTCTCATACTCCGGTCCGAGGGCGGTTCCGGGATTGAACTTGAATCCGGCGGGGCCGTTCTCGTAGTTCGCGATCGTCGGGGTGAACCAGCGGGGCTGGGCCTCGTGCCAGGGTTTGTGCATGAGGTCGTCGTTCCACGGGTTGTAGTCGTTGCGCAGGTACTGCCAATGCGAACGCCAGCCGAGGTCGCCGTATTGCTCGATGAAGACGAGGCGCTCCTTTTCGCCCTCGAAGTCGGCGTCGTTGTCGACTCCGAAGAAGTTGCCGTATTGGTCGAAGCTGACCTCCTGGATGTTGCGAAGTCCATGGGCGAAGACCTCGAAATTCGAACCATCGGGTTCGCAGCGCATCAGTCCGCCCTGGTGGGGAAAGCGGTAGTCGAGACCGTCGGGCGTCTTCACGCGGATGCCCTTGTCGCCGATCGACCAGTAGACGCGTCCATCAGGACCGAGGAAAAGCCCGTGCATGTCATGACCGGCATAGGCGAGGTGGGCGCCGAATCCTGACACGACCACCTTCTTTTCATCCGCCTTGCCGTCGCCGTCCGTGTCGCGGAACTTGACGAGCTCGGGCACGGGAGAGACGAAGACCTCGCCCTCATGCCAGAGCACGCCCCCGGCCACGCCGCCGATGAGGTGGTCGAGCTGCTCGGCGTAGATTTTCGTCGAGTCGGCGAGTCCGTCGCCGTCGGTGTCCTCGATGAGGTGGACGCGCTCGCTCAAGGCGGTGAGGTCGCGCACGTCGTGGATCCCGTCGCCGGTGAAATCCTTGACCCGCTTCGCGTTGAAGGCGCTGTTCTCCGGCGTGAACTGCTTGCGGTAAAAAGCCTCCTTCTCCTCCGGCGAGGTGAAGCTGAGATCATTCGGGATCCAGTCGGTGTTGTCGCGGATGTCGAGGTCGTTGGCCTTGCGGCGCATCGTCTGGGTGACGTAGGCGCGTCCCTGCGGGTCGAAGCTGATCGCGACGGGATCGGGCACCTCGAATCCGGGCGTCCATTTCGTGTAGGTGAGTCCCTTCGGATCGGGATGGCCTCCTGACAAAATCGCCACGGGTGGCTCGACCGCCACCCCCCGGACCTCGATGTCGTCCCACAGTCCCTTGTCATCGAAGGTGCCGATGCCGATGCGTCCCCAGGCGAAGGTCTTGTCGTGGGCGACGTGAGTGGGTTTCTCCATGTCGTCGAAGTAGATCTCGATGAGGCCCGTCGCGACGGTGCGGACGATCTTCACCTGGTGCCAGGCGGCGTCTTTCCAAGGTGTGCCCTCGCTGGCCTGCTCGGAGATGGCGACGCGCGGGGCGTTGTTGACGAGGAAGATCTGGTTCGAATGCGGGTCGGTCTTTTCGCCGAGGTGGACGTAGTAGAAGTTCGCCGGATCCTGGTAGCCGAAGACGACACACATGTCGCGGTGGCCGCGCGAGGTCTGTTTCGTCATGACGCGGGCGGTGAAGACGAAGTCGCCGACAAACCCGCCCTCGCGGATCGCGATGTTCTCCGGGCTGCGGTGGGGTGGGGCGTATTTCGAGCCACCGAGGATTTCGTAGGCGGTGTTGCCGTTGTCGTCTGTGGTCTTCCACGCCTTCGCGTCGGTCGGGGTCCAGGCTTCCGCGCCTTTTGAGAAGTCATCGCGAAAGATCACGGGAAGCTCCGCGGCGGGGAGGGCCGGGGCGAGGGAGAGAAGGAGGAGGAACAGAGGGGATTTCCGCATCGGCAAAGGTGGCACGAATCGGCGGATCTGCCAGTGGCGGGGAAAAAAGTAGTCCGGGGCTTCAGCCCGCGTGACGTCCGCCTTTCGCGCTAAAGCGCCTGACTACTTTTCCCCGAATCTCCTCGACGGAGTCTCCGGCGATTGATATATCGACTCATCATGAAAAGGATCTGTTTCCCCTTGGTCGCGCTCCTTCTTCTTACGGTCCACGCTGAAGAGGGGCTCCACGTGGAGAGTTATCTTGTGCCGGAGGAATTCTTCGAGCGCGTCAAAACTCTCGAGCCAGGGGACGCCCGGTTTCGTGCGGCCCTCGAAAAGGCCGGGATCGAGTTTCCCGAGGGAGCCATGGTGCGATTTGATCCCTTGACCAAGAGGATGGATGTCCGCGCGGCGGCGGCCCAGCAAGAGCAGATCCAGAAACTGCTCCAAGTGACGGCGGTCGCCGAACATTTCGTCACCGTGCAGTTCGAGGAAATCGCCGTGAAGGCGGAAGAGGTCGGGAAGCTCAAGGTCGGGAAGCTCAAGTTTCCCTCATGGGATCCCTCGACGTTTCATGAGATCGGGCCGCCGCCGGGCGTCCATCTTTTCGCCTCCGGTTCCTCCCTCGTCGAGGCGATGCGTCGCGAGCGGGTCCTGAAGGAGGAGGCCAACCCCGTGGTTGGCTCGGGGATCAGCGGCGTCTTCACCGACCGGCAGTATGCGGAGGTCCGTGATCAGATTCAGACGGCCGGGTTTTCCGTGCTGACCGCGCCGCTTGCGAAGGCCAAGTCCGGACAAGCGATTCTGGTGGAAAAAGACCAGACGAGATGGGGATCCGTGGCGGTTGCGGGAGAAGACGGTTTCACCGTCGATCTCTCCTTGTATCTGCCGGTGCCCGGCCGGGTGCTCGATGAGACGGTCAATGAGGCGCAGCCGAGCGCGCAAGTCAGCCTCTGGGATGGCCAAACCGTCTCATGGACCGAGAAACGGAAGAACGGTGATCTCCGCCTGGTCTTTGCCACGGTGCGCCTCGTCGATCGCGAGGGAAAGGCGGTCAACGGCAGCAATTGATTCGTGCCAATCGTAGTTCGCCCTTGGCCCTCTCTAAGTTGACATCAGATGTTTTAAAAGTTATCATCAGATGCATGAGAACCACCCTCGACCTCGATAAGCCGGTCCTCGACGGATTGAAGCGGCTGCAGAAAGTGGAGAAGGTATCTCTGGGAGAGCTCGCTTCCCGACTCCTCGCCGAGGCGTTGCGTGGGCGGGAGGCGCGTCGCGGGGTCGGTTCGCCCGCGCTGGATTGGAACGTGGCTGACATGGGCGCGAAGGTCGATCTTGCCGACAAAGAGGCCCTCTACCGGGCACTCGGTGAATGAGCTACTCCATCGACGCGAACCTGCTGCTCTACGCGAGCAACTCGGCCTGCCGGGAGCACGCGGCGGCTCGAGCGTTCGTGATGGAACGTGCCACCGACCCCGATCTGTTTTGCCTGACTTGGCCAACGATCTTCGCCTACCTCCGGATCTCAACGCATCCCTCCATCTTCGAACGTCCGCTTTCCTCCGAGACGGCTTGGTCAAATCTGCGCCAACTCATGATCCTGCCGCGTGTCTGTCTCATCGGGGAGCAGGAAGATTTCCTCTCTCATTACGAGATGGCGACGAAGGGAGTCGTGGTGCGTGGCAATCTCGTGCCCGATGCCCATCTCGCGTCGATTCTCCACCAACACGGGGTAAAACGACTCTACAGTGCCGACACGGATTTTCTGAAGTTTCGTTTCCTCGAAGTCGTGAACCCGATCGAAACGAATTGATAGTCTAGGCTTTGACGGCGGAATGAGAGGAGGGTCGCTAGTCGATTGCCACCTCCACCCGATACCGCGTCGCCTGCTCGAAAGCGTAGGCGTAAGCCAGCAACTTCGCATCCTCGCCGGGGCGGGCGATGAAGGTGATTCCGTTGGGTGTGCCCGATTCATCGAGCCCGAGCGGCACGGTGATGGCGGGATAACCGGCGGTGGCGTAGAGCATGGAATGCTGGTTCGCGAGACTCACTAACAAATCCACCTCGTTCTCCGCGAAGGTCCGCGCGAGGATTGCGGCCATTCCCTCGCGCACGTGGAGGGCGGCTTCTTCGTAGAGGGCTTCCATGCCATCTTCCGTCGCCCCCGTGTCCTCGCGGATCGCATCCAGAACGCGGACGGCGAGATCGACCATGTTTTGCCCGCGCGGCATGCGGCGCGCCGGACCGGCCTTGTTGTAGGCCTGCAAGTCGGCGACGGTTTTTACGGGAGCTCCGGCCGCGGCCAGATAGGGGAGGGTATCACGGGAAAGGCCGAGGAAGATCACGGGAAGAAGGTCGGGTTTTTCCGCGAAGGTCTCGTCGAGGTCCTTGGCTTTCGCACCGGCGCGGGCGAGGCCTTCGTCGATGCGAGTCAGCCAGAAAGCGGCGTTCGTTTCCTCGTCGAGGATGGCCTTTCGGAGGACGCCGACGGCGACTTCTTCGAGGGCTTTCGCATCGAGCGAGGCGGCGTAGTCCGTTGCCGTCTCATCGATCACACCGAGGAGGATCGCGGCATCGGTGACGGAGCGGGCGATCGGTCCGGCTGAATCCTGGAAGCGGATCAACGGGACGATGCCTTCGCCACTGACGAGACCGTTGCTGGGTTTCATCGCGACGACCCCGTTGCTTGCGCCGGGGGAAATGAGCGAGCCCGAAGTCTCCGTGCCGATACTGACCATGGCGAGGCGCGCGCTCGTGGCGATGGCCGAGCCACTGCTCGATCCCGAGACGGGCAGGTCGGCGCGATAGGGGTTCACCCCGAGCCCGCTGATCGCGTTGTAGCCGGGTGGATCGGTGGTGAGCGATCCGGCGAGTTCGGAGAGGCTCGCCTTGCCGAGGATCACGGCTCCGGCTTGGCGGAGGTGTTGCACGACCTTCGCATCGGCCGGGGCGAGGTGGTCGAGGAGGATCTCGGCTCCGGCGGTGGTGTGCATGGGCGCGACGGTGGCGAGGTTGTCCTTGATGCTGAGGGGGATTCCGTGGAGCGGGCCTCTACCCTCGCCCGCGGCGCGGAGCCGGTCGGCCTCGCGGGCTTCGTCAAGGGCGTGGGGATTGAGCTCGAGATAACTGCGGAGATGCCCGTCGTGACGGCGGATGCGGTTGAGGAACCAGAGCGTGAGTTCCTCGGAGCTGAGCTCGCCTTTCGCCAAAGCCTCCTGCATTGCGGGGACAGTCCCCGAGGCGACAAGCCGATCGATTTTTGCGAGGCGGCGCGAGCCGATGCGGTCGAGCGATTCGGCAAAGGGCGAAAAATCGAGTTCCCGGAGCCGGGGAAGATTCAGCGGAGCCTCGACCGGCAAGGGGCCGGAGCGCTCGCATCCGGCGAGGAGGCAGGCGAGGAGGAGAATCAGCAAGGGCGGCCGCATGGGGCAGTGTTTCACAGGACGGCTGGGTGTCCAGCGGCTTGGGAGGTTGTGGTCGAGGATTGAAGGAGGGATGAGGAATTTTTCCCTTCCCATCGCGAGTGGATTTCATTCATATGGTCCGCGAATGACGGACAGCCAATCGACCGATCAAGAAACCGCACTCGTTCAAATCAACGGGGTAACGAAACGTTTCGGAGCGAAAACGGCACTCAATGACTTTTCATGGTCCCTCCCCAAGGGGAAGATCAGCGGGTTGCTGGGGCCGAACGGAGCCGGAAAGACGACGCTTTTCCGACTGCTGATGGGAGTTCTCAAGGCGGATCAAGGAACTCTGGCGATCGACGATCTCGATTGTTTCGAGGATCGCGTAGTCGCCAAACGGCGGATTGGATTTCTTCCGGATGAGCCGGTTTTTTATTCGTATTTGAGCGGGCGGGAAGTTCTTTATCTGAGCGCCGGAATGCATGGGCTGGATCCGATTGAAGCGATGCAATCGCTTCTGCCGCTGGCGTGCCGCCTGGGCATGGATCAGGCTCTGGACGACTACGCCGAGGAGTATTCCCGCGGGATGAAAAAGAAGCTGGGATTGCTTTTGGCGCTCCTTCACAACCCTCCCCTGCTGATTCTCGACGAACCGACCAATGGTCTCGATGTCGAGTCCACCCGGCTCTTTTTCGATCTCATGAGGGAACTGGCGGATGCGGGCCATACCATCGTGTTCTCGACGCACCTCATGGATCAGGTGGAGAGGTTGTGTTCGGAAGTGGCGGTCATTTCAAAAGGGCGTCTCGCCCGCGCCGGGCATCTCGAAGAGATCTGTGGCGGACGATCTCTCGAAGAGGTCTTTCTGGAACTCACCCGTGAGTCGGCCGCTTCATGAGCAGGGGAGGACAGCCAACCTCCTTTTGGGTAACGGTCCGCGCTCTGTTGCGGGCCGCGCGGCTGAGGCGCGACGGTAGGATGAAGCGTCAGTCGGAACTGATGCGCCGCAAGTCCGGCAGTGGGACGGATATGCTGGGATGTCTCGGGACCGCGATGATTTCGCTGTTCATGATTCTCGCGCATGGGCTCTATGGCTACATGGCGCTCCGGATCGTGGATCCGGTGAACGAGGTGAGTGCCGAGCGCGAGGGCATGATGGTGATCCCCTCTTACCTGTCCCGAACTTTCGACGAACTCGCCGAGCTGAAGAGTCAGGGGGCGAAGGAAAGATTCGACGACGAATTGGCGCGTTTTGCGGAGAGCCACGCCCGCGAACGAGTGCGGAACTGGGGAGGAGACCGTGAGGAAACCATCCAAAAGGTGATGGATCATTATCACCTCCACGGCCCTGACGGATTCACCTACGAGAAGTCTCACGTGTTGTTCCGCGAGACATCGAGCGATTTTCCACCTCTGTTCTGGACGGTGCTCACCTTTGTCTTCGGGGGCTGGATGACGATGATGATTTTCCAAGGGGAGGGACTGGAGTTGGACGTGCAGCGGGTGCGGCATCCGATGTGGGAATGGCTGATGTCGCATCCCATCAAGCCGGTGGCGGCCTTTTCGGCGGAGATGCTGACTCCCGCGGTGTCAAACCCGCTTTACTTCACTTCGCCCGTCTTCTGGTGGGTGCTTTTCGGCGGAATCTACGGCGGAGCGGTGGGATTCCTTGCTGCGATCCTGGTGGGTATTCCATTCACCTTCGCCGCGTCCGCCTTGAACAAAGCGCTCGAGATTTCGCTGATGTTGAGACTTTCAATCCGAAATCGGGGAGCGGTGCTCGGGCTGATGTCCTGGTTGGGGTATGTTTCGCTGGTCGGAGGGATTTTCGTGTTCTCGAGCTTTTCCATCCATCTCCGGCTCATCGCCTGGATGGATCGAATCCTCCCGGATCTTCCCCAATGGCCGCTTCGCACGCTCCTCTATGGTTGGGGTGAAACGGCTTCCGCTACCGGGGCAATCATCTCGGGGGCGCTGTTGTCCGTCGGAACGGTCTTGATCGCGTCGTATTTCGCCTGGTGGGGAATGCGGAAGGGATTGCAGGCGGTCGGAGGCCGTCCCGGTGGGGTTGTCCGGCAGTCCGTGAAACCCGGATGGCTCGGCCGTTATCCACTCTATCGAAAGGAGCTGCTCTGGTTCTGGCGGGACAAGGGCGCGGTGGTGCAAGTGATCCTGATCCCGCTGACCATCGGCGCGGTGCAGGCTTTCAATCTGCGGGGGCTGGCTTCGCTTGCGGTGTCCGACTGGAATATCTGGTGCGGTTTTGCGGTCATTTGCGGTACGTATTTTCTGATCGTGCTGGGACCACGCTCCCTGGCATCGGAAGGGGCGGCCCTCTGGATCTCATTGACCTGGCCCTCGGGTCTCGAGGAACTGCTCAAGGCAAAAGCCCGCCTCTGGTGGGTGGTCTCGAGCGGGGTCGTGGGGCTGATCCTCGTTCCGGGCTGTTTCCTGTTCCCCGGGGACCTGTGGCGCATCGCCATCGTGGCATTGGGTTGGGTGATTTTCAGCTTCAGCCTCGCGGAAAAGTCGGTCGCTTTGGTAACCGCGCCGAATTCCTCCGGAGACGTCGAGCCACCACCGCGGTCGCGGCAGTGGGCGGTCATGATCGGAACCCTCGCCTTTGGTGTCGGGGTGATGACAAAGAACTGGCACGTCGCCGTGATCGGGGTCGTGTTTTCGTCGCTCACGGCTGCGGCGATCTGGCAGAATCTTCGCGCACGATTGCCACACCTTTTTGATCCGTGGACTGAAAAGCTGCCACCGGCACCGACGGTGATGCATGCCGTGATTGCGATCGCGCTCATATCGGAAGCCGCCGGGATCGGAACAGTGATGCTGGTCCTTTTCCTTGAGAGCGACCAGATCTGGTTTGCGAGATCGATGGCCTACGGGCTCATCGGTGCACTGGCGTGGGCGTGCATGCATCAGTTTCTGGAAGGTCGGGACGTTGATCCCAAGAGCATCTGGACTTGGCCGAGACCAGGCCGGGAAGTGGCAAAAGGACGATTTTCCCTCGAGGGTCTTGCTCTCGGTGCTGCCCTCGGCGGAATCGCCGCGCTGTATGTCGTGGCCTTGAAGTGGCTGCCTTTGACAAAGGAAGCCTTGGAAGAAGCGCTCTCCATGGCCAATGCTTCCAACGTGGAGTTTTTCTTCTTTGCGTTTCTTGCCATCGCGGTGGCCCCTTTTGCCGAGGAGTATCTCTTCCGCGGCCTTCTATTCCGGGCACTGGATCGCGAATGGGGCACGACCAAGGCACTGATCGGTAGCTCCGCCTTTTTCGCCATTTACCATCCCCCGCTATCCTGGTTGCCGGTCTTCCTGCTCGGACTTCTCTGCGCCTGGCTGTTCCGGAGAAATGGGCGTCTCTGGGCTCCCATCCTGGCCCACATGGCTTACAACACGGTGATCGTTCTCACCGGATGAAATTCCCCGCAAGCTTCCCCTTGGAAAGCGCGTCTGAGCGTATACCTTCACGCTCTCCATGGACTGCGCCCAGCGACGGATTATCGACTCTCTCCTCGACTCGTATCAGCGGGTCGGAGGCATCAATCGCATCGACAGCGGCAATCTGCCGTCGAAACGCGCCATCACGGACGTGTGTGTGAAGCTGCTCCAGGTCCTCTTCCCCGGCTATCACGACGAGGAGCCGATCCCGGCGGACGAACTGGAAATGATCACGGGCGAACGCATCGCGATCCTCGTGGATTCCCTGCGCACCGAGGTGGCGAAAACGCTGCGTCTCCGCGACGACGAGACGGGAGAGCACCACAACGGTCTCGATGATCAGGCCCGCGAGCTCGTCTGCGAATTCCTCGGCAAGCTGCCGCGCCTGCGCGAGCTGCTCCAGAGCGATGTCGAGGCGGCCTACGAGGGTGATCCGGCGGCGAAAAATTTCGACGAGATCATCCTCGCCTACCCGTGCATCGAGGCCATCGCGATCCAGCGCAGCGCGCACTGCCTCTACGAACTCGACGTGCCGCTGATCCCCCGGATCATGACGGAGTATGCCCACAATCTCACCGGCATCGACATCCATCCCGGAGCAAAGATCGGCACGCATTTCTTCATCGACCACGGCACCGGGGTCGTCATTGGCGAGACCTCCGTGATCGGAAACTACGTAAAGCTCTACCACGGCGTCACCCTCGGGGCTCGCAATTTCCCCAAGGACGAAAACGGCCGCATCGTGAAGGGCAACAAACGCCATCCGAACGTCGAGGACCACGTCGTCATTTACCCCCATGCCACCGTGCTCGGGGGCAAAACGACGATCGGGGCGCGTTCGACAATCGGGGCGAATGTCTTCCTCCGTGAGAGCGTGCCGGCGGATTCCTTCGTCACGAACGTGGGCGAGCAGCTCAGTCTCTTCAACAAGGTCACGGGCGAGGCGGTCGAGCCGATCGGTGAGCCGGGTGACGCCTGAGGTGACGGTGATGGCCGAATCCGAGGGAGAAGCCGATGCCGTCCCGACCGGGACGCCGCGTCCTTGGACCCATCCCCGCTCGGGTCGCGACGCGGCCCTGTCCCTCGTCGCCGCAGAGCTCTCCCGCGATCTCGGACTCGAGGCGCTCGCGAAGTCCGTGTCGGTCTCGTGGAATTCGCGGATGCGCACCGCGGCGGGCCGGGCTTTTGCGAGGGAATGGAAGATCGAGCTGAATCCGCGCCTCCAGGATCTGCCCGGGGAGGCGCGCGACGCGGAGTTGCGCAACACCTTCCTCCACGAGCTCGCCCATCTTGTCGCCTTCGCCCGGGTGGGTCGGAAGCGCATCGCGCCGCACGGTCCGGAATGGCGGCAGGCCTGTCACGATCTCGGGATTCCCGGCGAGGACCGCTGCCACGCCCTCGATTTCCAGCCGCGCCGGCTCACGAAAAAATTCGCCTACACCTGTCCGTCCTGCGAGGCGGTGATCCAGCGGGTGCGGCGCTTGCGTCGCCGCGTCGCGTGTTATCCCTGCTGCCGGAAACACGCGGGCGGTCAATACGACGGCCGTTTCCAGCTCCGCGAAACCCGCCTCGGGTGAAAGGTCCGGTCGCGTCTCAGCGGATCGCGGCGCGGGCTTCGATGAAGGCGGCGCGGAGCTGCTCGTAGTCCGTCGCCACAGGGAACTGGGGAAACTCGTCGATCACGTTCTGCGGCGGACAGAAGAGGATGCCGCGGTCGGCTTCGCCGAGCATGTTGGTGTCATTGTAAGAGTCGCCCGCGGCGATGACCTTGAACTTCAGCTCGTGGAAACGCTTCACCGCCTCGCGCTTCTGGTCGGGCATGCGGAGGTGGTAGGCCTCGACGCGGCCTTCGGGGGTGATCCCGAGCTTGTGGCAGAAGAGGGTGGGCCAGCCGAGCTGCCGCATGAGGGGTTTCGCGAATTCGTAGAAGGTGTCCGAAAGGATCACGACCTGGAATTCCGACTTCAGCCATTCGAGGAAATCGACGGCGCCCTCGAGCGGACCGAGACCGTCGATCACGTCCTGGATGTCCCCGATCTTCAACCCGTGTTCGTCGAGAATGCGGAGACGCTGCGTCATCAGCACGTCGTAATCGGGAATGTCGCGGGTCGTTGCGAGCAACGCGTCGATCCCCGTTTTGTGGGCGACATTGATCCAAATTTCAGGGACGAGGACTCCCTCGAGGTCCAGGCAGGCGATTTCCACGGTCTTGGCGGGTTGGTTGAGGGGCATGATTCGGCCCTTTCCGGCGGAATTCAAACGCGAGTCTCGGGAAAATGCGCCGGATCCCGCGCGAATGCCCGGATGCCGTTTGGGCGAATTGGGTTAAACTCCCCCCGTGCGCGTTCTTGCCATCGACCCCGCGCTGCGGAACACGGGTTTCGCGGTGATTGAAGAAAGCTCCCCTGCTGCCGGCCGCCGGACGCAGCGGGCGCTCACCTACGGCGTGATCCAGAATCACCGCGACCTCCGCCAGTCGGGCTGTCTCGTCGCGATCCGGGAAAAGCTCGTCGAGGTCATCCGCGAATTTTCTCCCGAGGTTTGCGCGGTCGAGGGGGTGATCTTCGTGCAGAGCTACCGCACCGCCATCACCCTAGGCGCGGCGCGCGGGGCCGCCCTCCTCGCTGCCGCCGAGCACGGTCTCGAAATCTACGAATACGCCCCGAAGCGGGTGAAACAGGCCGTGGTGGGCCGCGGCTCGGCCGACAAACAGCAGGTCGCCTTCATGATGCGGGCGCTCCTCGGGCTCACCGAGACCCCGCCCTCCGACGCCGCCGACGCCCTCGCCATCGGGATGGCGCATTGCTACGCGCACGATCCGAAGCGCGCCGCCGTCCTCACCGATCCACCCGTGCCCCTTTGAATCCGAAGTGACCCGATGTTGATGAAGACGGAGGACGCCAGGCATATCCTCATGCTCGCTGCGGTCGAGGAGACCGACGAGGGCGGGATCGTCCTTTCCGCGAAGGAACGCCACGAGGCCTCGCGCGAGGCGGGTTCGCCGTTACCGGCAAATCCCGGCCGGGCCAAGGAAGAGGCTTTCCTCGCGACCCGTGCCACCGCCCTCCTCGAGCGGATCGTGACGCGTTTTCCCTCCTCCGCCTGGCTCGATCCGACCGCGAGTGCCCATCCAACACGTCATCCCGGGCTCGTTGCGCTGTTCCTCATCGCCGCCGCCGTCCTTGGATATCTCACGAACGAACTCGGTCCGGAGAAGCGCATCAACATCCTCTCCTTTCCCCTCCTCGGCATCCTCGCGTGGAGCGTGCTCGTGTATGTCCGCGAAGCCTGGCTCTTCCTATCGCGGAGACCGCCCGTGCTGCTCGAGCGTTGGTTCGAGTGGACCGGTCCCCGCGCTGCCACCGAGGAGAAAGACGATCCCGCCGCCCGCATCCTCGCCACCGCGAAGCGGCTTTTCGAAAAACGCTGGTCGCGGCTTTCCGCACCGGTCACGGCCGCCCGTTTGAAATCGCTCCTCCATCTCGCCGCCTTCCTCCTCGCCGCTTCGGCCATTGGCGGGATGTATGTCAGGGGACTCGCCAACGAATACCGCGCCGTCTGGGAGAGCACCTTCCTCACCGACAGCACCTCGCTCCGCGGCATTCTCCAAATCGTCCTCGGACCGGCCGCCTCGCTCAGCGGGCAGAGCCTGCCGACGCCGGAGGAGCTCGACGCCATTCGCGGTGCCGATGCCGCCGGCGAAAACGCGGCCCGCTGGATCCACTGGTATGCGCTGACCATCGCCCTCTTTGTCCTCGTGCCCCGCGGGATCCTCGCGATCCTCTGGCGGGTCCGTTCGGCCTCGCTCGCCCGCTCGCTGCCCTATCGCGAGACCGCGCCGCGTTATTACGCCCGGCTCCTCGCGACCTCTTCGGGATCGGCCCGCGCCGTCACCCTCGTGCCCTACGCCTTCGATCCTGACGAAACTACCAAAACAGGTCTCGTCCGCCGTCTCGAGGATGAATTCGGTGCCGCCGTTGACGCCGTCTGGCTGCCGATGATCGCCTTCGGGGAAGAGGAATCTTTCGTTCTGGCGCCGACCCTCGCCGGTGCCGAGATCCTTCCTGTTTTCTCCTTCGCCGCCACGCCCGAGCGCGAGGCGCATCTCGCCGCCTATCGAACCCTGTCCAGTCTCGCACCGAACCCGGTCAGGTTTGTCCTCCTCGAAGCCGGGGCCTTCGACCGGAAATCGCGCGACTTCGCCGATGCCGCGAATCGTCGCGCCGCGCGGGAGGAGGCGTGGAAGCGCCTCTTCGCCGACGAGAGCATCGCCCTCCTTCTCCAGCCCGAGACCTTTTCACCCGCCGCCCCGGTCTGAGCCATGCCCGAAATCTCCGATCGAGAAATCGTCCTCAGTCTCATCTCGCACACCAACGTGGGCAAGACGGCCCTCGCGCGCACCCTGCTGCGCCGCGACGTGGGCGAGGTCGCCGACAGCGCCCACGTCACCCTCGTGCCTGAGGCGTATGCCTTGATGGAGAGCGGAGATCGCCGTGCCCGTCTGTGGGACACGCCCGGCTTCGGATCGAATCTCGCCAAGCTCGCCCAGCGCCTCCGTGCAAGCGAGAACCCTGTCGGCTGGATCCTGCATCAGGTTTGGGACCGGGTCACGGATCGCTCTCTCTGGTGCAGCCAGGAGGCGATCCGCAACGTCCAGTCCGAGGCGGACGTCGTCCTTTACCTCGTCGATGCCTCGCAGTCGCCTGCCGAGACCGGCTACATCGATCTCGAAATCGAGGTGATCGAATGGATCGGCAAACCCGTCCTCGTCTTTCTGAACCAGACCGGCACGCCCGATCCGGAACGCGATCACCGCAACGAGGAGGCTTGGCGCGCCCATCTCTCGCGTCACCGCATCGTGAAGAAGGTCTCCACCCTCGACGCCTTCACGCGCTGCTGGACGCAGGAGCACGAGATCTTCGAGCAGGCCGCTGGTGTTTTGTCAGGGGGCAAGCGGGAAACGGCGCGGCTCCTTTCCGAGGCCTGGGTCTCGCGGCAACTCGATGTCTTCGACGAATCGGTCACGATGATCGCCGATCTCGCCTATTCGGCTCTCGCCGACACCGAGGAGATCGGCAACGCGGGCTTTTTCGACAAGCTGAGGCAGCTCGTTAACAAGACCGATCGCGACCGCGATTTCGAACGGGCCCAGCGGGCCATGTATGCTCGGCTCTCCGAGCGCACCAAGGAAACGGTGAACCGGCTTATCGCAAGACACGGACTTTCGGGGGAGACCGCCAGTCAGCTCGCCGCTTCATCGCGCGAAGCCTTTGCGGTGAAGCGGAATCTCGAGGAATCGCTCATGGCCGCCGTGGGTGGCATGGGGGCGGGCCTGCTCGGGGGTCTCGCCGCCGACCTCGCCGCCGGTGGCATGACCTTCGGCGGCGGCGCCCTTCTCGGCATGCTCGCGGGCGGCGCGACCACCTTCGCCCTCGCGCGAGGCTACAATCTCACCCAGACCGGCACGAACCGGGTCCGCTGGACCGAGGCACACTTTCTCGACCAGGTGAAGTCCATCCTCCTGCTCTACCTCGCCGTCGCCCACTTTGGCCGCGGTCGCGGCGACTGGCTCGATCCGGTCCACAATCCCGCGCACTGGCAGGAACTCGTCGAGGAAAAGGTGACGAAAGACTCGGGCACTTGGAAATCGCTCTGGAAAGCAGGCGCGAAGATCGACGATCCCGCCGGCTTGAAGAAGAAACTCGGTAAGGAATTTCGCCGCGTTCTGGTGGGTGTGTTAGGGGATCTTTATCCGGAGAGCCGGGGGATCTTCGGGAAGTGACGGCTACAACGGCACGGTTGGAATCCCTCCGCAATCCTGACAAACCAAACCAATCCGGTCGTAGGGGATGCGGCAGCGGGGACATTCCGACACCTCGTCGGGATGGGAGGTCCGCCCTTCGATCGCCGGCTCTTGAAGATCGGGCATGCCGGACAACAGCCTCTCAACGGCGGGGAGAAAAACGTGGAGGCGGAAGTGCTCGGCCCTTGAGGCAAGCGCCGGATCTTCTCCCGAAAAAGGAATCGGATTCAGGGCATCGCGCCGCAGCCGGTCGGCGAATCGCTCCAGTTCCCCGCGATCCGCGAGCGCCACGGCCACGGCGAGGGGATGGGATTCGGCGAGGAATCCCCGGGAGAGCACGTCGATGCTGCGCATCGCATAGTGAGGAAAGAGGATCGAGAGAATGGCGTGGGTCCAGCGTTCGGTCCCCAGGGTGGGATAGAAACGACGGTGCAGCATCCAGAACTCGACGACGATCTGGCACATCACCAACCAGACGGCCAGGAGGGTGTAGTAGAACGGCGGATCGTCCTCGAACCGCCAGTAGGCATAGGGGATCACGAAAAACACGGCGAAGAAGAGAATGCTGGCATTCCAGCGGAGGCCGCGCACCGCACGGAAGAAAAGCCGAGCTTTCCGGGCGGTTCGCCGGGCATTCAGGCTGCGGGCGATGACTTTCGAGATCGCCTTCTCGCGGTCTGTTTCAGAGGCATTCAGGACCCGTTCAAGGGAATGGGCCAGATCGAGCGCGGCTGCCGCAGTCGCGGTGATGGCGTAGGTCCTGCCATTGACGAGGAGCTTGGTTTCTTCAGCGCGGATCGTTTCGATTTCGCTCCATGTGAGGTGCCTCGCTCCGGGCGGAGCGGTGATGGCCGGACCCGGATTCGGATTTTCCCGCGAGAGAGGCGCGATCCCCTCGCGGTCCAGCGAGAGGGTCCACGCCTGACCCGCGAAGACCGTGCCGAAGGGCGGCAGGGGCTGGAGCACGGCGAAGCCTTTGCGTACCGCGTGGAAAGACACGGCAGCACGGCGCACGAGAAAATGGCGCCTCGAGAAGGCGAGCACCGCATAACCGGACGGCGGCAGCCAGATGAGGCAGTCGCTCAGGTAAATGAGGATGAAGACGAGCAAAAAGGTTTGGCCGTCCGTCATGCGGAAGGGAGAAGGAGGAGGGAGGGAAAGGTGGCGATTCGGTCGATCAGCTGCGGCCGAAGATGCCTTTGAACACTTTCACAACTCCTGCCACCGCCGCCGCTACGAGGAGGAAGGCTCCCTTGCCGAGCTTCGCAAAGAATTTGAAGAAGACCGCGAGCAAACCGGTCTTCGCGGCCACGGCCGCGCCTCCGCCGACGATGAGGGCGGTGAGCCCGTACTCGGCGACCCTGTCGCCGCTGCGGTATTCGGAATAGCTGTGCTTGTCGGCGTATTGGAATCCGGCAATGAGCTTTTGGTATTCCGGCAGGACTTCATCGAGAATCTCCGGATCACAGACGAGGACCGACTCCATCACGCCGTAGCGACCGAGAAGGCGCGTGTTGAAATTAACGGTGCGGCCGCCGCTCTCGCTTTCGAGTTCGAGGGCCCATTCGAGATTGTTGGTCGCTTCGTTGTAAAAGGGAGCCTTTGCCCAACCACGGGTGTGGAGCGCGGGATAACCCATCTTTTTGCGTTCCGCGTTGGCGGGGGCGTCGTTTTCCTGCATCGACTTGAGGAGGTCTCTCGCGAATTTTTCGTCGATCTGGTCTTTCTCGTCGTCCTTGACGTAGCCGCTCTTTTCGAACTCAAAAACGACGAACCAGTCGAGGCTCTCGGGAGCGATCATCCCGTATTCGCGATCCGTCTTCAGGTTGCCGAAGGAGGTCATCAGCTTCTGCGTCCCGTCGGTGCCGGTGAAGCGATAGCCCGGCGGGATCGTGATCTTCGCTTCGGACTTCAGTTTTCCATCGCCCTCGCGCTGCCAGCCGAGGCTTTCGACACCTTCGAGAAAAGCCTTTTGGGCCTCCTCATCGGTCATTTCCTTTTCGGCAGGAGGATTGTCCTGGGCGAAGGTGGTGGAGGATGCGTCGGCGAGAAGGAAAACAGCCGAAGCGGTGAATACGGTTTGGAACAGGACAAGCGGTTTCATCGAAGGCATCTTGCCCGGAATGAGGGCCGCGGGGCAAGGGAAAATTGCCATGTCAGGGTAATTCGGGTGGATTTGCTGTAACGTCTTTTGGGTTCCTCTTGTCTAGCCTGCCATGCGCTTTATCCCTCTCTTCCTCCTCCTGATTCTGACGGTGGTTCCGCCATGCCTCCGCGCCGATGAAACGGTCTCGATCGACGTGCTTCGTTACGAGCCCGTCGATGCCTCGCGGTCCCGAACCGTGCCTGTGAAGATCTACCGGGTGAAGAGCAAGGAGGCGCGGCCGGTCATCGTGTTTTCCCACGGGCTGGGCGGCTCGCGCGAAAATGGTGTCTACCTCGCCGAGCATTGGGCGCGCCACGGATACGTCGCGGTCTTCGTGCAACATCCCGGCAGCGATGAGTCGGTCTGGAAGGAAGCGGGACGCGGCGAACGCATGGCGGCGATGAAGGAGGCTGCGAGCGGACGGTCCCTGCTCGATCGCCTCGGTGACATTCCTTTCGTCCTCGATCAACTCGAGCAGTGGAATGGTGAGTCCGGTCATGCCCTTCATGCTGCGCTCGATCTCGAGCACATCGGGATGACCGGTCACAGCTTCGGTGCGGTGACGACCCAGGCGATGATGGGTCAGAAGTTTCCGCTCGGCAAAAGCTTCCCCGATCCGCGCTTCGATGCCTTTTTCCCGATGAGTCCCTCGACCGGGCGAGGAGTCGGCGCGACGGAGGCATTCAGTCACATTTCGGCACCCGTGCTCTGCATGACCGGCACGGAGGACACCAGCGTCATCACTCCCGACATGACCGCCGAATCGCGACGCGAGGTCTACACGGCATTGCCCTCAGGAGACAAGTATCAGCTCGTCTTCGAGGGCGGGACGCACTCCGCCTTTTCCGACACCGCCTTATTCAATGAAAAGCGGTTCGATCATCACCACGCCGCGATCCAGACGATCTCGACGCGTTTCTGGGACGCCTATCTGAAGGGTGATGCGACGGCGAAGGCATGGCTGCAGTCCGACAAGCCGCGCACCGATGCCAAGCTGATCGAGAAGGACCTGTGGGAGTGGAAGTGAAGATCGGACGGCCCGCGGTTCACGCAAAAGGGGACGTTGAAGCTTTCCCGCACCGGGCGACATTCCGGCGATCCATGATGCTTCGCTTTCTCCTTCCCGCCTTCGTCCTTCCGACCCCGCTGCCCGCATCCGATTGGCCGAATTGGCGCGGGCCCAATTACGACGGCATCTCCACGGAAATCATTCCTGCGACCCTCCCGGAGGAACTCCCGATCCGCTGGACCGCCAAGGTTGGCACCGGTTTCAGCACCGTCTCGGTGGCGGATGAAAAAGTCGTGACAATGGGCAACCGCACCGTCTCGGAAAAGGAAACCGACACGGTCTGGTGTCTCTCCGCGAAGACCGGCAAGGTGATCTGGCAGCATTCCTATCCCTGTGCCCTCGATCCGCTCTACTACGAAGGTGGTCCTGGTGCGACGCCGACGATCCACGAGGGTTCGGTCTACACCCTCAGCAAGAAGGGCCATGCCCTACGCCTCGATCTCGACAACGGCAAGGTCATCTGGAGCCGCGACCTCGTCGCCGATCACCAGGTGGAATTGCCGGAATGGAGCTTCGCCGGCTCGCCCTTCATCGACGGCGATCGCGTCCTCCTCAACGTGGGGCGAGGTGGCATCGCTTTGAACAAGGAAACCGGCGAGACGATCTGGCTTTCCTCCACCGAGACCGCGGGCTACGCCACCGTCGTGCCCTACGAAGCCGGCGGACCGACCGCCAACCGTCTTCTCTTCTCGGCGAAGGGGCTCATCGCTTTTGATCCCGCCACCGGCAAGGCCGCCTCCGAGTTGCCGTGGAAGTCGAGCCGCGATGTCAACGCCGCCGATCCCATCGTCATCGGAAACCGCATCATCGTCTCCTCGGCCTCGGGTTCGGTCATGATCGAACCGAAGGCCGGTGGCGAGCCGGCGACGATCTGGGAGCAGAAGGACATGAAGTGGTATTTCAATCCCGGCGTCCTCATCGACGGGCATCTCTATTCGCTGCACGGCACGACGCATCGTCCCACCGAACTGATGTGTCTCGAGGCCGCGACCGGCAAGATCGTCTGGACCGTGCCCGGCTTCGGCAGCGGCGGCGTCATGGCCGCGGGCAAGACCGTGATTGTTTTCGACAACGGGCTCCTCACCCTCTTCGATGCCGATCCGAAGGGATACAAGGCCCGCCACCAGCAAAAGATCCTCGAAGGAAAATGCTGGACCTCACCCGTGATCTCAAACGGCCGCATCTATTGCCGGAACGCTGTCGGCGATCTCGCGTGTGTGGAGCTGCCGGAGTCTTAAGGTGAGTAGAGGCGCACCCTTCGGCCAGAGTCGCCGTGAGGCACCATCTGCCCCCACTCCGCCAGGCGGAAGATCATTGCATCGGAACGAGGCGATCGCTACGATACCACCATGAGCGGTCCCATCGGACATCTGGCCTACGCCCTTCTCGCCGCGAGAGCCGCGGAGAGAAGGGGGCTTGCCTTGGCGCGGGTGATCCATGCGAATCTTTCGAGCTATCTTTCGGGAGCTTATCTCGGATGCGACGTCCAGACCGTGCCGAATGCCATCTGCCTCGATACCGGCGTGCCGGTTGGGCATGGTCCGGTGACGGTGGCGCGAAGTCCTCTCACGGGAGGTGCGGTGAAGCCGTGGACCCTTTCCTTCGAAGGACGGGAAATCACCCCGCGCGAGATCCACGATACCTTCTACGGACGCGCCCACCTCATCCTCGGCTGGTCGGAGCGCGAAAAGGCGGGCGTCATCTCGTGGTCGCAGTATCTCGATTATGCGGCGGACGTCGCGGGCGACGCGATCGAACTTTTCGGTCCCGGACGCAGCAGCCTCTCCTGGGTCCTGGGATGGATGACGCACGTCACCGGAGACGGGCTCATCAAGTCGGTTCTCGACGGTCTGAATCTTCATCTCCTCGACGGAAAATACACGGCGACCAACCGTCCCATCCAGGATCTGGTCACGTTCAATGCGATCGGACGCGTAGAGCTCGGCCTCGACTGGCCAGGGCTCCTCGACCAGGTCGCTGAGGCGGCGGTCGAGCCGGTGCAGCTCCACTACATGCGCTGTGCCCGCTCCCAAGGGCGTCTTGGAGCCCATTTCCACGAGGGATGGGAACCGGAACTCGAGCCGCTTCTTCGCGCCGTTCTGGCGGAGAATCACCGCTATCAAAAGATCCTCAATCCGCGCCTCGTGCGTGAGATGACCGTGACCACGGGATCCGATGGAAAGCCGGCCTGCGATCCGGCGCTCAGTAGCGCGGCGGGCGGGCTCTCCTACCCGGAGATGGTCGCGGCGGCGGATGAAGCGGGATTCCGCGAGGCCCTTCTTGAGATCGCCGAACTCATTGTCGATGGATTCGAGAAGGTGATCGCGAAGGAAGAACGCCTTCTCGGACCCTTCTGAGAAGGAAGAGGGTTCGATCAATGCCCGGACCCTGTGTGGTTCTGTCAGGAAATCCACCCGCAGAAGCGGAAGAGATCGACGAAGAGGTAGGCGACGAGTCCGGCGGCGGGCAGGGTGAGGACCCAGGCCCAGAGGATACGTTCGACGAGGGAGAACTTCAGGGCATTGAAACGCTTGGCGCAGCCCACACCCATGATCGCCGTTGTCACGCTGTGCGTCGTCGAGACGGTCATGCCGAGGCTGCCGGTGACAGCGAGAAGGGTCGCGGCGGTGGTCTCGGCGGCGAAACCGTGCACGGGTTGGAGCCGGACCATCTTGTGTCCGAGCGTCTTGATGATGCGCCACCCGCCCGCCATCGTCCCGGCGGCCATGGTGAGCGAGCAGATGATCTTGATCCACACGGGGACGTCCGGGGAGAGGTCGCGGACCTTCGCGGCGGCGGCGGGGAGCGGGGCCTTGCCCGCCGTCTTCGAGGCAGCGATTTCTTTGGAAAGGGATTTGTTCCAATCGTTCACCTTGGCGGAGACCATGGGTCCGATGAGCGGAATTTTCGGGAGAAAGCGAGCGTCTTCACGGGCGAGGCTCTCCGTGTGGGTCGCGGCGGCGAGATCTCCGGCGCGGCCGGCGTCGTCGGCGTGACCGAGTTCGGCAAAGGTCTTCGAGGAAAGGGTGAGGAAGGCCTCGCGGAATTCACCGCGTGGGAGTTTCGCCCCTTCCTTTTCCAGCGTGGCGGCGGCCCCGCGCAGTTGCTCGGGAGTCGAGGCGGGATCGAGGATGAGTCGGAGGCTCTGCTCGGACTCCAGCGACTTGCCCATTTTCAGGAAGGAAAAGGTGTCGGGCAGATGGGTGAAACTGCCGGCGGCGGTCGCGCTGACAAGGGCCAGGGTGATGACCCCCATCGTCTTCTGCGCATCGGCGAGGCCGTGGGCGAATCCCATGTAGCCGGCGCTGAGGATCTGCGCCTTGCCGAAGAAGCGGTTCACGAAGCGCGGGCGCGCCGAACGTAGCAGGAAATAGAAGAGCCCCATGATGAGGAATCCGCCGAAGAAACCGATCATCGGGGAGGTGACCATGGGAATGACGACCTTGTGGAGGACACCCTCCATCACCACCTTGCCGTCCTTCACCTTTTCGACGGACCAAAGGATGGAGTCCCAGTTGTTGCTCGAGGCGGCGAGGGTCGCACCGCAGATGCCGCCGACGAGGGCGTGGGTCGAGCTCGAGGGCAGACCGAACCACCAGGTCACGAGATTCCAGACGATCCCGCCGAGGAGGGCGCAGACGATGATCATGGGCGAGACGAAGGATGCATCGACCAGGCCGGAGGAGACGGTCTTCGCGACGGCGTGCCCTGACAAAGCACCAATCAGATTGGTCACCGCGGCGAGGATGATGGCCTGGCGGGGAGTGAGCACCTTCGTGCCCACGACCGTGGCGATGGAGTTGGCCGTATCGTGAAAGCCGTTGATGTATTCGAACACCAGGGCGATGAAGATGACCAGGAAGATGATCCCGAGCGTCATGCGTGTGCGGCCTCAGGAGTTCTTGAGAACGATGTAGGAGACCACGCTGCAAGCATCGCGGCAGCGGTCGATGATCTTCTCGAGCAGGTCATGAAGGTCGCGCAGGGCCATCGCACGGATCGGATCGATGTTGCCCGAGTAGATCTCGCGGAGATAACCGACGACGAGGTGGTCGGCGCGGCCTTCGAGCTCCTGCATTTTGTCATTCTCGGCCTTGATCGCCTCGAGCTTCGGGCTCTTCGGGAGCATGTCGACCATGCGCACGACGACGGAAGAAGCCTCCAGCGCGATCGCCATCTGGTGCGAGAAATCCCCGGGCTTCACGAGGTGCTGCATGATGTCGAAACGCTCGCCGAATTTCTCGACGGTCTTGGGGATGCGGTAGAGCGCCCGCGAGAGCGCCTCGATGTCCTCGCGCTCGAGCGCGGTGACAAAGACCTTCACGAGCTCCTCGCTGATGGTCTCGGCGGTCTTCTTTTCGTTGCGTCGCGCCACGGCGAGATCGGCGAGCGAGACGTTGCCATCGGAGGCGGTGAGGAGTCGGGACAGCGCCTCGATGCTCTGGTGCGCCGATTTGGCGCTGTCCGAGAGCAGTTCGAAAAAGCGATCCGATTTACCGAAGAGTTGGGCTAGTGAGAACACGCCGCGATTCTTAGCGGAAAAGTCAAGTCTTGCAATGCAACGTTTGCGTAACTTTGAGCATTCTCCAGAACGCCCCGTTAACTATCGGGATATCTTAAATAACTTGGAATGATCGTGTTCACCGTTGCTTGATCTTCTTTGTCTGCTTAACCGGCGTCTCGGCTTTTCCGTCGTGCAACAAATGCCTGTTGAGAAAACCTTGAGATTAGCTAATCTAGCTAACGATGATCACCGTCAACATGCACGAAGCCAAAAGCCGCCTTTCCCAATTGGTCAAGGCGATCGAAGAGGAAGGGGAGGTCGTCATCTTGCAACGGAACGGCCAACCTGTGGCTGAGATCCATCGTTACCATCCGCCGGCAGCCTCGCCGGTTCGCAGGCTGACACCAGATCCCCGACTGAGAGTCACGTTCGCACCTGGATACGATCCTACCGAACAAGCCAGTGAAGAAGAGTGGCCGGAAGACTGCCGATGATCCTGGTCGATACCTGTGGCCTGCTCGCCTTGCAAGACGGGGCCGAAGCGTTTTCCAAAAGCGCTTGCCAGCGGCTGGAGGAGCCCGGTTCCAAAGTTTACGTGTCCGCGATCACTGCCTTCGAAATCGGCCAGAAGCACGCCTCGGGCAAACTCTTGCTTTCGATTTCACCGCAGGAATGGTTCGAGGCGATGCTCCGGCAACATCGAATTGAGGAGCTCCCTGTCACCTCAGCGATTGGATCTGCAGCGGCGGTATTGCCCTTTATCCATCGCGATCCATTTGATCGCATTGTCATTGCCACCGCGATGGCTCATCGACTCACGATCCTCACCTCGGATCGCACTATCCCGGAGTACCCCGGCGTCGAGACGGTCTGGTGACACCTCACGCTCCGGATTTCGTGTCTCGTTTCGCCAGCCACTCCCTCGTTTCCTCCGGCCGGGCCTGGAGGCAGCTTTGGATCATCGCGACCCTTTCCACCTCGAAGGGATTGGCGTCGATCGCCGCGAGAGCCTCCTCGATGAGGCCGGGATCGAGGGCGACAAGCTTGCTCAGCAAATAGGAACGGGTCGTCGGCTCGGCAACGCAAAGCGCCTCCTCGATCACTTCCTCAAGGAGATCGGGGCATCTTTGCATCAATCGATAGAGGGCGTAGGCACGATCGCCATCGGATTCGGTCCCCCGGATGAGTTCGAGAACGCGCGGCAGGAGCTCGTCGGGAGCCAGTGTGCCAAGTCTCACGAGAAGGCTGTCCCATTGGTATTCGTCATCGTGCAATGAGCAGGTGTATCGATATAGCCCGGGGAGGAGCGACTCAGGCAAGAGCGGGCGCAGCAGCATCACGGCATCGGCGCGGTCGCAGGCTCCGCGGATCAGGGCGAGGGAATCGAGCACCTTCGACGCAACCTCTTCGGGAAGCGGATCGCGAAAGGGCAAGAGAGCGAGCGAGAGTGCGTCGATCTCCCCGGTTGCGGAGGCGCGTTCGAGATCGGCAAATTCGCTTTCGTTTTGGGGCATGTCGAGAGGCGGTTACTCCGGCCGGATCCCGATCTTCTCGAAGGGGATGGGCTCGAAGCCGAGTTGGAAGGCCGGTGACTCGGGACGGAGGCGGAAGTCGTCCTTCTTCCAATCCACGAAGAGCGGGTCGGCGACGAGGCTG